>Ga0209036_1001267_pt1 | contig 10743 bp, 7 predicted proteins | sample MarorgKNORR_S2LV_3_FD_188222 | JGI IMG/M metagenome (GOLD analysis project Ga0209036, IMG submission 188222) | Marine microbial communities from the Southern Atlantic Ocean, analyzing organic carbon cycling - DCM_A/KNORR_S2/LV (SPAdes) (version 2) | ecosystem: Environmental > Aquatic > Marine >... | reverse complement strand
GGAATAACTAAAGATATAAACTTAATTGATGGTAAAGTTAGAATTAAACTTGAACCAGGCATTCAATCTGGTAAAACACTTAGATTGAGAAATAAGGGTATCGATGATCTGAATGGTTATTCTAAGGGAGATCTTTTAGTCCATGTGAATATTTGGACTCCAAAAGTATTGAATAAAAAACAAAAAGAATTCTTTAAAGAAATGCTTGATGATGACAATTTCAAACCTAATCCAAAAAAATCTGATAAATCTTTTTTTGAGAAGGTTAGAGATATGTTTGCATAATTGTTTTATTTTTAATAATTCATACACCATATATTAAATGAGTAAAATATTAATTATTGAGGATGAAGAACCAATAAGAAGAGTTCTTGTTAGGATTTTATCTGAAGAAGATTCAGCATTTGAAATTCATGAAGCTTCAGATGGTAAGAAAGGATTGGATTCAATTTCAAAGGAAAGTTTTGATTTAGTTCTGTGTGATATTAAAATGCCAAAAATTGACGGGATGGAGCTCCTTCAAAGAACACGTAAACAAAATCCATCACTTCCATTTATTATGTTGACTGGTCACGGGAATATTGAAACTGCTGTAGAGTCTATGAAACTTGGAGCATATGACTTCATTCCAAAACCACCAGATCTAAATAGATTAATAACATCTGTTAGGAATGCTCTTGAAAAGAAAGAACTTGTTATTGAAAATAAAATTCTTAGAAAGAAAGTTGCAAAAAAATATCAAATAATTGGAGAGTCTAAATCAATTAAAAAAATTCATGAGTTAATAAGTAAGGTAGCTCAATCTGAAGCTAGAGTATTAATTACAGGAGAAAGTGGTACTGGAAAAGAACTTGTAGCTCATCAAATTCATGAACAAAGTTTAAGGCAGAAGTCTCCATTTGTTGAGGTAAACTGTGCTGCTATTCCTGCTGAGCTAATTGAAAGTGAACTTTTTGGACATATTAAAGGTTCATTCACTTCAGCAGTTAAAGATAGGCAAGGTAAATTTGAAGCAGCTAATGGTGGAACATTATTTCTTGATGAGATTGCAGACATGAGCTTAGCAGCACAAGCAAAAGTTTTAAGAGCTCTTGAAGAGAATAAAGTTCAAAGAGTTGGAAGTGAAAAAGATATAACTGTTGATGTAAGAGTTATAGCGGCTACAAATAAAGACTTAAAGGTTGAAATTGAGAAAGGAAATTTTAGAGAGGATCTTTATCATAGACTGGCTGTAATTTTAATTGATGTACCTACTCTTAGCTCAAGAAAAGATGATATTCCTCTACTAGTAAATCATTTCTCAGAAATTATATGTAAAGAACAAGGGATAGAGCTAAAAACTTTCTCTAAGCAATCAGTATCTCTTCTGCAAGACTATGCATGGTCAGGAAACATTAGAGAGCTAAGAAATGTAGTTGAAAGATTAATTATCCTTGGGGGTAGTCCAATATCTGAAAAAGACATTAAACTATTTACAACAAAAAAATAATGGTCTTTATTAAAAAAATAATAATAACACTTATTATTACCTGTCCTTTATTATTAAATTCTCAAACTGATCTAGAAAAGTCAGACTTTATAAATAATATTTATAATGAAGCATTATCAAATGGTGAATCTTATGAATGGCTAGAATACCTATCTAATGATATAGGACATAGGTTATCGGGTTCAGTAAATGCCGAAAGAGCAGTAAAATGGGGAAGAGATGAACTCATTAAGATCTCTGATAAAGTTTGGCTTCAGCCTGTTATGGTTCCAAAATGGGTAAGAGGTGCGCCAGAATATGCTCATATAGAATCAACCCCTGGCAAGACAATTCCAGTTCCAATTCTTGCGCTTGGTGGTTCAATTAGCACTCCATCAATTGGTATAATAGCTAATGTAGTTGAAGTTAAAAGTTTTAATGATTTAGATAAACTAGGAGAAGAAGAAGTTAAGGGTAAAATAGTTTTTTATAATAGACCTATGGATCCTACTATTATAAATACATTCCAGGCTTATAGTCAGACTGTTAATCAAAGAACTCAGGGTGCTAAATATGCAGCTAAATATGGTGCAGTAGGAGTAATTGTTAGATCTATGACTACAGCATCTGATGATTTTCCTCATACTGGGTCTATGTATTATGATGATTTGCCACTAAATAAAAGAATACCTGCAGCTGCTATAAGTACTAATGGTGCAGATCTTCTTAGCTCTATGTTATCGCTAAATAAAGAAGTTAAGTTTTATTTTAGGCAAAACTCTAAGAATTTTCCAGATCAACTCTCTCATAATGTAATTGCTGAAATTAAAGGAAGTAAATATCCAGATGAAATTATAGTTGTTGGAGGACATCTAGACTCTTGGGATGTTGGAGATGGAAGTCATGATGATGGAGCTGGAATTGTCCAATCAATGGAAGTTATACGAATATTTAATTCTTTAGGATATAAACCAAATAGAACTATAAGGGTAGTATTATTTATGAATGAAGAAAATGGTTTAAGAGGAGGTAATAAATATGCACAAATAGCAAAAGAAAAAAATGAAAATCATTTTTTTGCACTTGAGTCTGATGCTGGAGGGTTCACTCCTAGAGGATTTAGTTTCGATACTTCAGTTGAAGAATTTGAATCAATAGAGCCATGGGTAGAATACTTTAAAGATTATGCTTTAGAAAATTTTTTTCTTGGGGGTAGTGGAGCAGACATTGGGCCACTAAAAGATGGAAGAGTTATTCTATCAGGATTAAGACCTGATCCTCAGAGATATTTTGACTATCATCATGCTCCTTCTGACACATTTGATAAAATTAATAGAAGAGAGTTAGAACTTGGTGCAGCTGCTATGACAGCTTTGGTTTATCTTATGGATAATCATAAACTATAATCATGAGTTACATTATTAATAAATTCTCTAAATATACAAGGGAATTTAACTATAATCTTAAACTAGCATATCCTGTTATGATTGGAATGTTAGGCCATACATTTGTTCAATTTGTTGACAATGTTATGGTTGGACAACTTGGTACTGCTGAACTTGCTGCAATTTCATTAGGAAATAGTTTTGTTTTTATAGCAATGTCAATAGGTATAGGTTTTTCTACTGCCATAACACCATTAATTGCTGAAGCTGATGGAGCAAAAAATAAACCAAGAGTTATTGAAATTTTTGAACATAGTTTTCTTATATGTTTTATACTAGGAATAATTTTAACTGCTATAGTTTTCTTAAACAGAAACTTAGTAAGTTTTATGGGGCAGCCTATCGAGGTTGTAGAACTTGCAATTCCATATCTATTTTGGGTTTCCATATCACTTATTGCTGTAGTTAATTTTCAATCCTTTAGGCAGTTTGCAGATGGAATGTCTATTACAAAAGCAGCTATGTATTCAGTATTAGCTGCAAACCTTATTAATGTAATACTGAATTATTTGTTAATTTTTGGAATATGGAAATTCCCAGAGCTTGGTTTGGAAGGTGCAGCAATAGGAACATTAATATCAAGATTTTCAATGCTAATATTTATAATATTCTATTTAAAGTTACATAAGAAACTGTCGTTCTATATTAAGAATTTCTTTCCAAAGAAAATAATTACTATACATATAAAAAAGATTATAGCTTTAGGATTCCCGTCGGCATTACATAGTTTTTTTGAAGTAGGGTTTTTTATTTGTGCTGTTTGGATGTCAGGTCTTATCGGTAAAAATGCTCAAGCTGCAAATCAAATTGCATTAAACCTTTCTACAATGACATTTATGGTTGCACTCGGTGTAGGAGTTGCTGCAATGATTAGAGTTGGAAATCAAAGAGGAAGAATGGATTTTAAAAAATTAAGAGAAGTTGCAATTTCAACTTTTGTTTTAATCCTTTTTGTTGATATTATCTTTTGTTCAATATTTTTAACTTTCAATGACTTACTTCCATACTTATATCTAGATACATCTAATCTTGAGAATATCAGTGATGTTAATGAAGTAGTATCTATTGCTTCTAAATTATTAATTGTAGCTGGATTTTTTCAGGTATTTGATGGTCTTCAAGCTGTTGTTCTTGGTGCTTTAAGAGGAATGCAGGATGTGAACATTCCAGCATTCATTATTTTCTTCTCTTATATTATACTAGGACTTCCAACATCATATTTCCTTGGATTTTATACTGACTTATCAATGGTTGGAATATGGATTGGTTTATTAACTGGACTTTTTTCTTCTTCATTATTCTTATTTTTAAGATTTAATTACTTATCTAAAAAACAAATTAAAGCTAATGCTTGAAGAGATATTAAGAATTGACACCGAACTATTTCTATACTTAAATAATTTAGGAACTTCCAGTTTTGATGCTTTCTGGTCATTCTTATCAAGAAAAGAAGCAAATATTGCAGTATATCTATCTGGTATACTATTCTTTTTAAAAAATAAAGGTTTTAAGTCCTATAAAATAAAATCTTTAGATGTGTTTTATATTTTCTCTATAGTTCTAATAATGATACTTATTTCTGATCAGTCAGCAAACATCTTTAAAGATTCTCTTCAAAGATTAAGACCCTGTTATGATGAATTGATAAAGGATTCAGTTAGACTGGTTAAAGAGAGTTGTGGAGGAAAATATGGGTTCTTTTCAGCTCATGCGTCAAACTCATTCTCATTGGCTGTTTTTTTTGGACTTTTATTTAAGGATTTCTCTAAATATCCTATTTATTTCACTCTAATATTTGCATCATTAATATCATACAGTAGAATATATCTTGGTGTACATTATCCTTTAGATATAATATTTGGTGCTTTATTTGGTGTGATTAATGGGTTAGTAATTTATAGGGTCCATGAAAGAATATTAAAAAGCTTCAACCTTTTTAACAAATCTTAACCAGCTATATTTTAACTTTGACTTAGCTATATTATTAGAATAAGTTCTATTAGATTCTGGATTAATACAGTTTTTTATTGCTATAGCCATGTTAGCAGGTGTCTCGCTAAATATTTCTCCTGATTGATCCTCAATAATTATTTCTTTTAACCCCTCTATATTAGACACAACTAGTGGTTTATCATAGTAGTATGCTAGAGGTGTAATGCCGCTCTGACTTGCTTTCTTATATGGTTGAATAATTAGATCGCTAATACATATATAATCTCTAATTTTAGAAGATTTTAAAAAGTTATTATCAATTATAACTTTATCTTCAAGATCTTTCCTTTTAATTAGTCTTTTGTATATGTTGATATCATCATAAAATTCTCCTGCAATAATAAGTCTTAAGTTTTCATGCTCTTTTGAAGCATAATGAAATGCTTTAATTAATGATTCAACTCCTTTATATTTTCTTATTAAACCTATAAACAATATATATTTTTTTGATGGTAAATCTAGATTAGATAAAGCTTCATCTTTTGATATTTTGTTCGGTAAGTCATCATTGATGGGATGGAAGAGAGATAGGACTTCTTTATTAGTACTATTTTTTAATTTTTTTCCTACATTTTTTGAGAATGAAATAAAGCTATCACAACTTTTAATAAAAAGTCTTCTGAAAACTCCTTCAAATAAAATTTTTTCATGACCAGTCCAATTATCAACTAAACCTATAACTTTAGTTCTATTATTTAATAAACAAGAGATAGTAAAATATGATAATGAAAGTAATGGTGTCCAGTATCTAAATATAACTTTCTTTGGGCCTATTTTGTTAATCTTCCTGGCTGATAAAATCCAATTTATTGGATTTAATGTATTTATCTGTCTAACTATTTTAAAATTTGATTTGAGGACTTCTTGACTATACTGTGTCTTACCAGGGAAAAACAACTTTGGATAAAGTAGTTTAAATGTCCAAACCTCAGAACTAATATTCTGGTTTGACATTTGATTAACTAGTGAATGTGTTGAATCCGATATACCCCCTCTGTATGGATATGCTGAAGATATAATTAGATAATCTATGCTACTACTCTTTTTCATAGTTAAAGGTAATAGTGTTTAATTAGAATTAATAATCCAGTCACCTGATTCTAAAAGACTTATCGCTTTTTTAAACTTTAGTTTTTTTACTTCCCCTGAATTAGTGTTTTTTATTTCAACAATTTCATTTCTTCCAATTTTTGGCATATCATGAACTACAGTTTCTACTTTTTGAGAGGACTGACTTGCGCTAGCACCAACTTGTCTTGCCTTTTGAGCCATTTCATCAGTATTTAATGCTTCATCTTTAGTTGTTCTGTAATTTCTATTTTTACTTGGTTGGGCAGCTTCTTTAATATTATTTTCATTATTTGGTAATGAACCTTTGAATAAAAATGACAGTAATTCTTTATTGAGTTCTACAATCATATTCTTAAATAATTCATAAGCTTCAAATTTATATATTAGCAGTGGATCTTTTTGTTCATGAACAGCAAGTTGAACAGATTGTTTTAATTCATCCATTTTCTTCAGATGGACTTTCCACTTATCATCAATTATAGCAAGAGATATATTTTTTTCAAAATCATCAATTAACGTTTTACATTTTGATTCAAAAGACTCTTTTAAATCTGTAGATATATTTATTACTTTAGCTCCATCTGTAAAAGGAACTACAATTCGTTTATAGTTATTCCCTTTATTTTCATAGACATTTCTAATGACAGGAAATGCTAATTCTTTATTATTCTCTTTCTTTGTTTCATAGTAGTCTGAAAGATTTCTGTATAGTGATTCAATAATTTCAGAATCATCCATACTGTTAAAATCTTCTTCACTAATAGGAGATGTTGTAGAAAAATTTGTTATTAAATCAAATTCAAAGTTTTTATAGTCATTTGAATTTTTGTTTATCGTTACAATTTCTTGAATTGTATCGAAAAGCATATTCGAAATATCAATTTTTAATTTTTCTCCTTTTAAAGCATTCTTTCTTAATGTGTAGATTATTGTTCTTTGGGAATTCATAACATCATCATATTCAAGAAGTCTTTTTCTAATTCCAAAATTATTCTCTTCAACTTTCTTTTGGGCTCTCTCAATAGTCTTCGTGACCATAGAGTGTTGGATGTTCTCTCCTTCCTGTAATCCCATCCTATCCATTACTTTAGTAACTCTATCACTTCCAAAGAGTCTCATTAAATTGTCTTCAAATGAAACAAAAAACTGTGAACTTCCAGGATCACCTTGTCTTCCTGATCTTCCTCTTAGCTGTCTATCAACTCTCCTTGAATCATGCCTTTCTGTTCCAATAATTGCAAGTCCTCCAGAGTCAATAACATCTTGACTTAACTTAATGTCTGTTCCCCTTCCAGCCATGTTGGTTGCAATAGTAACAATTCCTGGTTTACCTGCCTCTGCAACTATATCTGCTTCTTTCTTGTGTAGTTTCGCATTTAAGACATTATGATTAACATTGCTTCTATTAAGCATTTTACTTAATAGTTCTGAAATTTCAACCGAAGTTGTACCTATTAGCACTGGTCTTTTATTATCTCTTAGCTCAATTACCTCTTGTATTATGGCATTATATTTTTCTCTTTTAGTTTTATATACTAAATCATTAGAATCTTTTCTAGCAATAGGTTTATTAGTTGGTATTTCAATGACATCTAATTCATAAATTTCCCAAAATTCACCTGCTTCAGTTATTGCTGTTCCGGTCATTCCTGAAAGTTTATCATATAATCTAAAATAATTTTGGAGCGTAACTGTTGCAAAAGTCTGAGTAGCTGCTTCTATCTTTACATTTTCTTTTGCCTCAATAGCTTGATGTAAACCATCAGAATATCTTCTACCATCCATTATTCTTCCAGTCTGCTCATCAACTATCATAACTTTATTCTCCATAACAACATATTCTATATCTTTTTCAAATAATGTATAAGCTTTAAGCAATTGATTTAAGGTATGTATCCTTTCACTTTTTATGTTAAAATCTTGAAAAAGTTTATTTTTTTCTTCAACTTCATCCTCTTTTCCTAACCCTTTTTTCTCAATTCCTGCAATTTCTGTGGCAATATCAGGTAAAACAAAGAAATCTTTATCATCTAGATCTGTAGATATAGTTTCTATACCCTTATCTGTTAAGTCTATTTGATTAATTTTTTCATCTATTGTAAAATAAAGCTCTTTATCAATCTGTGGCATTTCTCTATTATTATCTTGCATAAAGAAATTTTCATTTTTTTGTAAAATTGATTTAATCCCATCTTCACTTAAGAACTTTATTAATGCTTTATTTTTTGGTAATCCCCTAAAAACTCTATATAAAAGGAAACCACCTTCTTCTTCCTCTGATTGTTGAATTAATTTTTTTGATTCCGAAAGTATATTTGATAAATAGCTCTTTTGTAAAGACACTAATTTCTGAATCTTAGGTTTTAGATTATCAAATTCCTGTCTATTTTCTTCTTTTGTAGGTCCTGAGATTATCAAAGGCGTCCTAGCATCATCTATTAGAACAGAATCAACCTCATCAACTATAGCATAATTATGTCTTCTTTGAACAATATCATCTAAATTATGAGCCATATTATCCCTTAGATAATCAAATCCAAACTCATTATTTGTACCATATGTTATGTCAGCTTCATATGCTTTTTTTCTTTCAGGAGTATTAGGTTTATAGTCATCAATACATTCTACACTAAGTCCGTGAAATTCAAAAATTGGACCCATCCATGCACTATCCCTTCGAGCTAAATAATCATTTACTGTGACTAAGTGAACTCCATCTCCAGTAAGGGCATTTAAATAAACGGGGAGAGTTGAAACCACTGTCTTTCCTTCTCCCGTCTGCATTTCAGCAATCTTTCCTTGATGAAGGACAATACCTCCAATTAATTGAACATCATAATGGATCATATCCCATAAAACATTTTTTCCTGCAGCGTCCCAAGAATTTATCCATATTGCTTTCTCATTTTTTACTTTTACATAGGATTTATTACTTGATAATTTTTTATCAATATCACTTGCATTAACAATGATCTCAGTATTATTTACAAATCTTCTAGCAGTTTCTTTAACTACTGCAAATGCCTCTGGTAGAATCTCATTTAATGTATTTCTCTTAACTTCTTTTAATTCTGAATCTAGAGCCTCCACTTCACTAAACATCTTTTCTTTCTCAACAGAAGATTTTTCATCAACAATTTTATTATTTAAATCATCAATCTTATTTCTTATTTCTGATGTATTATCGAAAATTTTTTTCTTAAATATATTTGTCTTGTCTCTTAAAGCATCATTGGATATTTTCTCAAGACCAATGAAATGATCATTAATTTTATCTACAAGGGGAGTTATTTTTTTCAAGTCTTTACCTGACTTGTCTCCTAAAAAAACTTTTAAAATTGAGTTAAGTATAGACACAGTTTTTTTTTCAAATTTATTTAAAAAAACCCAATAAACTTAGAGAGTAGAGAAATTAATATTCATCTTCATTCCAAAGATAATCATCTTCTGTAGGATAATCTGGCCATATTTCTATGATTGAGTCATATACATCTCCCTCATCTTCTAGTGTTTGAAGATTCTCAACAACTTCAAGAGGTGCACCAGTTCTAATACAAAAGTCAATTAACTCATCCTTAGATGCTGGCCAAGGCGCATCAGTTAGGTGAGATGCAAGTTCTAGTGTCCAATACATTTTCTTTGGGTTTTATCTGTGCAAAAATATATGATTACTTAAAAAAAGCAAATAAAATATCATTAAATATTATTAAGAGTTGTATGACTATTAATCATACCTCATTGGAGAATCTAGAGGAGTTGTATAGTTGAAATTTTTATTTGATGTAACAAAGAGTATAAGGATCATTGATATTGATATAAAAATTGATACTCTAGCAATAAAATCCCCATAGTTATTGTAGAATGTTTTTCCTGAAACTTTTTCTGCAGTTCCAGTTAGAATTCCATATTTCCCATATTCTAGAGTAGATAAAATTTTACCTTTATGGTCAATTATAGAAGAAATTCCTGAATTTGCACTTCTAACAATATATCTTCTGTTTTCTATTGCTCTAAGTCTTGCATAACTAAGAAGTTGTTTATGTCCTGCAGTATTTCCCCACCATGCGTCATTGCTTATGATTGTTATAAAGTCTCCGCCCTTTTTTGTATAACTTGAAACAAATTCTCCATACACTGTTTCGTAGCAAATTATAGGTACAGTTTTAAGATCTTTTGTTGAGTGTTCAAAAACATTTAACTCAGAAATTGGCTGACTTGCTTTTGATACTATAGTGCCTCCAAGATCGATCATTAGATTACCAATAAGAGGTTCTAGAATCCATTTATATGGCATAAACTCAGTTCCAACAACCAATTTAGTTTTATGATTAACCTCAAAAGGTCTATTGCTTGATATATTAATTGCAGAGTTATAATAGTCAATCCATATATTATCTCTAACCCTATTAGCTGACCTAGTTGGACTTTTTTCTGAATTTTGATAGGTTTTATATAATGAAATACCAGAAATAAAATTAGTATTTGGAAACTTTTTTAAGAAGCTGTTAATACTGTCAAATAGCTTAGTATATTCAAAATAATCAACATTTTCACCAATTCCTTCAGCAAAATATGTCTCTGGAGCAACTAAAAAGTCATATTCTTTAATTAATTCCTCTTCACTTAGGTCTTTTAATATCTTAAAAAAATCAAGATTGGTATTAGTTTTGACAAATTTTGCATCCCAAGGGTCAATATTGGGTTGAGTTAATATTACTTTAAATTTATCTTCAACATTATATTTATCAGTAACAGAAGGTGATATAA
>Ga0209036_1001266_pt1 | contig 10743 bp, 9 predicted proteins | sample MarorgKNORR_S2LV_3_FD_188222 | JGI IMG/M metagenome (GOLD analysis project Ga0209036, IMG submission 188222) | Marine microbial communities from the Southern Atlantic Ocean, analyzing organic carbon cycling - DCM_A/KNORR_S2/LV (SPAdes) (version 2) | ecosystem: Environmental > Aquatic > Marine >... | reverse complement strand
CTGGATCAGGGTTGCCCCCATTGTCCAATATTCCCTACTGCTGCCTCCCGTAGGAGTCTGGGCCGTGTCTCAGTCCCAGTGTGGCTGATCATCCTCTCAGACCAGCTATGGATCGTCGCCTTGGTAGGCCTTTACCCCACCAACAAGCTAATCCAACGCAGGCTCATCCAATAGCGCAAGGTCCGAAGATCCCCTGCTTTCCCCCGTAGGGCGTATGCGGTATTAATCCGAGTTTCCCCGGGCTATCCCCCTCTACTGGGCAGATTCCTACGCGTTACTCACCCGTCCGCCGCTCGACGCCTGGAGCAAGCTCCATCGTTTCCGCTCGACTTGCATGTATTAGGCCTGCCGCCAGCGTTCAATCTGAGCCATGATCAAACTCTTCAGTTTAAGTTTGATATGTAGTCACTGTCTGATACTTCATAAAACAACGACTACAAAAGTTGTGCTCAAAGATTGCAAACTACTGTGTCGGTATATTAAAAAAACACACCGACGCCTATTATTTCAATAAATGAATAAACGCAGTTGCTTACTTTGATAAGAGCCTCAATCATTTGCATCTGCCGAAACAAACACAAAACATCGATTAAGACCTAATTAATTAGATCTCTCACCATACAAGCAAGCACCCACCTCTATTGCTTGATCTACTTTTTAAAGAACAAAATACCTGCACCCAATGGCACAGAGCCGAGGCATTATACGCCCGTGACTCCGATTAGCAAGAAATAAACTCGGTAATTCAAATTTAATTGCATTGACTCAAAAACGAGTAGGGAAGGGTCTCTAAATTCAATTAAGATCCTTATTCAATCTTAATCAAATGAAACATTTTCTTACCCCTGCGAAGCAGGAAATACCCACCGTCCAAAGCAATACTAGGGCTCAATACGAAATCGAGCGAATTGATCGGGTGCCCATTTACACTCACAGCATTGTTCCCGATGAATTCCCTTGCCATCTTGTTTGATTTAGCTAGCTCTGTGCGGACCAGAGCCTGAACTATATCAATCTGCTCCCCGCCAAAACTAGTCTTAGGTAAGCCGTCCAATTCTAATTGCTCTAGGTCCGCTCTTGTTAAACTGGAAATATCGCCCGAAAACAAGCCGTCACTAATTCTCTTTGCAGCGGTCAGCCCTTCCGCACCATGCAGAAGTTTTGTGACCTCAGAGGCGAGGATGATTTGGGCTTCTGGTTTGGTTTGAGACGACTTATCAGCAAGCTCAATCTCACGAATCTGATCCACACTAAGAAATGTGAAGTACCTGAGATACCTGTATACGTCCAAGTCTGCAACATTCAACCAGAACTGGTACATCGCATAAGGCGACGTCTTCTTCGCACTTATCCAAATAGTCCCCTTTTCCGTTTTCCCAAACTTCGTTCCATCTGCCTTTGTTACCAAGGGCATCGTAATACCAAAGACTTGCTTCTGACAAATACGGCGAGTTAGATCTATGCCCCCTGTTATGTTGCCCCACTGATCACTTCCACCGACCTGAACCGTGCAGTCGCAGCGCTTTTGCAATTCCGCAAAATCCAACGATTGCAGAAGCATGTAGCTAAATTCTGTGTACGAAATGCCGTCTCCTTCCCGATCAATTCTCTGCTTCACTGATTCTTTTTGGACCATAGAGTTTACAGAGAAGTGTTTCCCTACATCTCGCAAAAAACTGAGTAAATCACGATTTTCAGTCCACTCAAGATTGTTTACCAACACTGCTGAATTAGCGCCACAATCAAAATCCAAAAACTGACCTAACTGCGGCTTTAAACGTTCTACCCATTCCGCCACTATATCTGACGAATTTAGTTGCCGCTCTGCCGTCTTAAAACTTGGATCGCCTATCAATCCTGTAGCTCCCCCGACAAGAGCAATTGGCTTATGACCAGCAAGTTGAAATCTTCTCAATGCCAATAACGGAACCACGCTACCTATATGGAGACTCTCAGCAGTAGGGTCAAACCCACAGTAAACAGACCTGCTATCTTCAGCCAGATGCTCTCTCAACTTATCTTCACCCGCAAGCTGAGCGATCAACTCACGTTCTTCCAATTCAGAGATAATATCCTGACATTTAATACTCATGAGAAAGCCTTAATTCACAAAGAAAACTAATAATTACCCGAGCCTCGCCGACCAATTCAGAGTAGGGGAAGAAGCCGACACTGTAAAATTTCCAGATTCTACACCAGAACGACGTTGTCTTGCCTTATTCGTATCAAAAGCAAAACAAAAAGGCCTTTGAAATAGTCTGATTACTATTGTAGTTTTGCGTTTTTGCCTAAAGCGACCTAATTGATTTGGTGTTCAATGGATTTTCTTGAAAATAGTAAACAATTTATAGCGGAATACTATCCTAAAGATCATTTGTATCTCGCAGGCTCACTTAGCGTGCTAATCATAATATTTCTGGCATTAACTAACGAAGAAGCGAAGTATTTATCGTCTAGCCAGTCAAAAAAGATCTCCATACCAATTAGTTCAGCTCAGACAGAAGGTCTCGAACAAACGGCTACGGACACCTCTGCGATCCAGAATAGAATACCCCTTGAAGAGCAAACTCAACCCTCTAATTCATGGCAGAATTTCATAATAAAAAGTGGCGACAATTTGTCTAACATTTTCTCCAAAGTTGGTTTAACTGATCAAGATTTATTTCGGGTGCTTAATAGCAGTAAGGAAGCTCAGATTTTAAATGAGATTTACCCTGGATATGAGTTAGGTTTTTTCGTTCAAAGTTCTGGAGATCTTGAAAAATTACTCGTTTTGAAAAACCCTCTTGAGGGGTTCATATTCAGCCGAGGTGATGATGGTTACAAAGTTGAGAGAATTACCAAAGAAGCACAACTTCTCCCCACGTTTAAAGTGGGGATTATTAAAGACAGCCTCTTTCTCGCCGGTCAAGAAGAGAGAATACCGGACGCCCACCTTATGGAAATGGCTAATATTTTTGGTGGAGTAATTGATTTCATTTTAGACCCGCGTGAGGGAGATCGCTTCAGTATCCTGTATAACGAAGAGTACCTGGACGGGGACTTAATTGGTCATGACGATATACTAGTTACACAATTCGTCAATCAGGGCGAAATATTTACTGCGGTTAGATATGTGAATGAAGAAGGTGAGCTAGGCTATTACTCTCCGGATGGCGAAAGTATGCGGAAGGCATTCTTACGAAACCCTTTAGACGTTTTCAGAATAAGCTCTAACTTCAACCCTCGTAGACGTCATCCAATACTTAATACAATTCGCGCACATAAAGGGACAGACTATGCAGCGCCAACAGGCACGCCAATTCGCGCCACAAGCGAAGGGCGCATAACAAGAGCCTCTCGATATGGGTCATTTGGAAACCTTGTAATTATTCAGCACTCCGGGGGTTTCGAAACTAAATATGCTCATCTCTCCCGATTTGCAAGCGGTATCTCCAGGGGCAGCCGTGTGAGGCAGGGTGACATCATTGGTTATGTTGGATCCACAGGCGGAGCGACCGGACCCCATCTACACTACGAATTCTTAGTAAGCGGTGTCCATCAAAACCCAAGAACAATCCTTGACAAACTGCCTAAAGCTGAGTCTATTAATCGCGACGAAATGGCTTTATTTAAAAAGGAGACAGGAAAGCTTTTAAGTCAGTTTGAGGAATTAAGCAATTCTCGAATATTCAACTCTCAATCGAAGTGATACTAAGTTACAACAAAAAATGAGCACAGAATTTTTCATTGGCCTAATGTCCGGCACAAGCATTGATGGTATTGACTGTTCGATTATAGCCCTCGATGGTGCTGCGGTAGAGGTAATCGCAACTCATTATGAGGAGTGGCCGACAAAACTCAGGAAAGATATTTTTACTCTATGCGACGGCACTAATATCAGCCTTGAATTATTAGGTAAAACAGATGTTGCCATTGGGAAACTCTTTGCATCGATTGTAAAACGGACGATTCAAAAAACAGAAATTGACCCAAGAGCAGTTAAAGCTATTGGCAGTCATGGCCAAACAATATGGCACCAGCCGACCGGAAATAATCCATTTACAATGCAAATAGGCGACCCTAATATAATCTCTCAGCAAACAGGTATTACCACTGTCTCAGCGTTTAGACAAAAAGATATAGCATCCGGCGGCCAAGGTGCACCTCTGGCGCCGCTATTTCATCAAGAATTTTTCCATGATACAAAATGCGACAGAACAATTGTCAATATCGGCGGTATCGCTAACATAACTATGCTAGCTCGGCGAGGTGCTTGTTCAGCTTATGATATTGGTCCAGGAAACGTTCTCTTGGACTACTGGAACTATAAGGAAAGAGGAACGCGGTTTGACAAGAACGGGAGTTGGGCGGCATCTGGACAATACAGTGACGAACTTCTCAACAAAATGAGAACTGAGCCTTATTTAGAACAATCTCCACCTAAAAGCACCGGGAGAGAATTATTCAACGGTGCTTGGCTTGAAGAAAAAATCTCGCAGTGCAGCGAATCTATACAAGCAAATAATGTGCAAGCGACCTTATGCGAATTCACATCACGAAATATCGCCGATGCCATTATCAATTTTTCTACTGATACGGAAGTCTATATTTGCGGTGGGGGTGCTCATAACAGCCTCCTGATGGAAAATCTGAGTAGTAAATTGGGGCGGAATGTTGCAACAACATCAGATTTAGGAATAGGGCCAGATTGGGTCGAATCAGCAGCCTTTGCCTGGATGGCAAAGCAAACTATTAATGGTGAGAAGCTAGAAACGTCCCCTTTTACTGGAGCTAGCAAACCCTCCATCTTAGGCGGAATTTTTCTAAGCGACTAAAGTTAAATAGAGAAGGATGCTCCGCAACCACAAGTAGTTGAAGCCATGGGATTATCAACCACAAAACGCGAGCCCTCTAGTCCCTCTAAATAGTCAACCTTCGCACCAACAAGATATTGATAACTTAACGGATCCACAAGCAGGCGGGCCCCCTTATTCTCGATGACAGTGTCATCTTCTTGGACATCCTCCTCAAAACTAAAACCATACTGAAACCCTGAACAACCACCACCGGTCACAAAAACCCTGAGATTTAAGTTATCGTTTCCCTCTTCAGAGATTAAACTATGAACCTTGTCTGCCGCATTGTCGGTGAAAGACAAGATAATTGGTTCTGCTGTTTGGACAACCGACATAAGGTTCCTCGCGGTATCTTCAAAAAGACCTTATAATTTTAAGAAAGAATAAATGCATGGACAGCGATCCTCGCTATTTCCAGGCATTCTTTATTATAATACCTGCATATCTTCATTTGAATAGTAATTTTTTGCTCAATCGCTCTTAGAGGCTTGACTATCAAACTCAAGTTTATTGCTGTCCGATGTTAATCGTTTCTTAGTAGTTTGGTCAGACGAAATATGCATTAAGTTACCATTTACCTCCGACCCCATGACCATCTCGATCAAGTTATAATGAACATTACCTGCTACTACGGCTTTCGCTGCTAGCTCTAAATGATTACTAGACCGCACATCCCCCTGCACTAGCCCATTTATCACTGCAGAGGGAACACAAATTTCACCCTCGACCGAACCTTTCTCTGAAACTCGAATCACCGCAGAAGAATCGTCTTCCGCATATATACTTCCCTTAACTCTACCTTCAACGATCAATTCACCGCTAAAATGTATGTCTCCTGTAATTTCTGTTGTCCTAGATACCAATGTATTAGCGGAAGGATCTTTCTCCTTGACAACATTGGCCTTGATTACATTTGTTTCTTCGCTCTTACCAAACATCCCACTTTCCTCCTTTGTCTTTCAAAGCAATTCAGTCCTGAATTAACCAAGCAAAATCTTGGTCAATCATCTTTTTGATTGGGGCCGACTCTATCCCAATAATTCTCACATGATCAGGCAGAAAATTTTCAGGTAAAGTAAGATCCCCCTCTACGTTCTGAAAAAACTTAAATCTTAATTTTATATCCATTTGTTCCTGTTGCTCTGAAACTTCATTCAATGAGTACACAGTAATTTTACCATCTTGAGTGCCCACTAGCTCCACATTAACATGACCGGTCAAGTAAGTATCACCATCGGCATCTTTCTGACGCACTGCTAATTGGTATCGGTACCGGCTAGGTTGACTTGTAGGGACCAAACTCCACTTGGAAATTGTCAGGCCTGTATCGTCAGTCTGTTCCGAGACCACGTTTTTATAATAAGTTAAGTCCTGCTCTAAACGAGATAGTTGGTCCTGTAATCTTCTTATGGTTTGCTGATCCGTTTCATTGACTTTCTGATCCATCATACTGGATCTATCTAACATAGTTATCTGTCTTCGCAATTCGGTATTTTCACCCGTCAAGTTCTCTATTTGTGTTCCAAACTCCTCACTGTCGATTTCGGCGGACTCCTGGTTTCTCAGGGTCTGATAGTAACCGAAAGAAAATCCTCCCAACGAGCCAAGACTAACAAAAACAATACTGGCGAACGTCCAAAACAGACGTTGCCCTGGTCGATATGGGACAACCATCATTCTATTTTGTTTGCTTCCTTTAACTACGTTTGGCACGCGCTCATCTCACAAAGGATTCGATAATACTCTATACTTCATCAAAATTTACTCAGGGAATTAGGGCGATCCCCTCCAAACCTGCTGTCTCCTCAATGCCTAGCAGCAAGTTCATATTCTGGACAGCCTGCCCGGATGCACCTTTTACCAGGTTGTCGATCACGGAAAAGACTACAATATTCTTAGTATTCGCTATATATGTGACCGAAATTTGGCAATTATTCGCACCTCTAACATTTCTGGTTGCTGGTGCTTCGTCATTCGGCAAGACCTCAATGAACGGCTCATCAATGTAACGACTCTCGAAAAACGTCTGTAGCGAGTCACATGAAACATTTTCTCCGTCTCTAACCGGCGCATACAATGTCGCAAATATTCCTCTACTCATTGGTGCTAGATGAGGAATAAAGGTTAACCTAACATCAGAACTAGCAGCAAGACTGAGCTGCTGGCAGATTTCTGGATGATGTCGGTGCCCGGAAATACCGTAGGCTTTGAGTGACTCAGTTGCCTCACAAAGCAAATAATCTTCCGCTGCTTTGCGGCCCGCTCCGCTGACGCCCGATTTAGCGTCTGCAATCAATTTGCTGGAGTCGATTATATTATTTTCGAGAAGCGGCAAAAATCCCAGCTGAATAGCCGTCGGGTAGCATCCGGGCACGGCAATAAGCTGAGCCCCTCTAATGGCCTCTCTGTTCGTTTCTGGCAACCCATAAACGGCTGTCTCAACAAGCTCAGGGCATGCGTGCTCGGTCTTATACCAATTTTCCCACAGAGCTATATCTTTGATTCTAAAATCAGCTGATAAGTCGATCACCTTTGTTCCTGCATCGATTAGTTGTGGCACCGAGTGCATAGCCACTCCATGTGGAGTGGCAAAGAAAACAACCTCACAATCTCTCAAGGGAGATGAATCTGGGTTGCTAAACTGGAGATCAACCTGGCCTCTTAGATTAGGGAAACGTGAGCAAATAGCCTGACCGTCGAATTCACGCGACGTAACACAGCAGAGCTCAACATCATCTCTTTGACTTAAGAGTCTTAGCAGTTCAACTCCCGTGTACCCAGTTCCACCCACTATGCCTACCTTGATCAATCCCGCCTCCTAAACGCCTGTGACAAAAATCGGGCCAGTATCTTAGACGATTACGATAATAATGCAATATGATTTATAATTAATTAATATAAAATCAATAGCTTAGATTGAGCAATTTATTAATCAAGACTTCATTTTTGAGCTGTGGTACGTTCAAGCTAACGTTCGTAGGTAATTACATGCTCTGGGTAAAAGCTTTTCATATTATTTTTGTCGTCTGCTGGTTCGCCGGTTTATTTTACCTGCCTCGCCTGTTTGTCTATCACTCAATGAGTAGTGACAAAATCAGTCATACTCGATTTGTGATGATGGAAAGGAAACTATTTTGGGCCATTATGACACCGTCCGCCTTAGGGACAATAACTCTTGGCAGCTGGCTTCTTTTTGCGAACTGGGGCTACTTTATGGCTTGGTGGTGGATGCATTTAAAGCTCGTATTTGTTGGACTCCTCATGATTCAGCACGCCTATTGTTGGTGGTACATGATCAAACTTAGGGAAAATCCCGCTTATAAAGGACACGTGTTTTTTCGAGTTTTCAATGAGCTACCTGTGATTCACTTAGTGGCGATCGTTATACTTATTGTAGTCAAGCCGAGCATCTAACTAAGTAGTCATAGATTCCATGAAACCGAAAGTTATGTGTTTTTCAGGTCTAGACCCAAATGGCAGTGCAGGTCTCCAAGCGGATCTAGAAACTCTGTTTAGTTTAGGCTGCCACTCTATCCCAATACCTGCGTTACTCATCGCACAGGACACGAAGGATGTGCGCTATTTGCAAATTACAGGGCCAAACTTTCTTGAGCTTCAAGCTAGAACGATTCTGAGTGATACGTGTATCAACTGTTTTAAAATAGGCGTTTTGGGATCAGTAAAAACTATTGAAACCCTACATTCGATCTTAAAGAACTATCCAAACACTCCCATCGTACTTGACCCTGAGCTATCCGCTGGCGGCAATATGCTTGCGGTCGTCAACGCCGCCGCGTTGGGTTCAAACAACATCAGCGATAACATCCAATCACTCACAAAACTATTTCAATCAACCGAGAGAAGTTAATGTTAATGAAGACATCCAATTCTCAAAACCTTTACAACTTGGCACGAAAATACATCCCTGGGGGGGTAAACTCCCCTGTTCGCGCGTTTCAGGCGGTAGGTGGCGACCCCTTATTTTTCAAGGAAGGGCGGGGAGCTTATTTAGTGGACGTGGATGACAATCGTTATATCGATTATGTCGGAGCATTTGGACCACTGATATTAGGTCATCAGCATGAGCGAGTCACTACAGCCATTAAAGCACAGCTGAACAAGGGAATAAGTTTCGGAGCATCAACTGAAGGAGAGATAAAAATCGCAGAGAAAATCTGTAAGCTCGTCCATTCGATTGAGGAAGTGCGTCTTGTGACGTCAGGAACAGAAGCGACCATGAGCGCAATAAGGCTCGCGAGAGGCTTCACGCGAAGAGATAAAGTTGTGAAATTTGAAGGTTGCTATCACGGACACGCAGATGGCCTCTTAGTCAAGGCCGGATCAGGCGCACTCACTATGGGAGAACCGGACTCTTTGGGAGTTCCTCAAGCATACACAGAGTTAACTCATGTCCTTCCTTATAACGACGTTCAAGCTGTCGAAGAATATTTTGATAAGCATGGGAAGGAAACTGCTTGCGTCATTGTTGAGCCAATAGCAGGCAATATGAATTGTGTGCCACCAGACTCCGGATTTCTTGAGGTCCTTAGGGAGCAATGCACTCTGCATGAGTCCGTCTTGATTTTTGACGAAGTAATGACCGGTTTTAGAGTCGCATTAGGGGGCGCTCAATCGATTTATGGTGTTGTCCCAGATATAACGACCCTGGGTAAGGTAATAGGAGGGGGGCTGCCTATTGGGGCGTTCGGCGGAAAAAAAGAAATCATGGAAAATATTGCACCATGCGGAGCAGTCTACCAAGCGGGGACCCTTTCCGGCAGCCCGTTGGCAGTTGCGGCTGGGCTGGCGATGCTCGAAGTTGTTAGTGAGGCAACATTTTTTGAGAAACTTCAAAAGAAAACGAAATTACTTATGGACGGCTTAAAAGAACGCGCCTCTGCTGAAAATATTCCATTTACCACAAATCATGTCGGGGGTATGTTTGGTTGCTTTTTTAATGATGCTAAAAAAGTAACATGCCTTAAAGAAGCAATGGCCTCTAATGAAGAAAATTTTCAGATTTATTTTCACGAGATGCTTAATAATGGAGTATACTTGGCCCCATCAATGTATGAAGCAGGGTTTATATCTGCTGCACACACCGGCGACGAAATAGAAAAAACACTCAACGCTGCGACTCTCGCCTTTAAAGCAATCAATAAAAGTTAAACAATGGTATTTATTTATGAAGGATTATGACGTTTATGGTATCGGCAACGCTCTGGTTGATACAGAGTTTGAGGTAACCGATAGCTTCCTAAAAGAACAGGGCATTGAAAAGGGGTGCATGACACTCTTGAGCAGAAAAGAGCACCAATCCCTTTACGAAACATTACGCGAGAACTGCTCGTTAAAAAAACAATCCGGCGGTGGTTCAGCAGGTAACACGATGTACGCCCTCACCCAGTTCGGAGGAAGAGCTTTCTATTCCTGCAAAGTGGCCGATGACTCGGTTGGTGATTACTTTCTTAGTCAACTCGGGGACAATAATATTGAAACCAATCAAAACCCCCGAGGAACCGGCATCTCTGGGCAGTGCCTAATAATGGTCAGCCCCGACGCAGAGCGCACAATGAATACTTATCTCGGGGTGTCTGCAGACTTATCGGTCAATGAAATAAATTTAGATGCGGCGAAGAAATCGAAGTATATTTACATTGAAGGTTTTCTAGCGTCATCAGAATCGGCAAAATCCGCAATCGTGGAGCTGAGGGATCTTGCAAAAAATTTCAACGTGAAGACTGCTTTAACTTTTTCTGATCCCGCGGTGGTCACACATTTTAAAGAAGCGATAAATGAAGTAGTCGCGGAAGGGGTAGACCTGCTATTTTGCAACGAAGAGGAGCTGAAAATTTGGGCTGATTCGGAAAACTTCGAGCAAGCATGCTCGAAAATGACTGAAATC
>Ga0209036_1001263_pt1 | contig 10762 bp, 7 predicted proteins | sample MarorgKNORR_S2LV_3_FD_188222 | JGI IMG/M metagenome (GOLD analysis project Ga0209036, IMG submission 188222) | Marine microbial communities from the Southern Atlantic Ocean, analyzing organic carbon cycling - DCM_A/KNORR_S2/LV (SPAdes) (version 2) | ecosystem: Environmental > Aquatic > Marine >... | reverse complement strand
TGACTCAAGAGAAAAAAATTATTGACAAAATTATAATAAAAAAAAAAGATAAACACCTAGTTTATCTTTAAAGTTATCAAGAATTAAAAAAAACTTTTTATTATTCTTTTTTATCGTCTTTAGACTCTGTTTTATCATCAGTATCTGTTCCTTCATCATCACCATCTTCAACAGCAGGTGACTCCTCAATAGCAGGTGCATCTTCAACAGCAGGTACCTCTTCAGCAGCTGGTGCTTCTTCAACAACAGGTGCCTCTTCAACAGCAGGTGCTTCTTCAGAGGCAGGTTTATCATTTTTCTTTAATGATACACTAGCATATCTACTTTTAAACTTATCTATTCTTCCTGCAGTATCAACAAGTTTTGTTTTTCCTGTGTAATATGGATGTGAAGTTCTAGAAATCTCTAGCTTAACAAGAGGATAGTCAACACCATCAACATTTATAGAATCTTTTGTATCTACAGCAGACTTAGTAATGAAAACATCATTATTAGACATATCTTTGAATGCCACTAGTCTATAGTTTTCTGGATGTATACCTTTTTTCATTAGTTAAATAATGGGCACAAATTTAGTTTTTTTTTATTATTATGCAATGAATATTTAGAATAGATAAATTCTAACTAAATTTACAAATAAAAATGAAAAATATATCTGCTAGAAATCAAATAATAAATTTTGGTCTAATTACTTCTTTTTTTGGAGTTTCTTTTTCTTTAATGCAGTTTTTTTTAGGAACTCATTATGAGAATGACCCAATTTCATTAGTTATTAGTTTTATTATCCTTTTTTCAGGGATTGCTGCCTGTATTTTAAATTTCAAAAAGAAAAATAATGGCATAATTAAATTAAATACAATTTTAAAATTAGGAACTGGTCTTTCAAGTGTATATGTTGTTGTATCAATAATTTATTTTTTATTACTAATTAATATTTTTGAGCCTACATATTGGGATACAGTTTGGCAAATGTCTTATGAGATAGCTATTGCTGAAAATCCTGAACAAATGACAAATCCTCAAACAAATAGTTTTTGGACCTTTGAAGAGTTCAGAAGTTATATTGAATGGACTGAAAATATAGTTTATCCATTTATCATTGGAGTAAATTTATTTATTGGATTTATGTTTAGCCTGGTAATAGGTGTTTTTGTTCAAAAATCTGAATAGTTAATATGGATTTATCTATAGTTATTCCCCTTTACAACGAAAGTGAATCAATTGTTGAACTAAATTCATCAATTAATAATGTTTTATCAAATTCAAAAATAAATTATGAGATAATTTATATTGATGATGGCAGTAAGGACAACTCTTGGGATAAAATATTGGAAATTTCAACTAATAATTCAAAAATACAAGGTTATAAATTTTTAAAAAACTATGGAAAATCAATGGCACTTTCTGCAGGATTTTCTAGTGCCAAAGGAAATATTGTTATAACAATGGATGCAGATCTTCAAGATGATCCAAATGAAATAATTCCTTTATATAATTTAATTTATGAAAATGATTTTGATCTCGTTTCTGGATGGAAAAAAAAGAGATATGACTCAATTATTTTTAAAAATATACCATCAAAATTATTTAACTGGGCTGCCAGAAATGCATCTGGGATTAAGCTGAATGATTTTAATTGTGGAATTAAATCCTACAAAAAATCTGTAATAAAAGAAATTGAATTAACCGATGGTATGCATAGGTATATACCGGTTCTTGCAAAAAGCTGTGGCTTTAATAAAATTTCGGAGAAAATTGTTAAGCATCATCCAAGAAAACATGGGAAAACAAAATATGGAGCTGACAGATTCATCAAAGGATTTTTAGATTTATTAACGCTTTCTTTTGTACAAAGATTTGGTAAAAGACCAATGCATTTTTTTGGCTTATTCGGAACAATAATATTGTTAATTGGCTTTATTTTTTCAATTTATTTAGGCATTGATAAATTATTTATTAATAAATCTGGAAGATTAATAACTGAAAGACCTGAGTTTTTTATTTCATTAGCAACAATGGTTATTGGTCTACAATTCTTTTTAGCTGGATTTTTAGGAGAACTTATTTTAAGAACAAGAAAAAGAAAAGATAAGTATACAATTATAGATAGAAGTTAAAAAAACTTTATGAGTATTATTTTAAAGAATTATGAATTATGGACCTCAAGTGTTTTTGATAAAAAAACGATTTCAAATGTAATTGATTTAAAAGAAAAAAATCCAGTAGATTTCGAAGATTCATTTTATAAGGAATTAGAATTTGGCACTGGTGGTATGAGAGGAATTATGGGTGAGGGTCCAAATAGAGTTAATAAATACACTTTTGGAAAAACAACACAAGGAATTTGTAATTTCTTAAAAAAAGAATCAAATGAAAAAAATATATCTGTTGTTATTGGATATGATTGTAGAAATAATGGTAAAGAACTTCAACAAACAGTAAGTAATATATTTTCATCTAATGGAATTAAAATTTATACATTTGATTCAATTCAACCCACCCCTTTAATTTCGTTTGCTGTCAGAGAATTAAATTGTAATTGTGGTATTGTTTTGACTGCATCTCATAACCCTCCAGAATATAACGGATATAAAGTTTATTGGAAAGATGGAGGTCAAATTGTCCCTCCAATTGATAAAAAATTAATCTCAGAAATTAATAAAATCAAATATTCAGAAATTCAATTTGAAAAAGAAGAGTCCTTGATCGAGATTCTAGATAAAGGAGTTGAAAAAAATTATTTAAAAAAATCTCTTTTATATAATAATTCCATTATTTCAAATTCAAATCCAAAAAAACTAAATATCGTTTTTACTTCCTTGCATGGTACATCCTACAAATTACTACCAAAACTTTTAAAAAAATCTGGTTTTTCTAATATAAAATATGTTAAAGAACAAATGATTCCTGATGGAAACTTCTCAAATGTAAACTCATCAAATCCCGAAGATGAAAGTTCTTTAAAAGAAGCAATTGAAATTGCAAAAAATAATAATTCTGACCTAGTTTTAGGTACAGACCCTGATGCTGATAGATTTGGAATTGCAGTAAAAAATTATAATGGGAAATTTGTACATATTAATGGTAATCAAACAATGGTAGTTTTAACAGATTATTTATTGTCAAAACTTAGTAAAGAAAAAGCTAAATCATTTATAGCAAGCACAGTGGTTTCAACTCCAATGATGAGTAAAATTGCTAAAAAAAATTCTATTAAAATAATGCTATCATTAACAGGCTTCAAATGGATTGGAAAAATGATTAATGATTATCCTGAATTAGAGTATATATGTGGAGGAGAAGAAAGTTTTGGGTTTTTAGCAGGAAATCATGTTAGAGATAAAGATGCAATAACATCAGCTTTAATTTTATCAGAATTGTGCAACGAATTAAAAAATAAAAATTCTTCATTTTATGATAGATTAATTGAGTGTTATATTAATTATGGATTTTTTAAGGAAAAACTAATAACTGAAATAGCAAAAGGAAAAAAAGGAGCAAAAGAAATAGATGATAAAATAAATTCATTTAGAAAAAATCCTCCAAAGCTACTAGATAATAGTTCAGTTGTAAAAATATATGATTATAAAAAGTCATTATTAACAAAAACAAAGAACAATAATTTAAGTCAAATTAAATTACCAAAATCTAATCTTTTAATTTTTGAATCATCCGATGGAACAAGAGTTGCAGTAAGACCAAGTGGAACTGAACCTAAAATAAAATATTACTTTAGTGTAAATACTAAATTAAATTCTAAGGGAGACTTTAATTTTAAAAATGATTTTTTAAATAAAAAAATTAACTCATTAATCAAACAATTTATTTAAATGTATTTTAAACGCGTACTAAAAATTGTCTTTACTTTCAAAAAGTATTTTATGTTAAATATTTTGTTTAGCGTATTATATGCTTTTTTTAGTGCTGTTGCTTTTCTCTCTCTAATGCCAATGTTAGAGGTTTTATTTAATGGAATAAATAAAATAAATGAAAAACCAACTCTAGAATTATCTTCAAACCTTGGAGACTTTATTGAAAATTGGCTTAATTATCAAGTGAGTAGTTTTGCAGCTGATGATAATCAAAAGGCTATATTATTTGTTGTTGGTATTGTGGTTATTTTATTTTTCTTAAAAAATATTTCAAACTATTTTGCTTTATTTTTTTCAACCCTAATAAGAAACGGAGTTATTATGAACTTGAAAAAAAGTATTTACAATAAAATAATTATACTGCCATTAAAATATTTTTCAAAAAATAAAAAAGGGGATCTCATTTCTAGAATGACATCTGATGTGAGTGAAGTACAAAATTCTTTTCTTTCAATAATTGAAATTTTTATTCGTGATCCATTAACCATATTTTTTACACTTGGAGCAATGTTTATTATAAGCTTTAAGCTTACAATTTTTGTGATATTATTTATTCCATTATCTGGATTTATAATTTCTTTTATTGGAAAATCATTAAAAAGAAAATCTTTATTGGTTCAAAAGGAACAAGCTGAACTTACTTCAATAACTGAGGAAACAATCAATGGTATTAAAATAATTAAGAGTTTTTTAGCAGAAAGTTTTTTTAAATCAAAATTTGATCATACTAATATTAGATTTTTAAACTTTTCTAATAAATTAATAAATAGACAAAATATTGCCGCTCCTCTAAGTGAGTTTTTAGGAATTCTTGTAATTGGAGTTTTGCTTTGGTATGGTGGAAAGCTAGTTCTTATTGAAATGGAATTAAAACCAGCAGCATTTATAACATACATGGGCTTAGCTTATGGGGTTTTAACCCCAGCAAAATCAATTAGTAAGGCTTTTTACTCTCTAAAAAAAGGAAATGCAGCGGCTGAAAGAGTTTTTGAAATAATTGATATGACAAGTGAATATTATAATGATTTAAATAAAAATAAATTAAAATCATTTAATGAATGTATTGAATTTAAAAATGTAAGTTTTAAATACGACAAATCTAGTGTCTTAAAAAATATCTCATTAAAAATAAATAAAGGAGAAATGATTGCAATAGTAGGTGCGTCTGGAAGCGGAAAATCCACATTAGTAAATTTAATTCCAAGATTTTATGATCAAATTTCGGGTAAGATAACTATCGATGGAATTGATATTAGTAATTTATCAAGATTAAATATAAGGTCGTTAATTGGAATTGTAAGCCAAGAGTCAATTCTCTTTAATTCTTCTATCAAAGAAAATATTGTATTAGGTAATAGTGACTCCGGATCTAACGATAAACTTCTAAACTCATTAAGTATTGCAAATGCAAATGAATTCATAAATGAATTTCAAGAAAATATTAATTATAATGTTGGGGATAATGGATCAAATTTGTCTGGCGGACAAAAACAAAGAATAGCTATTGCCAGAGCAGTTTATTCAAGTTCTCCAATTTTGATTCTAGATGAGGCAACTTCATCACTTGACTCAAAATCTGAAAAACTAGTTCAAAACGCGATTGATAAGTTAATGATTAATAAAACTTCAATTGTAATTGCACATAGGCTATCAACTATACAAAATGCAGATAAAATTATTGTTCTTGATAAAGGAGAAATTATAGAAGAAGGTTCACATAATGAATTGATAAAAAACAATAGTATTTATAAAAAATTAATATCCCTTCAATCTTTTAGCTAAAAATTTGTTGATAAATTCTTTAAAAGGTTAAAAAACATTAATAATTATCTTCAAAAAACTTGATTTTTTTAACATAAATTTGATGCTAACAAATGGTATCCTTTTTTAAATCAAAAAGTAATGAAATTTATGCTGTAAATGCAAGTACAAAACTCAATGATAATGAATTAGAAAAACTTGTTTGGTTATTTTCAAATGCAGAATATTTAAATTCAAAAAAAATTCAAAAAAAATATATTGGACCAAGAAAGACTATGGTTACACCATGGTCAACAAATGCAGTAGAAATTACTCAAAACATGGGTTTTTCAAATATCACAAGAATTGAAAAATTTAAGCCATTTAAAGAAGGTTTTAGTTTTGATAAAATGACAAATGAGTTATATAATGAACTAGATCAAAGCCTTTTTAATATTGATATAAAACCTGAAACAGTAAAAGAAATAATAAACATTGAAGATTATAACCAAAAAGAAGGTCTTGCTCTAAGCAATGAGGAAGTAAAATATTTAGAAAATTTATCTAAAAAAATAAATAGAAACTTAACAGACTCTGAGGTTTTCGGTTTTTCACAAGTCAATTCAGAACATTGTAGACATAAAATATTTAATGGAAAATTTATTATAAATAATCAAGAAATGTCTGAGTCACTTTTTGACTTAATTAAGAAGACTACAAAATTAAACCCAAATAATGTCGTTTCTGCATATAAGGATAATGTTGCTTTTATTAATGGACCTTTAATTCAACAATTTGCTCCTGAGTTTGGAAATAAACCATCTATTTATAGAGAATCAAAATTTAAATCAATAATATCATTAAAAGCTGAAACACATAATTTTCCAACTACAGTTGAACCTTTTAGTGGTGCTGCAACTGGTTCCGGAGGTGAGATTAGAGATAGATTAGCAGGAGGACAAGGATCTTTACCTTTAGCTGGGACAGCAGTCTACATGACTCCATATCCTAGGTTTGATGATTTGATAATTGGATTCAAAGATAGAGATTGGTTGTATCAGAAACCTAAGGAAATTTTAATTAAGGCTTCTAATGGTGCTTCAGATTTTGGAAACAAATTTGGTCAACCATTAATTTCTGGCTCATTATTAACATTTGAACATCAAGAAAAAGATAAATCTTTAGGCTTTGACAAAGTTATTATGCTTGCAGGAGGCATTGGTTTTGCTAAGCTTGTTCATTCTAAAAAAAAGAAAATTAAAGAAGGAGATTTAATTATTGTATTAGGTGGTGATAATTATAGAATTGGAATGGGAGGTGCTGCTGTATCTTCAACTGAAACTGGTAAATATAGCTCTGGAATTGAGCTGAACGCCGTTCAAAGATCAAATCCTGAAATGCAAAAAAGAGTATCAAATGCAATAAGAGCTGTTGTAGAGTCTGAAAACAACTTTATAAAATCAATACATGATCATGGAGCTGGTGGACATTTAAATTGTATTTCAGAATTAGTTGAAGACACAGGTGGTATTTTAAATGTAGATGATTTACCTGTAGGAGACAAAACTTTATCTGCCAAAGAAATAATTGGAAATGAGTCTCAAGAAAGAATGGGGCTTGTTATTCATCCCAAGGACTTGAATAAGTTAAAAGAAATTTGCGAAAGAGAAAATGCTCCAATCTATGTTGTAGGAAAAGTAAAAGAAAATAAAAGATTTTTAGTTAAATCAAAAAAAGAAAATGAAAATATAATTGATCTTAACCTGTCTGATTTTTTTGGAAATTCTCCAAAAACAATTCTAAAAGATATTAAACAAAAAGTTAATTATACAGATCTTGTTTATAAAGAAAGTTTAATTGAAGAATATCTTGAGAAAGTTTTAAACCTTGAATCAGTTGCTTGTAAAGATTGGTTAACAAATAAAGTAGACAGATGTGTGACAGGAAAAGTTGCTCTTCAACAATGCACTGGTCCATTACAAATTCCTCTAAATAATTGTGGAGTTATGGCTCTAGATTTTAATTCCATGGAGGGTATCGCAACATCAATAGGACATTCTCCACTGACAAGCTTAATCGACCCTACATGTGGCTCAAGAAACTCAATTGGTGAAGCTCTAACTAATTTGATATGGTCTCCATTAAAAAATGAATTAAAATCTGTTTCACTTTCAGCAAATTGGATGTGGCCAGCTAATAATGAGGGTGAAAACTCTAGACTTTATGATGCAGTTAAAGCATGTTCTGATTTTTGCATTGAATTAGGAATTAATGTACCAACCGGAAAGGACTCAATGTCGATGAAACAAAAATACCCTAGCGAAGAGGTAGTTTCCCCAGGCACTGTAATTATTTCAGCAACAGCTCACAGTGACAACTTTAGAAAAACAGTGGAACCTTATTTAAAAGAGAAGAATTCCAATCTTTACTATATAAACATGTCTTCTTGTGAATATAATCTTGGAGGTTCTGCCCTTTTTCAAAGCAATAATAAAGTTGGAAAAAAATGTAATGACATTAAATCAACAAAATATTTTAAAAAAATATTTGATTCAATTCAAATTGCCATAAAAAAAGACTTGATATATTCAGGTCATGATATCAGCTCAGGTGGTTTGATAACATGTTTATTAGAAATGTGTTTTGTCAGCGATGATCTAGGTTTAAATATTAATCTTTCTAATGTTAATGAAAAAGATATAATAAAACTTTTATTTAGTGAGAATCATGGTATAATATTTCAAGCAAATAAAGAAATTGAAAAACATCTAAGTTCAGAAGATATCAGATTTATTAATATAGGATCATGTGAAAAAAGTGATTATTTAATGATTTCCAAAAATGATTTCAAATTAAATTTAGATATAAATTATTATAGAAAAATATGGTTTAAAAAATCTTATTTATTTGACAAATTACAAAGTGGAAAAACTAAAGCAAAAGAAAGATTCGATAATATCTCTTCCTCTAAACTAAATTTTAAATTTCCTAAATGGTTTGAATCCAAATTTAATTTCAAAGCAAATAAAAAAATTAAAGCAGCTATAATTAGAGATAAAGGAAGTAATTCAGAGCGAGAAATGGCTTATGCTATGCATATTTCTGGTTTCGAAGTCAGAGATGTACATATGACAGATTTAATCTCAGGAAGAGAGACGTTAGAAGATATAAGTTTTTTAGTTGCTGTAGGTGGGTTTTCAAATTCAGATGTTCTCGGATCTGCTAAAGGGTGGGCAGGATCTTTTATATATAATGAACAAGCAAATAAAACTTTAAAAAGATTTTACAATAGAAAAGACACATTATCCTTAGGTGTTTGTAATGGCTGTCAATTGTTTATAGAATTAGGTTTATTACACCCAGATCATGAGCAAAAACCAAAAATGGATTATAATGAAAGTAATAAATTTGAATGTGTATTTACAAGTGTTAAGATTTCTAAAAATAACTCTGTAATGTTTAACAATTTTGGTGATAGCGAGTTGGGTATTTGGTCTGCTCACGGAGAGGGAAGATTTAGATTACCAAAATCTGAAAGTGAATATAATATTATTGCTAAATATTCAAACTCCTCCTTCCCTACCAATCCGAATGGATCTGATTATGACACCGCTATTATTTCTAATGAAGATGGAAGGCATATTGCAATGATGCCTCATCTTGAAAGATCGACATTTCCATGGAATTGGGGCTATTACCCAAAACCAAAAGAAACAGATCAAATATCTCCTTGGATATATGCTTTTATCAATGCATATAATTGGTTAAAATAAATTTAAATATACTATGCATGCATAGTATATTTTTTGTATATTTAATTCTATGTCAAAATACACCATTGATCATGAACTGAGATATACATGGCAGTCTGTTTCTAAGATGTATAATGAAGAGGCTTCAAAAGTAGGTGGATCAATGGCTATTGGTTTTGCTCTTTTAAGTTTAAACCCAAAAAAAGGATTACCATCAACTTCATTGGGTCCTAAAATGGGAATGGAATCGACAAGTTTGTCTCGTACTCTCAAAAGTATGGAGGAATATAATCTAATTAAAAGAATTCCTAACCCTGATGATGGAAGAGGTGTTTTAATTGAGTTAACAGATTTAGGAATTGAAATGAGAGATGCATCAAAAGATGTGGTAATGAAGTTTAATAGTGTAATTATTAAAAAAATAGGAAAAAAAAATATGGAAGTTTTTTTTAATGTAATGCACGAAATAAACAAAACAATAAAGAATAAAGAAATATTTTAAATGAATAGAAAAATATCTAAAGTTGCTGTATTAGGATCAGGAATTATGGGATCTGGAATTGCTTGTCATTTTGCCAATATAGGGGTTGAAGTTTTACTGCTTGACATATGTCCCAAAGAATTAAATGAAATTGAAAAAAAGAAAAAACTATCAATTGAAAGCAAAGAGGTTAAAAATCGTATTGTAAATGAAATGTTTAATAAATGTATTAAATCAAAACCTTCTCCTATTTACAATAAAAAATTTCTTAAAAGAATTAAGCTTGGAAATTTTGAAGACGATATAAAAAAAATTAATGAAGTTGATTGGATTATTGAAGTTGTTGTTGAAAAACTTGAAATTAAGAAGTCTGTTTTTGATTTAGTTGAAAAACATAGAAAAGAAGGAACACTTATTACATCTAACACCTCAGGAATTCCAATCAAACTTATGAATGAAGGAAGATCAGATGATTTTAAGAAGTGTTTTGCTATAACTCACTTTTTTAATCCTCCAAGATATTTAAATCTATTTGAAGTAGTTCCTGGCCCAAATTGTAATCAATCTGTTCTAGATTTCTTACTTGAGTATGGAGAAAAATTTTTAGGTAAAACTTCTGTTTTGGCAAAAGATACTCCTGCTTTTATTGGAAACAGAATTGGAATATTTGGCATCATGAGTTTGTTTCACCAAATTAAAAATGGAGAGTTTTCAATTGAAGAAGTTGACACACTAACTGGACCAGCAATTGGTAGACCAAAATCAGCTACATTTAGAACTGCTGATATTGCAGGATTAGACACTATGTGTCATGTAGCAAATGGAGTTTATGATAAATGTCCAAATGATGAATCCAGGAATGTATTTAAGTTACCTGAATTCCTTAATAAAATGCTAAATAAAAATATGCTTGGAAG
>Ga0209036_1001259_pt1 | contig 10776 bp, 8 predicted proteins | sample MarorgKNORR_S2LV_3_FD_188222 | JGI IMG/M metagenome (GOLD analysis project Ga0209036, IMG submission 188222) | Marine microbial communities from the Southern Atlantic Ocean, analyzing organic carbon cycling - DCM_A/KNORR_S2/LV (SPAdes) (version 2) | ecosystem: Environmental > Aquatic > Marine >... | reverse complement strand
TCCTCGAGGACGCATCCCTTGAGCAAACAACCAATGCAATCATTGGTGCTGCATATGGCTCTGCAGGTGAGCGATGTATGGCCATTTCTGTTGTGGTTGTTGTTGAAGGAGTTGCAGATGAATTATGCAAGCTTCTGCATGAGAAAGCCTCAGCACTGAAGATTGGGCCAGGGAATGAAGCTGAAAATGAAATGGGTCCACTGATTACCAATGACCATAAAAACAAAGTCATTGATTACATCCAGCAAGGCATAGATTCGGGTGCCAAAATTTTACTCGATGGACGCGAGCATGAAATGACAAACAAGCCTGGTTTTTTTCTAGGCCCGACTCTGTTCGATGGTGTCAGTCCAGAGATGAGTATCTACAAAGAAGAAATATTTGGCCCAGTTTTGGTTGTGCTCAGGGTCAAAGACTTTAATGCTGCCATTCGATTGGCAAATGAACATCAATTTGGAAATGGAGTAGCTATTTTCACCAATCAAGGCTCCAAAGCCAGAGAGTTTGTTCATTCAGTTGAAGTGGGCATGGTCGGCATCAATGTTGCCATACCTGTGCCGCTCTCTTTTTATACCTTTGGCGGTTGGAAAGATTCTATCTTTGGTTCATCCAATATCTACGGAATGGATGGCATTAGGTTTTTTACCAGAACTAAAACAGTCACAGCCAGATGGGTCGATGATGATGAAACAATCAATCTCTCGATGCCAACGGTCGAATAAAAAAGGGATTTTAAAATGTTGATTGGCGTACCAAAAGAAATTAAATCGGATGAATACAGAATTGGACTGACTCCCGAAAGCGTTAAGAGCTTAACGCAGTCCGGTCACCAAGTAATGATTGAAAACAATGCTGGATTAGGCATCGGCAAAGACAACGATGCTTATGAAGAATCTGGAGCTGAAATTGTTCAAACCAGAGAAGAGATTTTTCAAAGAGCTGAAATGATAGTGAAAGTTAAAGAGCCACAACTTGAGGAGTGTGCCCTTTTAAAGAGCGATCAAATTTTATTCACCTATCTCCATTTAGCGCCAGACCCTGATCAAGTCAAAGCATTGATTGAATCTGGCTGCAGAGCCATAGCTTATGAGTCAGTCAGGGCTGATGATGGGACGTACCCATTGTTGACGCCAATGAGTGAGGTTGCAGGGAGGATGGCCGTACAAGCCGGGGCAACATGTTTGGAAAAAGTGAAGGGCGGATTGGGTCGATTGATTGGCGGCGTAACCGATGTGGATCCAGCAGATGTGGTTGTAATTGGAGGAGGAGTTGTTGGATATAACTCAATAGAGATAGCCATTGGCATGCAAGCCAACGTCACTGTATTGGATAAATCTCCAGAGCGATTGGATCAATTGGAGTCTATCTTTGGAGAAAAGCTCAACGCGGTGCTTGCAACGGAAGAAAATAATCAGGCGTGCATCAAGGAAGCAGACATCGTGATTGGTGCAGTGCTGATTCCGGGCGCATCTGCGCCAAAATTAATCTCTCGCGAATTAGTCCAGTCAATGCGAAAGGGATCCGTATTGGTCGATGTCGCCATAGATCAAGGGGGCTGTTCTGAAACTTCAAAACCGACCACGCATTCCGACCCCACCTACGTGGAAGAAGGGGTCCTTCATTATTGTGTGGCAAACATGCCTGGAGCTGTGCCAATGACTTCCACTTATGCGTTGAATAATGCGACACTCCCTTATGTTTTAAGTCTTGCAAATGAAGGCTTTAACAAGGCTTTGAGTCTTGATAAAGGTTTTTGCGATGGGCTCAATATTCACAGCGGTAAAGTGACAATCACCGCAGTGGCTGAAGAGCAAGGCTATGACTATCATGATCCAATTGAGCTGATCAGAGGCCTGGATCAATAAATGACCAATTTAAGTCATTTAACTCCCATAAGGGACCACCTTGGAAGACCGCTTCAGGATCTCAGAATTTCTGTAATGGATCGTTGCAACTTCAGATGCATTTATTGCATGCCAGAAGAGAAATTTCATTCAGGATTTAATTTTTTAAATTCAAATGAGCGACTTTCATTTGATGAGATTTATAGGCTCACAAAGTTATTCTGTGATTTGGGAATAAAAAAGATTCGAATCACAGGTGGCGAACCGCTCTTGAGGGTGAATCTATCGGAATTGATTGGCGACCTTTCCAATATCGATAAGATTGAAGACATTGCATTAACCACGAACGGCGTATTGCTGAAAAAATATGCCGAAGAACTCAAGGCATGCGGCTTAAATAGAATCACGGTTAGTCTCGATTCAATTGACCCCGATCAATTTAAAATCATGACAGGCGGACGAGGCAACCTAGAAACCGTTCTGCAGGGTATAAATGAAGCATTGTTGGTTGGTTTTGAAAAAGTGAAAATCAATGCGGTCCTCAAGCGTGGCACCAACGAGGATCAGATCATTGAAATGGTTGATCATTTTAATGGTCAGTCAGTGATCATTCGTTTTATCGAGTATATGGATGTTGGGAACCTCAATGAGTGGAGATTGGACGAAACTGTTGGCAGCGATGAGATCATCAAAAAACTTTCTTCCAAATGGAAATTAGAGCAACTCGATAAGAATTATGAAGGCGAAACCGCGGAGCGTTTTAAAATTGTAGATACGGAGACTGAAATCGGTTTAATCTCGTCTGTCACAAAACCATTTTGCGGGGCTTGCACAAGAGCCAGGTTGTCGTCCGATGGGAAGCTTTACAATTGTTTATTTGCTTCTCAAGGCAAAGACATTCGTCATTGGATTCGCAGCGGCGAGTCGGATGATTTCATAAGAAATGAAATTGCATCGATATGGAAACAAAGAAAGGATCGTTACAGCGAGTTGAGATACAGTGAAAAGGGCGATACCACGAGTGAAAAAGTAGAAATGCATTACATAGGCGGATAAATTATTTTAATGAATTTCAGTATGGAGGATAAAAGATGAAGGGATTGATGATGGACACCCCATTAATGATTGGCTCAATAATGGATCACGCCGAAAGAAATTTTCCTGATCAAGAAATAGTATCTGTGGTGGCAGATCAGCCGGATTTCAGATACACGTTTAAAGACGCATTCCAAAGAACAAGGCAATTGGGCAATGCCCTTAAATCGCTTGGCATCGATATTGGCGATCGAGTCGGAACACTGGCATGGAATGATCACAGACATTTTGAACTCTATTACGCAATATCCTCGTCCGGTGCGATTTGCCACACGGTCAACCCTCGTCTATTTCCAGAGCAACTGATTTACATCATGAATCATGCGGAAGACAAAGTTGTCTTTTGCGATCCGATGTTTGTGCCGCTACTTGAAAGCATTCAAGATCAACTCACTACCATTGAGCATTTCATTGTTTTGACTTCTGAAGATTCAATGCCTGAATCATCGCTGAAGGGATTGCTGTGTTACGAATCAATTCTGGCAGAACAACCAAACGAAATAGAATGGCCTGAGTTTGATGAGACCACTGCGAGTGGAATGTGTTATACATCAGGGACAACCGGCGATCCGAAAGGCGTGCTTTATAATCATCGCGCCACTGTTCTCCATGCCTATGCTGCTGGACTGCCCGATGTGTTTGGAATATCAGCAAAAGACATCGTTTTACCCATTGTTCCAATGTTCCATGTCAATTCTTGGGGATCCATTTATGTCGGCCCAATGGTCGGGAGTAAAATCGTTCTGCCAGGACCAAAAATGGGTGACGGCGAGACATTGCAACAACTCATTGAAGCAGAGAATGTGACAATTTCAATGGGTGTGCCCACGGTTTGGTTGAATTTATTGCAGTATTTGGAAGAGTCTGGGAAAACGGTACCGACATTAAAAAGAGTGGTTGTTGGCGGTGCCGCATGCCCGGCTTCAATCATGACAGACATGCAAGAGAAACACGGAGTCTATGTTCATATTGCATGGGGCATGACCGAGATGAGCCCATTGGGAACTTACAATACATTCAAAGACGGAATGGACGATCTTGAGGGCGATGAATTGCTCGAAATGAAGCTCAAAGCCGGACGAGGTGTTTACGGGGCTGAGATGAAAATCACAGACGATGACAACAATGAACTTCCGTGGGATGGCGTTGCATTTGGCAGTTTAAAAGTGAGAGGCGCATGGATTCTCAGCGATTATTTCAAAGCAGAACCGGGCGCTACATTGGAAGAAGATGGCTGGTTTGAAACCGGTGATGTTGCAACCATTGATCCAAATGGATTCATGGCAATCACGGATCGAACGAAAGACGTTATTAAATCCGGCGGCGAATGGATCAGCTCCATTGATCTTGAAAACACAGCTACGGATCATCCCAAAGTCGCTGAATCAGCAGTGATCGGCGTCTATCACCCTCAATGGTCAGAAAGACCATTGCTTTTGGTGCAAGTGAGAGAAGGCGAGACCGTTACAAAAGAAGAAATCCTTGCATGGTTTGAAGGAAAAGTCGCCAAATGGTGGATTCCAGACGATGTTGTCTTTGTGGATTCATTGCCACACACGGCGACTGGAAAGATTCAAAAGTTTGAACTGCGTCAAGAATTTAAAGACTATCAATTGCCCAATGTCGAGAAATAATCTGAGCGCTTAACAGCCGGATGTTTTTGACAATTGCATTTTTCTGTTTACTGGGAGTTTTTTATGGAAGCTTTGTAGGCAGTTACATTATTCGTTTTCCTAAATTGATTGATGCCCAATCGAACGTGACAATCTTCTCGCCAAGATCAAGGTGTGAAGAATGCGGAGCGACTTTGAAATATTACATGCTGATTCCTCTTCTGAGTTACCTGATCCAAAGAGGGAGATGTTTGTTTTGCAAAAGGCCAATCAGTAAGTTTTATTTTCTCAACGAGCTTTTCCACCTTTTATTAATGGCATCTATTTTGTGGTCCGGTGCATTGCCATCAAATCTGGAATCAATTTTAATATTTTTAGTTATAGCTTCTCTCTATGCTCAGTTCTTAATTGATCTCAGGCATCTAGCACTGTCTCTTTTTTTTAGTGGAAAGATTCTTATCCTGGGATTGATCCTCAACGGGTATTTTGGTCTATTTACTGATATTGCCTCATCGCTGATGGGTGCTTTTGCCGGTTATGCTTCTTTGTACTTGATCAATAAGATCTATTTTCTCATAAGAAAAAGAGAAGGAATTGGCGGGGGTGATTTTATATTGCTTGCATCGATAGGAGCTTTGCTGGGCTTTCAGCTACTGAGTATCGTTGTTTTAATTGCTTCACTCATTGCTCTCTTGATTTACTTTTTAGGAAGAGAGCACTACACCAATAAAGTGCCTTTCGGAAGCGGCTTGGCACTTTCTGCGATCTTGATCGCTGCAATCAAATTGTCTGTTATGTATTGATGAAAGCTGTAATAATATCCAGAGGGATTCGCTCCTCTCATTGACCTCTTATGGATACTGTTGATATAAAAAGACTGATTTACACTGCATCGATTCTTTTGATGTCTTACTTATTGGTACAGCTCTACATAACCATTGATCAAAGACCGAAAATTGAATCAGTGAACTACGATTCTATCCAAATTCCTGTCATCAATGCGCTCAGCCAAAGCCAGCCAAAAGCTTCCAATAATCAAGCATTCGATTATAAAATTATTGGCACAAGAATTGGTGTTTATGGAGATAATTCTTCAGTGGTACTAAAAAAGAACAATATTGAATACGTTGTTCAGATTGGCGAATACCTTGAAGGCAGATACCTTTTGCAATCCATCACAACGGATCAAGCCATCTTTCTCTATGCAGGAGAAAAGATTGTAATTAAGACCGAGATCATCCCATGAATAATTTTTTGAGAATTACACTGGTTACTTGGTTTATGGGGCTTTCTGGTTTGCAAGCGCAAGAAAGTTATATGCTTAATTATGACAATGTCGAAGTCAGAGCAGTCACACAAGACATTGCTCGGTTTGCAAAGAAAACAATCATTTTGGATCCAAGGGTCAAAGGAAAAGTGACCATATTCTCTGATTCGTTGCTTGACCAAGAGCAAGTTTGGCAAGTGTATCTTAGAACAATTCAGGTCAATGGCTTTAGTGCAATCAATGAAGGCAATATTGTCAGAATTATTCCCGACAATGAGGCGACAAGAGACTCAAATGATCCGACTCAGAATGCCGATTACGTTACAAAGATTTTGCTTCTAAATAACAGATCTGCCGATGAATTGCTTCCAATGTTGAAACCGATAGTCGGCAGACAAGCTTCTCTCTCAAGTATTGCCTCCATAAATTCCATTCTGTTGGTTGACCGAAAAAGCAATGTAGACAGGATAGAGTTGCTTTTGAAGGAACTCGACGAAGACGATACTGCTAAAATATCTATCATTAAGTTGAATAATTTATCCTCCGTCGAAGCCGTAAGAATTCTCGATAAGCTAAAGTTGCAAAGCAATCCAACGATCAATAACTTCATAGCCATCCCATTCACACAGTCAAACTCAGTGATTCTGTCTGCCAACAAGGTCGTCAGCAAGAATGTTGAATCGACACTCAGAGTTCTTGATGAAGATGTTCAGAACGATGGAACCGTGGCAGTCATTTATCTTAAGTACGCTAAGGCAGATGAAGTGGCCTCAATTGTAAATACCGTCTCTTCCACATTTGCTGCAGACTCAGACTCTCAAAAACCTGTTGTGACCTATCATGAGAAAACGAATTCATTGATTGTTTCTTCGGAAGGCTCAAATTTAGACTTGATAAGAAATTTGGTGGCTAAAATTGACATCAGAAGGGCACAGGTCTTGGTCGAAGCCATTATTGTAGAATTGTCAGAGAATGCAGCAAAGAATCTTGGCATTGAGGCTATTTTCAGTGGTTCTGATGATGACGGCAATCAGATTCCAATAGGAATCACTCGATTTCCCAGTTCAAAATCCCCAGATTTATTAGCCATCACTGGCAATTCAGTTCAAGGTGGAGACGATGCAACATTGAGCGCCATTGCAACCAATTCTCTTTTGAATACTCAGGGACTCGTTGCCGGCTTTGGAAGCATCGATTCGGATGGAGACAGTTTCGTGGGCATCATCAATGCAATTGCTGAAGATCAAAACTCAAATATACTTTCAACGCCTTCCATCATCGCCATGGATAATGAACCGGCCAATCTTGTGATCGGTCAAGAAATACCAATTACCATTGGAGAGAGCCTAGGTGCCAATAATGCCAATCCTTTCAGGACAACTTCCAGACAAGAAGTTGGCGTGAAACTGTCTATCACTCCACAAATTAATGAGGGAAATTCAGTCATTCTTGATATCAAGCAAGAAGTTTCTGGCGTTGCTGGCGCATTGACTGGGGGTTCTGACATCATAACGAATAAGAGAACGATAGAGACAACGGTACTGGTTGATAATAATCAGATCATTGTTTTAGGCGGGCTCATTGATGACGATATTCAAGAAACAATAAATCGCGTGCCTGTATTGGGCCAGATTCCAATTCTTGGTCGTTTGTTTAGGAGTTCTTCTAAATCCGTCATCAGAAGGAATCTGACAGTTTTTTTAAGGCCAAAGATTCTTGCTGATTCAAAGAGCGTGAACCAAATCTCCTTAGAAAAATATAACTTTATTAAGGCAGAGGGTCTTTTGAATGAATCAAGAGAAGAGATCATTGACCTTTCTGAAGATCAAGATTGATTGTCTGAGGCATATAAGTGGGCGATATTGAACTGAGCGAACTGGATCAATGTTTGCTCCCATATGATTTTGTGAGATCTAAGCAGTTGGCGGCATTTGACAACGGCAATGAATGCACAGTGATCACACCCAATGGGATCAATCTAGATACCTATCACGAACTTTCTCGTTTTCTAAAGAAAGCCATTGTTATAAAGCAATGCACATCTGATGAGTTTGATTCCCTCATAACAAAAGTCTTTTCCAGTGAGAATGACTCAGGAATTCTCTCAGAAGAACTCAGCGATGAATTTGATCTTGCGAGTTTTGCAAACACCATCGCACCAACTGAAGATTTATTGAGCGGATCAGAGGATGCCCCAATCATCAAGCTGATCAATGGGATCATCAGTCAAGCCATCAAGGAACGCGCATCCGATATTCATTTTGAACCCTACGAAGATGAGTTTGTTGTTCGATTCAGGATCGATGGGATTTTGAGAAAGATTCTCACCCAAGATTCCAGGATAGCTCCAGTCATAATCTCTAGAATTAAAATTATTTCTAGGCTGGATATTTCTGAAAGGCGTCTGCCACAAGATGGGAGGGTGTCTCTTTCTTTGGGCAAGAAAAACATCGATGTCAGGGTATCTACTTTGCCTTCGTCCTATGGAGAGAGAGTCGTCTTAAGACTTTTGGATAAAGAATCTTCACAAATCAATATTGATGATTTAGGCCTCAATCAAGTTGTTCTGAGGAATTTTAAGAAGTCACTGAATTCGTCTGAGGGAATGATACTCGTTACAGGCCCTACGGGCTCAGGCAAAACAACAACATTGTATGCTGGTTTAAGACACATAAATGACAATTCATTGAATATTCTGACCGTTGAGGATCCGATAGAATACACATTAGAGGGCATTGGTCAGACTCAAGTGAATAACAAAACCGGATATGACTTTGCAAAGGGGCTTAGGTCAATTTTAAGGCAAGACCCAGATGTAGTAATGCTTGGGGAGATCAGAGACGAAGAAACTGCAAGAATTGCGATTCAATCCAGTTTAACGGGCCATTTGGTCATGTCGACAGTTCATACAAACAGCGCTGCAGGCGCTATCACAAGATTAAGGGACATGGGAATAGAGTCATTTCTGCTTGCTTCCAGTTTAAAAACAATTATTTCACAAAGGCTCATAAGGAGACTCTGCAATAAATGCAAATCTGAAACTAAAGTTTCACAAGTAGCAATTGATCTTTTGGGATTAAAAAAAGGTCAAACTGTATTCTCAGCGAAAGGTTGCAATGACTGCGATGGGACTGGATTCAAAGGAAGGATTGCCATTGCTGAATCAATACAAGTCGGCACAGTCTTGAAAGATATGATTCACGATGAGGCTTCAGAACAAGACATTCAGAATGTTGCATTTAAGGATATTCAGACGATTGATCAAATAGGCTCTGAGCTTCTCACAAAAGGCCTTACTTCGCCCGAAGAGCTTATAAGAATCAACAATCAAAAAGAAGATGCCAGCGTATAGTTATAAAGCTTTTGACAGTTTAGGCAATGAGCAAATTGGCCGTATAAATGCCGATTCTGAAAGAGCTGCGAGAAAACAATTAAAGAATCTTAATTTAATACCTCTAGAAATCACAGAAACCCTAAAAAAAGTTAAGAGATCAGTGCGGGTGAAGACAAAAACCCTGGTTCTCATAACAAGACAATTAGCCACACTTTTAAACTCTTCTATTCCGCTTGATGAGAGTCTAAGCATAGTCAGCAATCATTCCTCTGATGATAAATTTTCTAAAATACTTTATTCCATCAGAGAAGACGTCATGCAAGGCCAGAGACTGAGCGATGCGTTGAAAAAATATCCTTCGATATTCAATAACACATATGTTTCATTGATATCGGCAGGCGACAATTCTGGCAAGCTTGATTTGATGTTTTCAAATCTAGCCGACTATCTGGAAGATTCAGAGTCCGTTAGGCAAAAGGTAATATCTGCATTGGCATACCCATTGATTCTGGTGTCTTTTTCTGTTTTGGTCATCATCGCTTTATTGATGTTTGTGATGCCTCAAGTTGTGGATCAATTTTTAAGGGCGGGAGTTGAATTACCTTTTCTAACGAATATTTTGATGACTGTGTCGAACCAAATACCTCTTATATTGGTTCTTTTTGTTCTCGGGTTGGGATTGATCAATTATCTATATAAAAAGCTACTCAAAGACGAGGAAAAGCTGAAATCACTCCATTGCAAGATACTTTATTTTCCGATCATAGGGGATTTTCTGCTTAAGAGCGAACTTGAGCGTTTTTCAAGCACGATGCATCTTCTTCTTAGTTCGGGCATAAATCTTGATCAAGCAATGGATGAATCCTCAATGGTTATGAATAATCTCCATCTAAGGTCCATCATTAATCAATCAAATAGTGACCTGAAAGAGGGGAAAGATTTTTTGGGAGCGTTAAGAGACTCTTCGATTTTTCCTGATATCTTTCTGCAACTCATCTCAAGTGGTTTTATGGCAGGAAATTTATCTATAATGTTTGAGAAGGTGGCAACATTTATGAAATCTGAAATTGAGACCAAGAGAGGCATAGTCCTCTCTCTATTGGAGCCGCTCGTTATTATCATCATGGGAGCATTCATTTTGTTGATTGTATTGGCTATTTTGATCCCTATAATGCAAATGAACACAATATCGATAGGTTAGAAGTGAAGCATCATCATAAAGGGTTTACACTCATTGAATTAATGGCTGTCATAGTCATTTTAGGTATCTTGACGACTATTGTTGCAGTCAATGTTGCACCTTTTCTTCAGCGTGCAGAATATGAGAAAGCTAGAACGGATATTGCTCAAATAGAAAAGGCGCTTGAGACTTATCGTTTTCAGCATTATTCATACCCAACAACAGACGAAGGCATAGAGGCATTGATTCAGGCACCAGAAGGAATAAAAAATAAGAATCTCTACCCAAGGGATGGCTACCTTTCATCAGTTCCAATTGACCCTTGGGGGAACGACTATCTGTATCTTTTTCCAGGCCAGTTTTCTAAATACGATGTATATAGCTTAGGCGCTGATGGTTCGCCCGGTGGAGACAGCGAGGATGCTGATATTGGAAACTGGGAC
>Ga0209036_1001258_pt1 | contig 10786 bp, 10 predicted proteins | sample MarorgKNORR_S2LV_3_FD_188222 | JGI IMG/M metagenome (GOLD analysis project Ga0209036, IMG submission 188222) | Marine microbial communities from the Southern Atlantic Ocean, analyzing organic carbon cycling - DCM_A/KNORR_S2/LV (SPAdes) (version 2) | ecosystem: Environmental > Aquatic > Marine >... | reverse complement strand
CTGCACTGTCTCTGTTTACCATTATGGCAAATTTTTTATAAAAGAATCCAAAAATAGGGAGTTTTAATAGCTCCTTTTTTCCAACAAAAATAAAAGGTGCTGGACTAACTTTCAACATTAGAAAAACATCAATCATGCTTTTGTGATTAGCAACCAACATATAACTTTTTCCTTTTTCAAAAGGTTCTTTATATTCGATCTTGGGTATTAATCCCATCCCGAATAAAATAATTGTAGACCAAATATTCCTAACAAACCAGAAGAAGTACGGGTATAACTTTTCATTAGAACCGGTTATTAAAAAAAAGGGAATGAATAAAATTATGGTTGTGCCTACTAATGTGTAAAACCAGACGTTGTAAATCCCACAGAGAGTCATTTTGATAAATCTTATCATAATTGTAAAAGTAACCAAATGAATAATATATTTATTAAATCCATTACTTTTGTTAGGAGAAACCTTTTTATGGCTAGAATTTTAACAGGTGTTCAAAGTACGGGCACTCCACATTTAGGAAATGTATTAGGAGCGATTAAACCTGCGGTAAAAATGGCCAATGAATCAAATAACGAATCTTTTTTGTTTATTGCTGACCTTCACTCATTAACCCAGATTAAGAATCCAAAAGAGCTAAAAAAAAACACTTACTCTACTGCTGCAGCTTGGCTGGCTTGTGGTCTTGATATTAAAAAAACTGTTTTCTATAAACAAAGTGATGTCGCAATTGCTACAGAGCTGGCATGGATTTTATCATGTCATTTTCCTTATCAAAGATTAACTTTGGCTCATTCATTCAAAGATAAGTCCGATAGACTGAAAGATGTAAATGCTGGAATTTTTACTTATCCTATGCTTATGGCTGCTGATATTTTATTGTATGATGCAGAGTTTGTGCCTGTAGGTAAAGATCAACAACAACATCTTGAGATGACTCGTGATGTTGCGTCGAGATTCAATAATTTATATGGCGAAACCTTTGTCTTACCAAGTCCAAAAATTGATAATGAAACTAAGTATGTTATTGGCACAAACGGACAAAAAATGAGTAAGTCTAAGGGAAATACAATAAATATTTTTCTTCCAGAAAAGGATTTAAAAAAACAAATCATGTCAATTGACACAGACAGTACTCCTCTAGAAGAACCCAAAGATTACAAAAATTGTAATGTTTTTAAAATATTTTCATTGATTGCAGACCAAGATTCAATCAATTCAATGAAACAGAGTTATATAAAAGGAGGTTTTGGATATGGGCATGCAAAAAATGAACTTTTAAACTTCATCTTAAAGCACTTCAGAGAAGAAAGAAAAAGATTCCAGCACTTCTCTCAAAACACACAGGAAATCGATACTATTTTGAAGCTTGGCGCTCAAAAAGCTTCCGTTGTTGCTAATGAGGTCCTAAGTAGGGTTAGAAAAAAAATAAGTTACGTCTGATTTATTAAAATTTACTTGCTGGTCCACAAATATTTTTAGAAAAAAAATGTATTTTTGATAGATGCAGCTTTCCTCATACATTAGTGATTTACTTTTTGAACACGATTGTGTCACTGTACCTGAGTTTGGAAGCTTTCTGGGAAACTACAAACCTGCTCAATTCGACTTAAATGAGGAAAAGTTTACTCCTCCCAGTAAACAATTATCTTTCAATTCTCAAATTCGAGAAAATGACGGACTTCTCGCTAAACATATTTCAAAAAAGCTCAACATAACTTATGATGAAGCCGTAAAAAAGATTCATCAAAAAGTAATTGGCTGGACCATACAAATTAAATCTGAAACGATTGTACTTAAAAACTTAGGTGAAATTTTTCTCAGCAATGAAGATAAAATAGTTTTTTCACCTGATAATTCTATTAATCATTTGAAAGATTCTTTTGGTTTATCCCCAGTTTTTGCAAGACAAATCAAAACAGAAAAAGCGTTAAAAATACCAACCTCAAACAATTCTAAACCCTTATCTAGTTTTTATAAAAAAGCCGCTATATGGGCTTTACTAATTATTGGTTTGGGTTCTGCGATTTACACAAATCAAAGAACTGTTTTCATGGATAACCAAGTAGCGTTTGAACAAGAATCCAGGAAACAAACTATCGAAAAGGCTCAAAAAGCTATTTTTAATTTGGGTAATTTACCAACTTTGACAATTAATGTCAAAATGAAACAAAAAAAATACTATATAATTGCTGGGGCATTTAGGATAAGTCAGAATGCTGAAAATCTGACAGCTACTCTTAAAAGAAAAGGATATGATGCTTCTATTTTGGGATTAAATGAAAAAGGTCTAAATCCAGTTTCCTTCTCTAGTTTTAACAATCGAACAGATGCAGTAACACAGCTGCGTATAATACAAAGAAAAGAAAATAAAGACGCTTGGATTTTTGAATCTTATTAAAAATTAAATATCTCATATTTAATGAATCCTAAAACTCCAGAGAACTCAAAAACTATTCAAACTGATATAGTGCTTCCAGGTGATACAAATAGCTTGAATAATCTTTTTGGAGGCGAACTTTTAGCTCGAATGGACAAGGTAGCCAGTATCGCAGCGATTAAACATTCAGAGCAAATTGTTGTTACAGCATCAATTAATAATGTGGCTTTTGGAGAGCCAGTTCCCAATGGCAGTATTTTGACCATAGAGGCTAAAGTTTCACGTGCTTTTAATACTTCAATGGAAGTTTTCATTGATGTATGGAAACAAAATAAAACTCACAAAAAAAAGACCAAAGTTAATGAAGCAATATATACATTTGTTGCCGTGACTAAGAGTGGAAAAACCGTAAAAGTTCCAACCTTGGTCCCAGAAACAGAACTAGAAAAGAAGAGGTTCGATGCTGCACTGAGAAGAAGACAACTTAGTCTTGTTTTGGCCGGCAAGATGAAAGCCAATGAAGCAACAGAACTAAAAGCAATTTTTGATTGATTTGAAGCACAAAATATACTTAATCATATTTATTTTTTTTATACCACTAATTGCATTTAATCAAGAAAATTCAACTTACAGCATAAAAATTTTGGGAGTTGTTCAAGATGGTGGATTGCCACATTTAGGGTCTAACAAAATATGTTGTGAAAATACTGAACAGAAAAAATATGTGACCTCAATTATTTTAATAAACGAGGAAAACAATGAATCATACTTGTTTGATGCTTCACCAGACATTAATGAACAACTTAATTTTATGGGTGATAGAATTAAGAAAGACTTAAAAGGTGTTTTTTTAACTCATGCTCATATTGGGCATTATACAGGCTTAATGTATTTTGGAAGAGAGGCTTTAAATTCCAAATCAATTAATGTTTATGCAATGCCAAGAATGAAAAAATTTCTTGAAAAAAACGGGCCATGGAGCCAATTAGTCTCTTTACAAAATATTTCAATTACAGAAATAAATAATAATTCAAAGATACCCATTGATACAAATATTATAATTCAACCAATTGAAGTTCCGCATCGAGCTGAATTCTCAGAAACTGTGGGATATAAAATTTATGGGCCCAACAAGACAGTTCTTTTTATTCCAGACATTGACAAATGGTATCTGTGGGAAAAATCTATTATTGATGAGATTAAACAAGTCGACTATGCATTAATTGATGCAACTTTTTATGATTCTAAAGAGGTGAATTACAGAGATTTGTCTGAAATCCCCCATCCGTTTGTTATTGAAAGTATGGAACTTTTTGATTCAATAAATTATGAAGAAAAAAATAAAATATTTTTTATACATCTAAACCATACAAACCCTTTACTTGATAAAGATAGTGTCCAATACAAATTTGTTAAAGCCAAAGGTTACAATGTTGCTGAGGAGGGAATGAAATTAAAACTTTAAACTAAATTAATTTCAAATTTTAGAGTTTTTATTTAATCATCGACACAATAATCATCTCCGATTTTTTTCATTAAATATACAGATTTATCTACTGACACATCACCATATACCCTTCCATTTTCTCCCTCACCAGCACCATTGGATTGAGAAAGGATTAAGGCAAAGAAATATTCTCCATTTTTTTCATATTTTCTGTCTATTTCTCCACATCGGAACTTTTCATCACCACAACTAAAAAATAAAAAAATGGTTAGTAAAAAAAAATTCTTCATGATAAATTAAAGACCTAAAATCTCATTAATATCATCGTGATTTGTTTCAGATCCAGCAAAATCATCAAATGTTTGTTCGGTCACTTGAATGATGTGATCAGTTATAAATTTTACGCCTTCTTTTGCTCCCTGTTCGGGTGATTTTATACAGCACTCCCATTCTAAAACTGCCCAACCATCAAAATCATACTGGCTGAGTTTTGAGAAAATACTTTTGAAATCAATTTGACCGTCACCAAGTGATCGGAACCTGCCCGGTCTGTTGATCCAATCTTCATATCCTCCGTACACACCAGACTTTCCCGTAGGATTGAATTCGGCATCTTTAACGTGAAACATTCTGATATTTTCATGGTAGAAATCTATAAATTGTAAGTAATCCAGTTGTTGCAAGATAAAGTGACTAGGGTCATACAATATTTTTGCAGCAGAGTGATTATTTGTCACTTTTAAAAACCTTTCATAAGAAATTCCATCGTGAAGATCTTCTCCAGGATGAATTTCATAGCAGACTTCCACGCCTTTATCTTTACAATGGTCAAGTATTGGGGTCCATCGCTTTGCAAGTTCTTTAAACCCAGCTTCAACTAAACCTTTTGGTCTTTGAGGCCATGGGTACATTGTATGAAATAGTAATGATCCGGAAAAAGAAGCCATAACATCAATTCCTAAATTACAGCTTGCATTTGCGGCGAGTTTTACCTGTTCAATTGCCCATTCTGTTCTTGCCTTAACATTTCCGTGTAATTGCTTGGGTGCAAAAGCATCAAACATTTTATCATATGCATTATGAGAGGCAACCAATTGACCTTGTAGGTGGGTTGAAAGCTCTGAAATTTCCAGACCATTTGAGTTGACAATTCCTTTAATTTCATCACAGTAATTTTTGCTTTTACCTGCTTTTTCAATGTCAAACAGTCTAGGATCCCAAGATGGGATTTGAATTGCTTTGTAGCCTAAATTACTTGCCCACTTACAAATACTATCTAGATTGTTAAATGGTTTCTTGTCACCTGCGAATTGTGCTAAAAAAATAGCAGGACCTTTGATTGTTTTCATAATACTAGTTGTTGAGTTTCACCCATATGTTCCCATTGGAATTTGATTCAAGTGCTTTTTCTATAAAGTCCATCCCTCTAACTCCATCTTCTATTGGGGGAAATTCAACTTTTTCAAATGGCATATTTTTGATAGCTCTGGCAGCTCCCTTATAGATATTTCCCATTGCATCAAAAATCCCTTCAGGATGTCCTGGTGGTAATTTTGTTCCATCCAATGAAATTTCAGAATTATAAGCATGACCAGGTTTCAAAACAGAGAGCGGCTTATCGTCTGTTAAATGGTATAAATAGTTGGGGTTTTCTTGTTTCCATTTTAACGCTCCTTTACTTCCATAAACATTGATTTGAATATTATTTTCTTCGCCTGTGGCAATTTGACTTGATCTAATTGTTCCTTTGGCATTATTTGGAAATCGAATCAAAATATTTGCATCAATATCCATTGGGTTATCATCATAAAGTGTATTAAGGTCAGCTAATATTTTGTCTACTTTCATACCTGTTACAAGTTCCACCATATTGAACGCGTGAGTTCCTATGTCACCTAAGCAACAACTTGATCCAGACTGTTTTGGATTCAATCTCCATGTAGAGGATCTTTTGTCCTTTTCATGGATAACAGGGTTTAGCCATCCTTGTAAATACTGTGCATCAACCTTTTGAATATTTCCAATAATACCATCAGAAATCATTTTGGTCATTTGCCTGACCATTGGATATCCTGTGTAGGTATGTGTAACTGCAAAAACAGCATTTTTTTTCTCTTTAATTTTTTTAAGTTCTAAAGCTTCATTGTAGGTGGTTGTCAAAGGTTTTTCACAAATGACATGGAAATCATTTTCAAGAAGTAATTTTGCCATTGGAAAATGAAGAAAATTTGGAGTAAGAACTGAAACAGCTTGCATTCTTTGACTGGGATCTAATTTAGATTCCTGTTCAATTAATTCCTCTGTATTTTTATATATTCTGTTTTGATCAAGACCAATTTTTTTTCCGAATTCTAAACTAATTTTATGATCAGGGTTAAAGACACCACCAATAATTTCATAATGGTCATGCATTTTGGCAGCAACTCTGTGCAGTTCTCCAATTAATGAATCTCCACCTCCACCTAGTATTCCTAATTTGATCTTTGTACTCATTTTTTTTGTTTTATGATTGCGGTATTCTATTTTTTTCAAGTTTTTTCCTCATTAGAAAAAGAAGTCCAAAAAGAAAAATTAGAGCCATTGGAAAATATGCCATATTACCCAGTGCAGCTTTTCCAGCTATTAGCTCTGCAGCATTTTCAGCAACTCCGCTAGCTAAGGCGGTTTCTTTTTCAGCATCTAACCAAGATCCTATAATAGGTTGCCATATTGCGGACGATAGCATTCCAACACCTCCAACAAGTGACATACCTAATGCACCAGTTTTTGGAAGATATTCAGACACAAAACCTATCATTGTTGGCCAGAAATAACAAACACCAAAGGCGAATAAAACTGCCCCAAGGTATATCATGGATCCATCAGCAATACTCATTGAGTAAACAGCAACAGTTGTTAAAACAGCAGACATTAAAAGAACTCCAATCGGATTAAGTTTGTGTATTATTGGGCCTGCAAAATATCTTCCTATTGCCATTATACCAGTCACCATCGCAAGTACTATCATTGGGCTTACACCTGAGTTGCCTAAAATTCTTTCTATCCATTGTTGTGGACCAAACTCTGATATTGCTGTTAGAGTCATACAGCCAGCTATAAATAAAAATAATGGATTAAACAATGATTGAATATTTGTAGCAGTATTGGTTTCGATATGTTCACTTTCAGGGAAATCTTCTTTAAAAAACAGATATCCATAAATTAAAGTAGGTATTAGCATTATGGCGATCTGTGATTCCCAACCTAGCCCAAAATCAGACATTACTTTTGATGTTATGGCTCCAATCACGATTCCACCGGGAAACCAAACATGAAATTTATTGAGCATTTCTGTTCTGTTCTTTGTGTACATATCGGCAATCAAAGGGTTACAAGCAGCCTCAACAGACCCATTAGCAAATCCTATGAAAAAAGAAGAAACAAGTAAAGTAACAAATCCGCCAGCATAAATGGTCATGACAAGACCAATTATGTGTGAGGCAAAAGCCATTATCATTAGCTTTCTTGCGCCTAAAAGATTATAGAGCAATCCACCAAAAACAGTTGCTACTGGAAATCCCAAAAAAGCAAGACTGTTTACATATCCCAATTGTGTATCATTTAAATCAAATTGTAACCCTAAATCAGTGAGTATCCCAGCTCTTATTGCAAAGGTCATAGCTGTGACGATCAATGATATACATGAGGCTACAAATAGTTTATTTTTTGAAACCGAATTATCCATTGTTTAGTTGTTTTAAATTTCGAATCATTAATATAGTAACTTTCTTTTAAAATTGTGTCACTCGTGTTTGTAATCACGATTTTAAAAACGCAATTTATTTAAAAATAAGTGAAGGTGTATTTTTAATGTATTTTTGGTAATCTTTCAAATGACCCCATTTTTTTTGACCGCTTTCCTCAAGTTGCGGTACTCCACTTACATATACCAATAATAAATAAGTAAAAACAGGTGAAATTAGACTTATATACTGCCAACCATCAAGTGATGAAAATGAAATTATTGCCACTCCTAACCATAGCGTAATTTCACCAACATAGTTGGGGTGTCTGGAGTATGACCACAAACCTTCATTAATGAATTTATCTTTATTTTTTGGGTCTTTCCTAAATTTAGTTTTCTGATTATCGGCAGTTATTTCGATTGTCAGTCCTACCAAAAACACAAATAAACCAAAATAGAAAAGATTGTTTATAATAACACCATTATAACTTGCTATTGCAGTCAATGCACACATTGAACAGAGAGAAACCCACATTCCTGAAATGGTCCATAATAGAAAAAACCTTGTGAAAGAGGTTTTTATTTCTCTAAACCTTTTGTCCTCACCAGCTTTTTTTATTCTAAAAAATAAAAAACTACCTAACCTTATAGCCCATAAAATAATCAGTGACGCGAGAATAATCCCACCAATTTGATCAAAAAATTTATTTTTAGAGTAAACCACATAAATCATCACGGAGATGTATGTAAAACTCCCAGACAGATCAAAAAACTTTTCTGTTTTAAATATAAAAGCAGGAATAAAAAGAATCCAGTGGATTAAAAAGGCAAGAATTATTGCGTTCTCAACTATTTCGAGTTTAGTTAGACTAGCTATAAAAAATGAAATACCAAAAGTCAAGATAGAGAGAAATATGCGTAAACCGTTTTGTTTCATGTTACAATTTTATGTAATTTGTACAGAAGAAAAAAATCTTTACTATCAGTTTTGTTTCCCCTAAATTAAATTTACCATTAACATATGAGAAATATTGTTCTTATATTTTCATTAATCTTTATTTCAAAGCTAAGCTCTCAATCAATTAATGTAAAAGTTTTGGATTCGGTTGCTGGAACTCCAATTCCATTCGCAACTATTTATTTTTCAAGTAATAAGGGAATCATTTCAGATGAAGGTGGGCAATTTGAATTAATTTTAAAAGAACTACAAAATGAGGATTCCTTATTCATTTCCTCCATGGGTTTTGAAAAATTATCATTTGCAGTTGACCAATTTAATGACACACTAGTTTATCTAAATCCCAAACCCATCATATTGGATAATGTAATTCTTACTAATAAAAACCTGACATCAAACGAGATTTTAGAAAAAGTGAGAGAAAATTTTGAGAAAAATTATGAGGATGGAATTACAGAAAATAAAATTTTTTTAAGTCGAAAATCAAAATCATTTAATGAAAAATTTAATATATCTAAGTTCAAATCAACCATTAAAGAAATTAATGAAGGGCTTTTGGATAGTATTAGAAATAATTTATCTCAGGAAAATAATAGTGGGGTGGAAACCCTTTGTTATTATTATGAAAATTATAATCAAGAGATTAACAAAGATTCGATTTCTCAAAAAATCAAATTGGTAAAAGCTCGGGAAACTTATAATAAAGGTGATGAATTACTCCAAAGTTTGAACGAAAGGCTTAATGAGTCATTAAAAAAGAATGTAAAATCAGATTCTTATTTTAAAATAAGATCTGGAATTTTTGGTAGTGATCTTGACGTGGAAGGGCTCGAAGAAGTTGATAGTTCCGATGTTGAATCGATGAAAAAATTTCAAGAAAAAGAAACAAATAGAAAGCAGAATTTTGCTTCCAGTCAGAGAAACAATATTAGGAATATATATTCTGACCTGATTTTTAGAGAAGATTCAGATCTTAATTTTATTCTAAAGGCAAATAGGTATGAATTCTCAAAACCAGAATTAAATTATTTAGGTGAACAATTGGTTTATATCATTGAATGTAGCCCAAGATCAAGGGCTAAGTTTTCCGGGAAATTATACATTAATGCAGATGATTTTGCTGTCATGAGAGTTGACTTCAAAAATGTTAGACCACTTTACAAATTAAAACTATTAGGAGTCTCCATTAATCAATATTTGAGCGAAGGAAAATTTCTATTATCCAGCTTTAGTAATGATAAGTACAACTTGTCTTATTTTCAGTTGAAATTTGCCCAACGTTTTGGAATTGATCGTCCAATCAAGCTAATTGAAAAAAATAAAAACGTTAAGGGAAGAAGAAAGCAAAATGAAATTTCATTTAAGTTAGACTTAGCAGTCAAAAACGTATTTACAACCGAATTACAGGTTTTTGAATCCAAAAGAATTAATTTAGAAACCTTTAAAAAAATTAAAGTTGATAATAAGATTCTTCCTGAGTATATTGAAGAGTTTGAAACTAATTTTTGGGAGGAGTTTGAATAAAAAAAGCCTAGATATCTAGGCTTTTTCAACATATAAAAACAAAATAAAAAAACAAGTGTACAATTATTATTATATAAAGTTTTCAAAAAACGTGCCAACAATTATTTTCAATAATAAAGTGTTTTAAATAATATGGAACTCAACCATGAAATTTTCAAATTTTTTAAAAATCTAAAAAAAAACAATAATAGAGATTGGTTTTTATTAAACAAGAATTTATTTGTTATTAATCAAGATCTGGTTAAAACCTTTGGAGAAATATTGAAAGATAGACTAAACCGTTTTGACACTGTTGATAGATTTAAACTTTTCAGGATCTACAGGGACGTTAGGTTTTCAAAAAATAAAACACCATATAAAACCCATTTTGGTTTAACTTGGCACAGGCTAAAGCCGAAACTCAGGGGAGGGTATTATTTACATATTGAGGATAAAAAAAGTTTTCTTGCTTGTGGATTTTGGGCACCTAATCCAAAAGATTTGAAAAGAATTCGAGAAGAAATATCTTATGACTCTGTTGAATTAAGAGCAATTTTGGAGGATAAAGATTTTCAATCTCTGTGGGGTTCATTAAAAGGTGATGAAGTAAAAACCTCACCCAGAGGTTTTGATATCAATCATCCAGACATTGATTTAATAAGAAAAAAGCAGTATATAGTTTCAATCCATTTTACAAACGAAAATGTTTGTTCTAAAAATTTTATTGATGTTGTAGAAAGTGCCCTTTTGAAGGTTAGGCCATTTGTTAATTACATGTC
>Ga0209036_1001257_pt1 | contig 10789 bp, 7 predicted proteins | sample MarorgKNORR_S2LV_3_FD_188222 | JGI IMG/M metagenome (GOLD analysis project Ga0209036, IMG submission 188222) | Marine microbial communities from the Southern Atlantic Ocean, analyzing organic carbon cycling - DCM_A/KNORR_S2/LV (SPAdes) (version 2) | ecosystem: Environmental > Aquatic > Marine >... | reverse complement strand
AATATCCTCTGTTGAACCTTCAATCATTACCGTTTCTTTAGAATTACTAGGAGAATACAATCTTTTAACGCTCTGAAAGGTATCTATCTCATCAAATTGTACTTCAGTGATTTCTTTCTTTTTAGCACCCATTATACCCTTAAGAGATGGATATCTTGGGGTGTTACAACCAGACTGCACACTTATGCTTGCTGGCAATGTCATTGTTACCCATTGAAAATAACCAGACTCTAGTTCGCGTTTCACTCTAATTTTTCCATCAGCAACTTCTGTTGACATCGCTAAAGTCGCAGTAGACATTTCCAGCATTTCACCAAGAACGACACCTGTTTGACCAAAACCTAAATCGTCAGATTGAAGACCTGAAAATATAAGGTCAAATTTCTCATCTTTCATTATACTGGCGAGCGCTGATGCAGTAACTAATGGATCAGAAGATGCGCTAGAATTTGTATTAATATGAATTGCGCGGTGAGCGCCTTTAGCTAATGCTTCTCGAATAGCTTTTTGTACTCGCTCAGGTCCCATGCTGATAATTACGACTTCACCTTCTTCGCCTTTGTCGCATATTTGAAGCGCTTCTTCAATTGCGTAATTGTCGCTTTCGTTCGTAATGTAAGTAACTTGACTTTCATCAAGGCCTTTTTCGGAAGAGTCAATATTGAGCGGTGATTCCGATCCTGGTACTTGCTTAACTAAAACTGCAATTTTCATAAAAATTTACTTTCAATATTTGATATCTGTAACTTTAAAAAGATACTACAAATTACGTATTTACTGACTATTTAATTAAGCTAAAAAATCAATTTTTACAGGTTTGAAAAAATATTTGCCACTTTTGTAGTTAAGCTGTACTTTTTGTGAGTTCAGAATGTTATATTCTGTTCTTATTACTACATTAAATTTTAAAGAATACACTTACAGAGGAGAGAAAAAATGAAAAGACTTTTATCAAAAGTTTTATTTCTATCTATATCAGCTACGCTGCTTTTCACCGCATGTGAAGATGACGATGAGGGAGTAGTAAACGGCGACATTGTTGGAAGTTGGGAACTTGAAAGCTTAAACCTTTTATATGAAAGAGTTGTTAGCGTCCCTGCTGGTGAAGATCAAAATCAAGAATACAAAAATTATCTAGATTGGGATGCAAATGGTGATGCAGCTACTGCGGCCTATTTCCAAGCAATTGGTGATGCAGCTCGTCTAGGCGCTACTTTTAGCACTGTAGATATTAAAAACGGGGACAATATTCCTGGATTTCCTAGGACAACTGCTTTGACTAGTCCAGCAGCGCTTGCTGGTTTTGGGGTAAGTCTTCTATTGCAAATCGACGATGCTGCCAAAAGAGGTGAAGGGGCAACATATAAGATTACAGGAACCTATCCAACTATCAGACAAGCTGATTGTCAAACTACAATCACAGTAGCTTCTATTACTGATCAAGGACTTTATGTCTCTGACTTTGATAGAGCTGGAGCTGAAAAACTTGGTAACTTTATGATCACTCCAGACCCAACATTGGGTGGAGCGGTACTTCCTCCTTTCTACACTGGATCTTACGAGATTGATGAGCACATGCATGATGGAGAAATGGAGAAAGTTTTACATATTGATTATATTGATGAAGATGGTCATGATGTAAGATATGCAAATGTACAGGATAGCTGGAGCGAAGCAGATGACAGAGTTATCACAGGTTACAATCTTCAGTTCAATGATGCTGATGGTAACATTGCCTCAGCTGACCCGAATCCAGCAGTATTAAATCCTGCATATAAAGGTGGGTACTTTAAACACCCTACCCTTATGATTGAAGCATTTAGCTATCAGTATACATTTTACTTTTACAATGCCGGGTTATCGCTTAGAGCTCAGGTTGCTGATGCAAAGAACCCTCTTACTGATTTAGATGGTGATGGATCTGTTGGAGTTGGTGACATGGTTATGTTCATGCATTACGACAATCTTGCTGGTGGTGGCGGAGTAACGCCCTTAGGTGTCCCTTTTGCTAGCATGGTTGATAGCTCAGATCCTAACGCGCCAAAGATTGTTGATGACAGTGGAACAGTATTTTCTGGAGCCAATCCAAACGCAGGTGGTAAATTATATTTTGCAACGCGTGAGGGGTTATGTGTCCCAACAAACGAGATTCTCACTGTAAAATCTGAATGGGCTGCACACGAAGAATAGACTAAGACGTTTTAAGTGTATTAAAAAAAAAGGGGCAATCACTGCTATTGCCCCTTTTTTTAATTTAAAACTCAAATGAAAAAATTCCTCCTCTATACCCTCTTATATATAAGCTCAGTTTTTGGGCAATTTTCAGTTACTGGTAAAATCTCAGATAAAAAATCTCGTACTCCGCTTCCTGGATCTAATGTGATATTAGTTGGAACAAATCTAGGTGCTGCTGCTGATGCGGATGGCTACTTTGAAATAAATAATGTAGCTGATGGTGAATATGAAATTATGGCAACATTCATTGGATACGAAAATTTTAAAACTAATATTATTGTAAGCTCAAACAGTACTGACACTTTCCAGAATATGAGCATTCAATTATCTGTGTCTGCGATTCAGCTTCAAGAATATGTTGTTACTGCCAGCAGAGGAAAGCGTGAAAAAATAACAGATGCTCCCGCTGCAATTTCTGTTATATCAGAGTTAAAGATTCGAAGTGAGAGTAATCCTAATTTAGGTGATTATTTCAAAAATATAAAAGGTGTTGATTTTACCGCTTCCGGCATGGACAGCTATAACTTAAGCGCACGGGGCTTTAATTCTAGTTTCTCGAGCAGACTGCTGACTTTGACTGATGGAAGGATGGCTAATGTACCGTCTTTGCGATTAATAGCATATAACACTATTCCAGTAACTTCCGATGATGTAAGTCAAATCGAAGTTGTCCTTGGCCCTTCTTCAGCATTGTATGGCCCTAATGCACATTCAGGCGTTGTTAACATAATTACTAAAAGACCGGCTGAATCTCTTGGAACAATTGTAGGTTATACGACGGGAACCAGAGAGTTCAACAAAGCACAGGTTAGGCATGCGGGTAAGCGTAATAATTTTAGCTATAAAATGTCTGCTGTTAATTTTACAGCACATGATTGGAACTATATTGAAGATGATGAAAAAAAGGAACACTATCGCCAATGGAGAGTTGATGGCTTAGATGGGGATGAGCTTGATGATCTTTTTGATTCTGGAAATGCCACCTGGGATGGATGGAATATTAATGTTGACCGTGATGGAAATGGTACAATTGATACAACATACCTTAAAGAGGATAATATTTTAACAGATTCAAACCTCGATGGCCTCGACGATCTACCGGAATTTGATATAAAAAACACACGTTTTGATTTACGTTTAGACTATGATTTTTCAGAGGATCATTTTGTTAGTCTTAATATAGGACACGCTAAAGCTACAAATATTAATATCACAGGAATTGGTAGATATTTAGCGTATGATTGGATTTATAATTTTTACCAAGGACGCTGGATTTATAAAAACTGGTTTGCACAAGCTTATTTAAATACAAGTAATTCTGGCTTAACGCGTAATTTACGAAATGGTGAAATTGTTCGAGATGAATCAAAATTCTTTCATTTTCAATTTCAACACTCAACCAACTTCAAGAGATTACTTGATACGCAATTTGTTTGGGGCGGTGATTACCAGCGAACTATGCCAGAAACTTTTGGAACTATTTTACCAGATGGTACTGGGGGTCGAAGGCCAATAAGTTTTCGCCGTGATGGAAAAGATAATGATAAAGATGGTAAAATAGATGAATGGGATGAGCTTTTTGTAACCAATGAGTTTGGTGTGTATGCACAATCTCAGACAAAACTAACCTCTTACCTTGAGCTAGTTCTAGCTGGAAGAATAGATTTACACAGCGGATTAGTTGATGATAAAGAAGGATTTAATTTCTTAAATGATCCGCTTGATGGAAGCACGGTAAATTATATTCCACAGGTGTCACCCAAGATAGGCCTTCTGTTGAAGCCAAGTGAAAACCATACCTTTCGTCTCACATCAGCCAAAGCATTTAACACACCAACGTCTCAAGGACTGTATCTCGATGTAAAAGCGGCGCAATATAGTATTTTTTCTGTTATGGCAAGAGGAAATGCAGATGGTTATTCGTTCTTTAGAGATTCTACTGATAATTTAATGTACTGGGATGTGCGAGCTAATTCTAAAACTGAGTTTCAACTTGCAAAAATACCAGACGGAGCTATGCTTTATATACCTGCAGTGCTAGGTCGTCCTGGAACAGAAGTAAATGCTGATGACTATCGAAGTATTAGTAAAATTGAATCAGAAACTGTTTGGACCCATGAGTTTGGTTATTCAGGAATTGTATCTGATATGTTTCGATTGACTTTTGATGTGTACAATAGCACTTATTCGAGCTTCGTAAGCGACCTTACATTTATAACTCCTGTTGTGCTGGACACTTCAAAGAATGGCTGGTACGGTGTTGATAATCCTGATGCGGAAATTATGGGTGTTGTTCCAACGATGCAGCGAAGTAATTATGTTGATGGGGGCGATGGTGTGATTGGAAGTAGATATATTCCTTACGGTAGTGCCGAATGGAATGATATTCTTAATATAACTGTTATTGCAGGAGCAAACAGTGAAAGATCAAATTTATGGGACCTTTCACAAGCGCAAAGACAAGGATCATGGATGGACGTTAATCAAAATGGTGACACTCTTGGTGCGTACATCACTGATGATAAATGGCCCATCTCTCCACCAATTGTATTTACCAATATTAATTATGGCAAAGTTAGCCTTTGGGGTATGGATGCTAGCGTGTATGCGTTTTTATCAAAAAATATAACTTTTGACCTAAATTTTTCTTTCATCGGCAAAGACAAATTCTACAACCGGTTAACTAGGGGATATGATCCAATTAATGCGCCAAAATTCAAACTAAATGGTAAGTTGGCATATATTGCAAAAGACGGTTTATTTGGAAACATTGGAGCAAGGTATATTCCCGAATTCGAGTGGTCTTCAGGAGTCCATTTTGGAATGATAGATAGTTATGTTGTTCTTGATGGTATGGTGGGGTATAGATTTAACGAACGATACGATTTACTATTAAACATCAACAACATAAACGATAATCTTCATAGAGAGATTATTGGTGGGCCCAAGCTCGGTAGACAAATTACATTAAAGTTTAACGCTAAATTCTAATACAGTAAACTCTTCTATTGATCTAATTATCAATGGATACAATTACTCTACCGGTTTGCTTTCCATCATAAATTTTTCTTAACTCAAAACCTAAGTCTTCCAATCCAATTATTTTGCAATACTTTTCAATATCTTTGAGCATCCAATCATCTGATATTTTTTCCCATAGCGATTCTTTTTGATCAAGACTTCTCTCAGCTGAATCAACCCCTAGTAATCTATTTCCTCTTAAAATAAAGGGGAAAACACTTGTAGAAAAATCGGGGCCGCCAACATTCCCACAGCAGGCAATTGCACCATTACGTTTTAAACATGTAAGTAACCCTGATAATACTTCCCCTCCAATGACATCGACCCCTATATCGTAAATACCTTTTGAAAGTGGATGGCGAAATTTTTCCACTAATTCATCTCGAGTAAGAATAGTGTTAGCACCAATTTCACTAAGAAATTCGTTGGAATCGCTTTTTCCAGTTACCGCCGTAATTTGAGCACCTAGTTTGGAAAGTAGTTGAATTGTCACCGAACCTACTCCACCTGTAGACCCTGTAACGATGGCTTGATTATTTTTAATACCACAATTCTTATTTAAAAGATCTATACAAAGAGCAGCAGTCAGGCCTGCGGTACCAATTGCCATAGCATATTTTAATGAAATTGCTTCAGGAAGCCTTACTACCCACTCAGTTGGTACGCGGACATATTCAGAAAATCCACCAGAAGTGTTCATTCCTAAATCATAGCCTGTAACTATTACTTTATCATTTATAGAAAACTTTTCGCTCTTTGATGAAACAACTGTTCCAGCAGCATCAATGCCGGGTGTATGTGGGTATTTTTTTGTTACACCTTTATTTCCAATTGATGAAAGCGCATCTTTATAATTCAGAGATGAGTACTTTACCTTTATTGTAATTTCGTTAGGTGGGAGATCGTCAAATTTTTTTGTTTCTATTTGACCAGAAAAGACACCATTTTTACCTTCTCTTACAACATATGCTTTAAAATTATCAATCATAGTATTCCCATCTTTTTACAAATCACCTGCAACATGATTTCATCAGTGCCACCTGCTATCGAAGTAAGTCTTCCATCTCGATAGACTTTGGATGCAGGGTTTTCCCATGTGTATCCCATTCCACCCCAGTACTGTAAACAAATATCTGAAACTTCTCTAGATAATCTACCGCTCTTTAATTTTGCCATGGATGCTAGATAAGTCATATCTTCACCTGTCATAAATAATTCACATGCTTGATATGAAAGGGCTCTCAATGCCTCAACCTCAGTTTGTAACTCTGCCAATCTAAAATGTATATGTTGATTTTCAATGATAGATTTACCAAAAGCAGGTCTGTCCTTGCAATACTCGATTGTAGCTTTAATACACTTCTCAAGTACTGCAATTACGCTCACTGCTAGAAAGAGCCGCTCTTCTTGCAGCTGTTGCATTTGAATATTAAAACCTTCTCCCTCATTACCAATGCAATACCTTTTAGGGACTCTAACGTCCTCAAAATATACAGGAGCTGTATCAGAGGTTAACTGGCCCAGCTTCTCAATCTTATTTCCTACTTTAAGTCCCGATGTAGAAGCAGGTACTAAAACTAATGATTTATTTTTGTGAGGGCTATCATCGCTAGTATTTACTAATGTACAGAAAAAATCCGCTTGTTTTGCGTTTGTAATCCACATTTTGCCACCATTAATTATATAATCATCGCCATCTTTTCGCGCTGATGTTTTAATTGCCGCAAGATCAGATCCAGCTCCTACTTCACTTAATGCAAGGGCAGCTACGTATTCTCCTTTTATTGACGGTTCTAAAAATTCTTTTTTTAGCTCGTCGCTTCCAAAGCGATCTATAGATGGTGTGGCCATATCAGTATGAACACCTATAGCAGTAATTATCCCTAAATCCCATGCATGCCCTAAGCCTTCCGCAAATGCAAGACCGTAACTATAGTCGAGTCCCATACCTCCTGATTTTGTATTCTTAGTTATTCCCAATAAATCAATTGAACCTAATTTCTTAAAAACGGAATGTGCAGGGAACATTCCCTCTTTTTCCCATCCTTCAATAAAGGGGTGTATCTCATTTATAGCAAAATCACGTACTGTATTAATTAACGCGCGATGTTCTTCTTTGTATATCATTAATTTTTCCTTTGTTATATCGTTTTGTAAATGATGATACTGGCCTTACCAGAAATTCTTTTTTCATTGTTTTGATTATTTACTTTTAGCTGGACCTTGTAAACTATATTCCCACTACTATCCTCACTTCTTTCAATAATTTTTCCTGAGCATAATAGTTCATCATTAATACAAGTCATAGAAATAAATTTAGACGAAAAATCTTTTAAGCATGATTGAGGAAAATTATTGGTCAGCATTCTCCCTAGGTATGCCATTACTAGCATACCGTGTGCAATTACATCAGGCAGTCCATGTTTTTGAGCAAACTCTTTATTGAGATGTATAAGGTTAGGATCGCCCGAGGCATCAGCATACCTTTTTAAAGATTCTTTAGTTACTAATTCAATATTTAGAGGTAATATCTGATCTCCGACCTCAAATTTAGAAATGTCGCTTACCATTATCTGATTGCTAGAGTTGAGACTGATTCTGCAACTTTAATATTATTTTGATTGGTGTATATTGAACGAAAATCTATGAATGTTATGGAACCATTTTTCTTATAATAGATATCTTCAATTTTATTTTTCATTTGAATTTCATCTCCAGCATACACCGGATAATAGTAGGTATATTGCTGCCCAGCATGCAAAACGCTTCTTAATCGAACATTTATTTTATCTAGATATTCATATGGATTGTCTTGCTGCATAGCAATGACGGTTAAGAATGTTGGGGGTGCAATAATTGTCGGGTAGCCATTTTCTCTTGCTATCTGCTCATCATAATATATTGGATTTACTTCTTCAGTGGCTTTAGCAAATGCTATCAAGCTGCGCTTACTTACTTTATACGCGATAGAAGGATATTCTTTGCCAATAATATTGTTACTTAAAACAGTCTTCGCCATTATCTATCATTCTATCTAAAAGTTTCGGCGGACAAAATCTTTCGCCATGCTTATCGCATAAGATATTAGCACGGTCGCGAAACTTTTCAAGACCGTAATTATTTATGAATTGAATGACCCCACCAGAAAATAATGGGAATCCCCACCCGAAAATACTTCCTATATTTGCGTCGGCAGCTGACGTTACAATTTTTTCCTCAAAACACCTTACAGCTTCGATCGATTGGGAGAAATAAAGACGCTCTACCATCTCCTCTTGGTTTGATGAATTCTGAGATTTATAAAAATACTTAACAACTTCAGACGAAATATATTTTTCTCTTTTTGTTGGGTATTCATAGAATCCCTTACCCGCAGTCCTTCCTGGCCTTTTAGCTATTTTTAGCATATAATCTATCACATCATTCCACGAACTTTCAGATTCTGTTTTTTTTGGATTAAGATCATTTCCAGATTGGTTTCTAATATCAGCCAACAACTGAATACTTATTTCATCAATAACTGCCAATGGACCTACAGGAAATCCAGCTGCCCTCGCCGCAGATTCAATACTTACAGGATGATTGCCTTCATGTAAAAGAGCCATCCCTTCTTTAGCATATCGTTCAAAGACTCTTGTCGTGTAAAAGCCTCTACTATCACTGACAACTAAAGGTATCTTTTCAATTTTTAAAGCAAAGTCAAATGCTTTAGCTAAAGTAGATTTAGAGGTTTTTTCACCTTTTATAATTTCAACAAGCTTCATTTGGTCAACAGGAGAAAAAAAATGAATTCCGATGAAGCTTTCTGGACTATTTGAATTTTCTGCTAGGTCTGTAATTGGAATGGTTGAGGTATTTGATGCAAAAACTTTATCATTTAGGATATGTCTTTCAACTTCAATAGTGACTTTTCCTTTTAGCTTTTTATCTTCATAAACGGCTTCCACGATCAAATCACAGCCATTTAAATTCTCATATTTATCAGTTGCATTTATTCTATATAAAATATCCTTAGCAATACTATTGGTAATTACATGTTTTTTTACGTCTGAAAATAAAATCTTTTTTATCTTTTCTAGGCCTTTGTCTGCATTGGACTGATTAGAGTCTACCATAACAACTTCTAGTCCCGCTTTAGCGGAAACATAGGCTATGCCATGACCCATTAACCCGGAACCAACCACCCCAACTTTTGAAATAGTAGTTTTTGGTATCTTTTGCGGTCTACTCAATCCTGACTGTATCTTTTTCAATTGAAACCAATTTGCTTTGATAATATTTTTTGTAGCCTTTTTTAGTAGTAACTCAGTATAAAATCTGGACTCAAGCCGACATGCTGTTTCAAAGTCGACAAGGGACCCTTCAACAGCTATACTAAGAATAGTTTCGGGCGCAGGAAAATTCCCTCTAGTCTTTTTTCTTATTTTGCCTGGGTAAGCTGAAATTAGAGCAGGGTTTTGACCTTCGTGCGCATTACCATGTGGAAAAATAAAATTCTGTTGATCCCATGGCTGTAGGGTATTTTGGTTCGCTTTAATCCATTGAATAGATTTGTCGATCATTTTATCATTCGAATTTTCCAGTTTATTTAGAAAGCCGAAATCAAGAGCCTGATTTGCATTGAATTGGTTTCCATTTAGAAGTAGAGGCAGTGATTTTTCTATTCCTATGGTTCGTGTAAGACGAATAATGCCGCCGTAACCGGGAATAATGCCATGCCTTACTTCAGAGAATTCAAATTGCGACTCCGCAGTATCAACAGCTATTCTGTAGTTACAAGCTAATGCAAGCTCCATGCCTAATCCAACCAGAGTGCAGTTTATAGCTGCTACAACAGGAACTTTAAGATTCTCAATTCTTCTTAAGATATTTTTTTGCGATTCTATATATTCAAAACACGTATCAGCTTTATCTACCTTAAAAAGTTTTTCGATGTCGTATTTTGGCAAATAAGAATTTTTTGTTAATCTTATTATTACCCCTTTTAAATCAGGGTCATTTTCTAATCTAATAATATTTTCGAGCAAACCTTCATTGTATCCCTGATTTAGAAAATCAGGATTTTGATCTTTTAATTTTAGTTGAATAATAGCAATGTTATCTTGGTTTTTTTGGTATGTCATATCTTAATTGTTATTCTATTAGATTCTTTCAATAATCGTAGCTATTCCCATTCCACCGGCAACGCACAGAGTCACTAATCCAACAGCTTTATCGCGACTTTCAAGCTCATCTAATAAAGTACCCAGTAAGATAGAGCCAGTAGCTCCAAGTGGGTGCCCCATTGCGATAGAGCCACCGTTGACATTTATTTTATCTAAACTATTTAATTTCATTTCATTCATAAATCGTAATACAACTGCTGCAAAAGCTTCGTTTACCTCAATCAAGTCAATATCTGAAATTTTCATTTTTGCTAATTTTAGGGCTTTTAATGTTGCTGGAGCTGGTCCAGTCAACATAATAGTGGGATCTGTTGAGCAGGTAGCTACAGATCGGATTACAGCACGCGGTTTAAGGCCTACATTTTTAC
>Ga0209036_1001256_pt1 | contig 10792 bp, 10 predicted proteins | sample MarorgKNORR_S2LV_3_FD_188222 | JGI IMG/M metagenome (GOLD analysis project Ga0209036, IMG submission 188222) | Marine microbial communities from the Southern Atlantic Ocean, analyzing organic carbon cycling - DCM_A/KNORR_S2/LV (SPAdes) (version 2) | ecosystem: Environmental > Aquatic > Marine >... | reverse complement strand
TAAGGCATGGAAAAATGAAACTATTTTTGAGGAAAAAATTGAATTTTTTTAGGTTTTTTAATTAAGTGTTGAAAGCTAGTTTAACTTATCTTCTCTTATGAAGTCGAAAAAGCCCTCATTTAATAGATATTTTATGATGCGATCCTCTAAGTCAACTGAATCAGAATCTGTTGCTATATCTAATTCATAGTCAAACTCTTCGTTTTGAATATTTGGAGAAATTCCAACTTTGTAACCACGAACATAAAATTCATTCATTGTCATTGTAAAGTGATTATCCAGAAGCGCTCATAAATTTTCGGCCCTAAGTATCCTGCATCCACCCTTAAAATTTTAGGATGTAATAATCCCCAGAGAAAACGTTTTAATTTGCTCGCTTGATTTTTTCCGGTTCACGGCTTGCCGCCCTATTCACTGGTAGTTCTGAGGCACTTATAAATGAAAAAGTAACCTTTCCTGTTGCTGCCCACTCCGTGCCGCGTATTAAAGTCTCCTGAAAAGCTACACCTTTCATGGATGTATGGCTGTGTCCCATTACTGTATGAAATATCCGGCCTTTACCATAAGATATGGTCATCAATACAGGCTCATCTCGCTCAGAGCCCCCTTTTGCAAATGCGGTTGCGAGGATAGTCATATTTTTACCGGGTCCTCGGAGCCGATCATAGAGCTCTTCTTTCGCTTGTAAAAACTCGGCAGGTAATCCACGAGTTATGGGGTGATCTTTTTCCCTAATAATAACTTTATACTCCCAATGCTTTCCATGAGAGCCACCTCTTCCTTTAGAATGATCTTTAACTATCTTTCCATCTTTCCAATAAATGTATGGACCATCTTTTTCATTGCGGCCTCCCCACCCCCCAAGACCTATCATTTCATTAAATTCCTTCCAATCGGGAAATGAGTTATTCGCGGCATGGACCACAACAAGATTTCCTCCCTCTTTGATATATTTTACGAAAGCTTCCTCTGTTTCTTTTTTCCATCTTTCACCATTGTAGTTTGAGAGGACAACATCGTAATCAGCAAAGTTGGGATTAAATTTTTCGATATCAGGTTTAGTAACGGTCGATCGATCTATACTAAACCGGCCCGTAGCATTCAGAGTGTCCATCATCACCGGAGAGCACCTCACCCAATCGTGATTGTTTTGTCCATCAATTAACAAAACTTTGATTTTTTTAGGTCGATTCTGGTCAGCAGCGTAAGTTATTACGCCCGATGGAGCTAACTCCATTAAAGCGCAGGCAAGAATGAAGATTGTTTTTTTGATCATAGTTTATTTAATTTTATTAATATTTAGATTTACCTTACTTTATCAAAACGGGAGCGGATGTGACTCCTTTTTCTGGCACTTCAACTCCAGAAGTCCAGACTATTGCATTAAGAATTAGAGAGCGCCAATTATCATCGGCCCAAGTGTGGTGGTAATGAGCGCCGGTAGTCCCAAACCCTCGACCCTTACCATTAGGGCGCTCAAACGCCCATCCAACGTGTTGGATTTTACCCTCGGCCATTGCCTTACGAACGTATGGATTGTTGGAGTGAGGTCCGTCTTTACGCTGCATTGTACTTTTTGGAGGATGAGCTGAAAGAATTGGAGTTACGCCCTTCATATCAGGCTGAAAACGCATGTGATAATACCACTCATCTTTCTGAACAAAAGGCTTGATGCCGCGTGTTATTGGGTGTTTTGGCAACGATTGAAAATCAGCAGTCCAATGAGGATTTACAGACCAATGGGTTTCAAAATATCCACCCATGGCATTAAGCATGAGGCTACCTGCTCGGCCCTTGGGAACTTCTACTGCGTAATGCATAAAAACAAAGCCAACCCCAGCATCAATAAGATCTTCGAACTGGTCGAGGTGTTTCATAACAAGATGCCCCTTGCCCCCATTGCAGTAGATGACTATACAGTCAACGTTATCAAACGCATTGGGTTTGGTAGGCCAGCCTTTATAAAGAGAAGTGTTAAAACCGAGCCCACTCTTTTCTAGTGCATTTGCAAGGATTTTATTTCCACTTTCATGGGCATGAGTTTTAGAGTTCTTCCCGCTGTCAGCGAGGAAAACAACTTTCTTGTTTTGAGCGGCTGCTGAATTATAGATAGCAGCTATTAATATAATAAATATGAATTTCATATTTTTCATTAAACGATTGGCGAACTAAATCTGGTGAGGGGATTAGTACAATAAAAAAGGATGTATTGCAAATCATTTGCAATTATTTTGTCTGCACTTTGGAAGGCCGTCATCTTGATTATTAAATAATTTATAATATAATATAAATAAACCGTTGACTATAACGCTAGAATGGCGAGATTCTTTTAAATTTTATTTTAATAATATTTCGTTAATATATTTTTTTTGTTCTCTTAAATGTATCTTATTTACCTCCTATTTGATTATTTTCTTATTCCCGAAGCAGATAATCGGACTAATCATAATTCCATATTGCAACTTACACGAAGAAAGTGCCGTTCAGGCCTATTTGTCAGTAATCAAATAAATAATATAATAAATATGAATTTTAAGAACCTCCGAATTGTGCTTATCAAGAATACAAAGGCAATGGGCATATTATAAATTTTTTACGTTCCTGTGCTTCGCTTTATTCGTTGTTTTCAGTTATAATAATTTCATGAAAGCTTCGACAGGTTCTGCTGGCTTGGTTTGAAATGGATTGTTGCGAAAAGAACTAAACCAATCACGACTTTCTGAGGGACATAGCCATTTCAAATGATATGCTTTAAAGCAAGAGTCTCGGTATTTGAAGCCATATGATTTGTCTATCCAGGCCTCGTAATCCTCAAGCCATTGAAGAAAAAGCTTAGCAGCAGTATGAAAACGATTTGTTAATTCTTTTGTTTCTGGAGTGAACATATACTCTTCACCATAATCCCCAGGTTGCGGTGGGTGCTTAGCGGTGTAAAGAAAGCAACGATTGCGGGCGCGAATGAATATGAAACCATCTGATGAATTTGGGTAAATACCGACAAAGAAACTGTGTAAATCAATCAGATCTCCGTTCTGCTCTATTTGATATCGGCTGCTTCCCTTGTTATTCGGTGAATCGAATTTTCTGAGCCCATATTTTACAAGCAAATTGCCGCTTGGATGACATACGTCTAACCCCAGAAACCATAGCCATTGTTCTAGACCTCGAGATAGTGTTAATTCAACGCCCTGCTTCAGCATTCGCAGGTCAATTCTTTGTTTTTAAGTGCGAATTCCTGTCCGCTTTCAAGACGTGAGGCAAAGGCTTCTGGCAGCCCTGAATTTTTAAGCGCTTTCACTGTCGCCCCCACATCATATGGAACTCCACGAATCTCCACTGCCTTAGTTTTGGTATTAAAAATAACATAAGTTGCTTCGACTCCACCATGGCGTGGCTCACCAACGCTCCCAGCATTGATAAGTAGTTTGGGTTTTAGGCTTACTTCACGCGGCGCAGGGGACTTCACCATCCCTAGATCTTTCTGAATAGCATCTTTTACTCCTAATTCTGCTGTAACCTTTAATGTGCCTTCTATTTGTCTTACGAAAGGCACATGTGTATGCCCGCATATTAGTACGTCACAGTCTCCCGCAGCTGCTCGCTCAAACAGAATTAGATCGTGAGTCGACTCCATAAGGTATTCCCCGGTATTGCGAGGGCTACCATGCACAAGCAGCAAAGTGCCAGCTGCTGTATTAGTTACTCGCTGCCCAAAATAAAGTTCACTTAAAAACTTGCGATTTTTTTCAGTAATATTTGATCTGGTCCATTTAAATGCAGCATGGCCATACTCCGCATCTTCCTCAGTAATAAATTTGCAGCCGCAATCCTCTTGCTCCATGCCTATACCCTCGTCCCAGCATCCTAGTACTGTTGGGATGTTGTTTTGCTTTACGAATTCTACGACTTCATTTGGGTATGGCCCATATCCGACCAAATCTCCGAGGCAATAAAGCTGATCTATATTTTGATTACCAAGATCGTCCCAGACAGCCTCAAGTGCGGCCATGTTGCCATGAATGCATGAGAGAATAGCAATTCTTTGCTCTGATGTATTTGTTGATTCTGATGATGAAGATTGAGAGGAAGTATTCATCGTTTGTACTTAGTTTTGTTTGTGATTAATAGACATCTTGTTTTGATATGATTAAAACTTGAGCAGACGGCTTGAAAACATCGTATAGCTAATGCGGCTATTAAACCCACAATGACTGATGCGCCGATACCAATTGGACATGTGGCCCCGCAGCATGGACAAGCTGTCCCTGATAATAGATAGCCTCCACTTGTTGCTCCAGCAGGGCGAAGCCAGTTGCAAATTCGTTGCCAGCTATTTTTTTTCGCCTTAATATTTATTTTCTACTCCTTATGTGTATTCTAATTTGAAATATAAATCCCCATTATCTACTTTATTATCAGAGTTTCTTCCTCGCTCTGCAATACCTCGTCAATTACTTCCTGCCATTCATGAAAAGGGTCATGAAATTCCATCCATACTTCTGGTCCGAGTTCCATTTCCTTATCAGTTAACAGGCAGTCATCAAATTTCTTAGTGATAGCCTCGCGGTCAATATTTTGACCTATGACTACGATTTCTTGGCGGCGATCACCCCATGGCTTTTGCCAAAGCTTTGCTATTTCCTGGCGCTGTTCTTGGTCTTCTGGCCAATCACTCTCATCCATTGCAGCCCACCAGAGACCAGCAGTCTCAGTACGACATGCCTTGCCCGCCTGAGAATAATTCCCTGCCCAATCCATTCGTGTCGCAAGCCAAAAAAAACCTTTACTCCGAATCACTCCCTGCCAATCCGTTTCTAGAGCCTCCATAAAACGATCTGGATGAAAAGGTCTTCTTGATTGATAAACAAAACTACTTATACCGTATTCCTCAGTCTCAGGGGTATGCTCACCCCTTAATTCCTTTAGCCAACCGGGCGCTTGTTGCGCTTGTTCCATATTGAAGCGGTCGGTATTGAGAACTTTTTTCACTGGCACTTTACCAAAAGTCGAATAAATCAGTTCAGCCTGAGGGTTTAAACCCTTAATTGTTCCGGTAACTAGATTGAGTTGCTCGATTGTGACAAGATCTATTTTGTTTAGAATGATCACATCAGCGAATTCTATTTGATCAACTAATAAATCTACTACGCAACGATCGTCCTGCTCGTCGCGTGATTGCCGACGATCCACTAGTGTGTCTTCCGAACCGAAATCGTTTAGAAAGTTTAAGGCATCTACAACTGTAACCATTGTGTCTAGTCTAGCTAGTTCATTGAGAGTACTTCCGTTCTCGTCCTCAAAAGTAAAGGTTTCGGCGACTGGCAAAGGCTCAGAAATTCCTGTGCTCTCTACAATCAATTGGTCGAAACGATTTTCACGGGCTAAAGTGGCCACCTCTTTAAGAAGATCTTCTCTTAAAGTGCAGCAGATACAACCGTTTGAAAGTTCGACAAGTTTTTCTTCGGTTCTGTTGAGTTTTGCTCGCCCTCCTTTCACGAGTGAGGCGTCTATGTTAACTTCGCTCATATCGTTAACTATAACTGCCACTCGTCTACCTTCACGGTTTTGAAGCAATTGGTTCAGCAAAGTTGTTTTACCCGCCCCAAGAAATCCAGAGAGTATTGTTACGGGTAGTGAACTAAGTTTATTTTCCATATTTATAAAATAGGAAGAGGCCCAATCTTTCGATTTAATCTAACTTTTAAGTTTAAAGATAGCGACTCTGCCATCCTCTTGCCCAATCGCAAGATTTGCATCCTTATTCCATCGCAAACTGCTAGCAGGTGCTGAAAGTATTTTTCTCCCAATGATTTTATCATGTTTCATCGGATCCCATATGGCTAGGACAGCATCCTTGCCTGTAGACGCTAATAGCTCCCCGGTAGGCTGAAAAGCGACTTGGGTTAATTTGTTGGAGTGTGCAAGGTACTCTCGAGGTTTTCGCCCAGCTGGCCCTTTTCCACTGCAATCCCACAAAATTACTGATGAACTTCCTCCAGTAGCCAACCAGCGTCCAGTTGAATTCCAACTTAACTCGAGAACTTTAGTAGGAAAACCATACATTCTATCATCTTCCCCCGAGGCTCTGTGCCAAAAATGAACTGTCGAATCTTGCTCTCCAGTAGCTATATATCTGGAATCCGGACTCCAAGCTAATACTAGACTAGATCCCTTCCAACTGTATTTCCGAGGTTGTTTCTGCTTATGTGGAACGTGTAGCGTAACCCCATTGTAGGCCGCAACAGCGACTCCAGATCCGTCCGGGCTCCAACCAAGATCAGCGATTGTACTAGAATGATCAAAGGACTCATAAAATACTTCGCGATTGGTGTCCCACAATCTAAGTTGCCTTCCTGCTGCCGAAGCCAACCAATTGCTGTGTGGATTATAAATTGCTTTAGAAACCCATGAATCTCCAGCTTCAAGCGAGATAATTTCATTGCCGGAAATTCCATCCCATATTTTGATTTTTCCGTCATGACCAACTGTTGCGAATTCCTTTCCATCCGACCGCCATGAAACTGAATTGCCTCCCTTATCATGTTGTCCGATAAGTTTGTATTTTATTATATCTGCATATTTGTTAATAAGGAATACTTTGCCTTCTACAGTAATGGCCGCTAAATTTTCACCATTTGAAGACCAAGCCAGCTCAATAATGTAGTCGTCCAGCTCTAACTGAGATAACTCTATGAGCAAATCATCATCTAAAAACGAGTAGTCTATATCAGGCATTCACTAAAACCCTTGTTGAGTTGATCACGATCAAGATTGCGCCCGATGAATATTAAAGAGTTACTTCGCTCACCTTCTCGCCAGGGACGATCTTTTCTTCCGTCAAATAGCATGTGTACTCCTTGAAATACATATCTTTCGCTTGACTCGCTAAAGGAGAGAACACCTTTCATGCGAAAAATATCAGGACCTTGCTTAGCAAGCAAATCTCGTAACCAAGGCTCGAACTTCTTCGGGTCTAAGTCTCCCGGTGTACTTATTCCCACCGAAGTTACATCTTCATCATGTTCGTGATCAGGTTTGAATTCACGGTTGAATAAACTTTTGACCTGATTTCCTGCTGCGTCAGTTATAATTGCTGCGAACTCTTCAGGGTGATGTTCTGTGTAAAGCACATATGAACCTGCATTTGGTACACGAAGTATATATTTAAGTTTTTCGCCCTCTAGGTTAATTTTGGAAAGTTGTTCGCTAGGATCAATCACGGAACCTGATTTTAATGAGATCTCATCACTAGAAAAAACTAGAACCGCTTTTTCGACAGTTTCGCGCATGCCGGCTTCACTTGCATTGTCAGCTAATCGAAAATTAATATTCATTGCAGGATCAGGCCCGGGTTGTAAGGCAAAGTAGTAGTCCCCAGCACTGAGTTCAAATAAGCCACTCCACTCGAATGGGTATTCTGGTTCTAGAAATTTTGGGTCAATTTCCAAAGCTCTATCCAGATCAAATCCGCCGAGGTTAAGGACTTTATCCATTTCGATAACTGCATCTTGAGTTCGATAAATTTTTGCTGCGGAGTTCATTGCGTGAATTCGAGCTTCTAATTGATCCAATTCAGTAGCAGAAACAAGATCAATTTTGTTTAGTAATATTACGTCAGCGAATGCTATCTGTTCTTTTACTTCATCACTATCATCTATGTGTAGCAGTACATGTTTAGTGTCGACCAACGTGACCACCCCATCAAGATTAAGTGCTTCACGTAATTCGTCATCCATAAAAAACGTTTGGGCGACTGGTCCTGGATCTGCCATTCCGGTTGTTTCAATCATTATGTGATCAAACTTGTCGCGTCGTTTCATTAAGTTGCTAAGTATGCGTATTAAATCCCCTCTGACAGTACAACAGATGCAGCCGTTGTTCATTTCGAAGATTTCTTCTTCCGCTCCAATCACCAAATCGTTGTCGACACCTATTTCACCAAATTCATTTTCGATCACGGCAATTCGCTTGCCGTGATTTTCAGTCAAAATCCGATTGAGCAAGGTGGTTTTTCCCGACCCGAGAAAACCAGTTAGTACTGTCACAGGAATACGGTCATATGTATTGTTATCTAGCATGTTATTATTAGTTTAAATATAAGTAGCAATGAAACCCAACCAAGCAATAACAAGAGCAAAAAGTGCTGCGAAACTTGCTTGGCGAGCGATCATTTTGATTGCAAATTTAAAACTCATCTCTTTCCAAATCGTCAAAACCGTTACAAGACAGGGTAAAAGAACGCTGGCGAGATAAACTGTAGTAAGGACTTGAAAAGGGTTATCAAAGGCAATTTTGAGCGAGTTCATATCGCCATTAAGCAGTCCAATGGCGATTCCATCTTTGCGGACTGAACCTAAAACTATTGCAAGCGCTGCCTCTGGTGGCAGGTTAAACGTTACCATCACCGGCTTCAAAATACTTGTCAGCGCAACGAGTGCTCCTGACCACTGTATTATCCCTGCTATAAAGCATATAACAACAAAAATTGGTAGGGCCACGAAAGTGAAGTCCTTAAGACTTTTTATAACATCTTGACCTACTTTTCTCCAATCCGGTGTGCGCAAATACTCCAATTGAGGCGTCCGTATCTCCTTTGTTGAATAGGTTGTGGTCGGCTTAGTTAGACGAAGATACACAAGGGTTGTGATTGCAAGAACGGCGAGATAACAAGGCCCTAGCCATGGAAATCCAGCCGCAGCTATAACAGCCAGTGTGGCGGGTAATTGGTAGGAGCAAGCAGAACCGAATGCAATTGCTGAAACACAAGTGCCACGCGAGCAACTAGAACAGGATCGGGTCGACACAATAGCTGGAACATTGCATCCAAACCCCATTATTATACGAACAAGATCGTGTCCTTCTAATCCAAATGGTTTAAGCAATGGGTTTAAACCAAAAGATAGTCTATCAATAAGTCCGGTGCTTTTATAAATTGTAATCAGGCAGGTAAATATTAAGATTGTAGGTAATGCGTAAAGTAGCAGAAACGGCAACATCGCAAAAACGCCGTAATCTCCTCCAAAAGTGAAAGCAATAGGCATTGGGAGTTTGCCTATCCAAGCCAGCAAAGGATTAAGCATTGAACTGATTGGGGCATAAAATCTATCTGCTATGGCATTAGCTTGAGTCACTGCCAATAATGCCGGTCCGAAAAGTAAAAACAAACTTAGTGGAGAAAAGCCAAGTCCCCTTTCGATTGCCCTTCTTATTGATGTATGTGGTTCATTATTAGCAATATTGGCCGGCTTCATATCATCATGAATGAGGATCAAAATTGTGTCTCAGTAAAGCTTGCAAATGCAAACGATTTGCAATAGGAATCCGTATATGACTTGCTTTGTCAACCAGATATTTGATAAATGATTATCAATAAAGCCATAAATTACGATACTTTAACTCTTTGAAGTAATCATCCGTCCTTAAAACATTTGAGTATAATTTAAGAATATTATGTCTTCGGAGGGTGTTCCCATAGTCGTCATTTGCGGTTTTCTTGGCTCTGGCAAAACCACTATTCTTAGACGCTGGAGGCAGGATAAAGCTTTAAAAAATGCTCCAGTCATTGTGCACGATTTGAGTGAATTTGGTCTTGATGCGGAATTACTCGCCGACGAGGACTCTCTGCCAACACCAGGTTGTCTAAAGAATCGTGTTGCTGCTCTTCATGGTTGTCATGCCCGCGAAAAATTACATGAATCAGTGGCGAATGTGCTTCAGGAGATTTCTAAGTTAGATCCTGAGCCTGACTTAGTTTTATGCGAGAGTACAGGGGCAGCTTTGCCCTGGCCGCTTATATGCGCACTTACTCAAGATAAAAGATTCTACATTCGCCACTTTATCGTTACAGTTGACGCTTTAAATCTCCATCGTGATTTTGCAGATGGAGATGTCCTTACCGGGGAGACTTCTTGCTCAGAGGATGTTGCTTTGCGTCGAGCGTCTGAAGTACTAGCAGAACAGATTCTCTTTGCTAGTGTGATTATCATTACCAAAATTGATACTATTCCAGATAGCGCGGTTAATGCTCAAGCTAAGGCTCTACAGAAACTACAGCCTAATGCTACAATTGCTCTTTCAGCCCATGCAGGAGTGCTTTTGCCTCAATTAGATGCGACTTTGGCTCCGAAACTTAATGTCCTAAAAAGTCGTGCTGAACAGTTTGGTCTCACAAATGAATCTGCCACTGCTAGAAGCGTCGATGCATTAGTCATTCGTGATCCTCGCCCATTTCACCCTGAAAGATTGTATGAAGCTTGTCGCAGTAAACTTGGGACAGGTCTTTATCGCACAAAAGGTTTTCTTTGGCTTGCTTCGAGACCTGGGCAAGTTTTGATGTGGCAACAATCGGGTAGCCAAATAGCTCTTGAACTCCGAGGCTACTGGCGAGCTGAAATAGTCCAAAATTTGGATGGTAATCTTTCGCCTGACGAAGTTGATTATTTGAATGAACAACTTAAATCTAATCACCCGATCTTTGGGGATCGACACAATGAACTAACGCTCATTGGAATGAGGAATGCACGTGAAGACTTTGCATTAGTCCTTAAGGAAGCTCTTTGTTCTGAACAAGAAATTAAAGCATGGCAGTCGGGTGAACCTTTTAGTGATCCATGGCCTGATTTACTACGAAAAGTTTAACGAATGACTTATTTCAATCTCACTGATTTCACTCACCCATTCTCTGAAACTGTGTGAGACTCATTGAGAAAAGGGAGAGACAGTGGAATTTGCACTGTCTCTGACTTCGATAAATTTGAGTTTTGAGACTCCTTAATCTCACAACGGATTCAAT
>Ga0209036_1001255_pt1 | contig 10793 bp, 14 predicted proteins | sample MarorgKNORR_S2LV_3_FD_188222 | JGI IMG/M metagenome (GOLD analysis project Ga0209036, IMG submission 188222) | Marine microbial communities from the Southern Atlantic Ocean, analyzing organic carbon cycling - DCM_A/KNORR_S2/LV (SPAdes) (version 2) | ecosystem: Environmental > Aquatic > Marine >... | reverse complement strand
TTGTTCATCTGCTGAGAAAAGCAAGTTATCCATATTCGAACCTCTTCCGACTGTATAACAAAGTTGATGCTCGCCTAACCAAATAAAATTCATATTTGATTTACCTGAAATTAATGAGTCTTGATATTCTTTTTGTAATTTATATACATCATAAAAAAATGAAATTTTATCAGGTTGTTTAATTATTGATGTTCTATTAATCATAGTTATGTAGATTTAGGAAATATGAAAATATTTTTAGATTTATTATGAAAATTTTAATCCATGGAAAGAATCTCGAACTTACAGGACCTTTAAAAGAATATACTGAGGCAAAAATAGAAAAAGCAACGCATCACTATAAGGATATCGTTAAAGAAGTAGATATACACCTTTCAATCGAAAAGAATCCAAGAGTTTCATTCCAAACAGCTGAAGTTACAATTTTTGCTAATGGAACTATTATCAGAGCTGAAGAAAAAACAGAAAATCTATATTCAAGTATTGATTTGGTTTCAAATAAACTTTGTAGAAAACTACGGAAATATAAAGAGAGGCATAATAAAAAATTACATAATAATCTTGTAAAGAATAAAAATTCTTATTCCAATGCAATTGAAGAATCAGATTCTATAGATAAAGATATATTCAACGAGGAAAGAGAGGTGAGATTACCTGAACCATCTATTAAAAAAAAATATTTTGAAATGATTCCTATCTCTTTGGAAGAGGCTAGAAAACAATTAGATTTTATTGATCATGAATTTTATGTATTTAGAAATAAAGTAAATAATGAACTACAAGTTATTTATAAAAGGAATCATGGTGGTTATGGATTAATCCAGTCTAAATAATACTAAAAATGTTTAATATCGATTACGAATTAAATGAAAAGATACATGCAATAATAATTAATCCGTATTTATCTTTGGAAGAATTAAATGCCAACTGCGATTTAATTCAAAAATATAATATTAGAAATGTTTCTACATCTCTTAACTTTTTAAGTCCTATAAAAGATGCATTAAACAATCATAAAGTAAATATAAATACTCTAATTTCTTATCCATTAGCTGATTTACCACTTGATTTTATTGATGAATTTGTTTGCTATGCAAAAGATAATGGTGCAAGCGGAATAGAATACATCCCTAATTTTCTAAAACTATCTAAAAATGATTTAAATAGTTTTGCTAGTGAAATTGAGAGTATTAATGCTTCAGAATTACCAGTCACTATAATCATAAACAAAACAAAATTAGATAAAGAACTTTTTGAAAAAGCCATAGAAATTTCTCTTGAATTAGGAATAACAAATTTTCAATTTGGAGATGGTTTTGGACCTGCTATTTCTAAAGTTGATATAGTTGAAATATTAAAATTTATTGGCAACCAGAATTCTATAAAAGTGGTAGGAAGCATAAAAACACTAACCCAAGTTGTTGATTTATTTGATTCAGGTATAGATTGTATTGGAACTTCAAATTTTAATGAGATTTTTAAAGAAATTAGACTTATTTAAATGTCAGGCGAAAGTAGAATAAAAGGTCTCTGTATTAAAGCTAGTCCGCTAGGTGAGAGTGGAAGATTAATAACTGTTTTAACAGATGAACAAGGTATTATTAGGCTTGCAGCTCCAGGTGCCAGGCGTCCAAAAAGTAGTCTTGCTGCAGCTACTCCGTTAACATATTTAAGTTTTCAGATCTTTGGAAAAAGAAGTCTCAAGTCTGTTCGTCAGATTAAAATTCTCAAAAGCTACAACGGATTGGGGAAAAATATTGAATGTCTTGCTGCAGCCCAAGCAATAACTGAATTAACCTTTTTATTAGTTGGAAACAACGACAAGCAAAAAGATTACTTGTCTAGCGTACTTATTCATTTAGATCGAATTTATGAATATAACCTTGAAAGTGAAGAGGACTTCAAAATGCTTTCAATGAGTATTCAATCTTTAATTCATTTATTAGCAATTGGAGGGATAAATATTCCTGTAAATTTTTGCTGTAAAACGGGCGAGCCTATCATTCCACCCTTAGGTAACTGGGATTGGCAATGTTCCTATTTACCAAATGAGGGATTTTCTACAGTAGAAGATGTAGAGAGTGTTTTAAAAGTGAATGCTTCTGAAATTGCTCTTTTACAAAGACTTCTTTTCGCAGAATTACCAATCAAATCAAATGGAGAATTATTAGGACCTAAAAAAGTTTGGCTTAAGATATTATCAATTGTTGAAAATTGGATCTCTGCTCAATTAGAAAAAGAATTATCGTCACTAAAAATGTTAAGAGAATTTTATAGATAATTAAGGGTTAAATTGTTATTAAATTAAAAGATCTCGATGATTGTAACTTTGACTGTTAACTTTATAAATAGTTGATTAATTTGATGTGGTTCATGTTGCCTGGTTAGGTAAAAAATCTCCCTTTTGTGGAAATGTAAGTTATGGAAATTTAACTACTGAACAATTAAAAGTGAGAGGCCATAAAGTAAGTTTTATACATTTTGATAATCCCTCTAATGCAAACGAATCTAAACCCTTATTTTTAGCAAACGATCCTGAGGTCAGTCTTCCTTACTTAATTAAATCACAAGTTTATACGATCCCTTCTCCAAGAGCAGAAAAAGAACTAAGACATTCATTAGAGAGATTAAAGCCAGATATAGTTCATGCAAGTCTAACTTTATCTCCTCTCGACTTTAGATTGCCTGAACTTTGCAAACAAATAAACCTCCCACTTGTAGGGACATTTCATCCCGCATTTGATAAAAATAATAGGAACTTAACTGCAAGTACTCAACAACTAACTTATCAACTTTATGCGCCCTCTCTCGCTAAATTTCATAAAATAATTGTTTTTTCAGAACCTCAAAAAACACTTTTAGAAAACCTAGGCGTTAGTAAAGAAAAGCAAATAATTATTCCAAATGGAGTTGATGAAAGTATTTGGCAACCTGTGAAAGTAAAAAGTAAAAAATATAATTTAGTTAAAAGTAAACTAGGGGAAGGAAGAATATTTATATATATGGGAAGGATTGCTAACGAAAAAAATATTGAGGCTCTTTTAAAATCCTGGCGTCAAACAAAAACTAATAATTGCAAACTAGTAATTGTTGGAGACGGACCAATGAAGCCTACACTGGAAAATAGTTTTTCTAACCTAGGAAAAGATAAATTAATTTGGTGGGGATCAGAAACTGATTTAGAAACCAGAGTAGCAATTATGCAAATCGCAGAGGTGTTTTTTTTACCGAGTTTAATAGAGGGACTATCTTTATCACTTTTAGAGGCAATGTCCACTGGTACGGCATGTGTTGCAACTGATGCTGGAGCTGATGGTGAGGTTTTAGATAATGGAGCAGGCATTGTGATCTCTACTGAAAATGTTGTCACTCAATTAAAAACTATAATTCCAATTTTGGTAGATCATCCTTCATTCACAAAGGCTCTGGGGGAAAAAGGACGTGAAAGAGTAATTGAAAGATATACAATTAAAAAAAATATTGAAGCTCTGGAAAAACTTTACTTAAATACTATAAAAATATCTAACCCTTAATGAAATTCTTTACTACGATTACTGGCCGAAACTACTGCTTCTATTAGAGCAGACCTTAAACTCCTATTTTCTAAAACCCTTAGTGCTGATATGGTGGTGCCCCCAGGAGAAGTTACCATATTCTTAAGCTCAGCAGTTGTTAAATTAGTTTCTTTTATTAAACTAACAGTGCCTAAAATCATCTCTACAACAAGTTCTTCAGAAAGTCTTTTTTGCAATCCGCCGCTTAAACCTCCGTCACTTAAAGCTTCAATAATCAAGGCAATTATAGCTGGTCCCGAAGATGTTACTGATAAAAAAATATCGAGTAAATCTTCAGGAAATTCATAAATTTTACTAGAATTTTCAAATAATCTTTTTATGAATTGCTTCTGATCTTCCGTTATTTCATCTCCCCATGAAATTCCAGTTAAACCTTTACCAATTGTTATTGGAATATTAGTCACTACCCTAACGCATTTATGATTTGGAAATTTTTTTATAAGTTTTTCTAAAGATACACCAGCTAAAATAGAAACCAATAAATTATTTTTATTTTTTTCTAATTCAATTATATTTTTAAGTTGCTGAGGCTTTACAGAGAGAAGTTTAACTTTGCAATCCCATATAATTTCCGAACCTTTGGAGTTTGCTTGAAAAATATTAATATCATATTTATAGTTTTTTCTAATATTTTCTAAACTTTTTTTTGTATTTACTAAACAATAAACATCCTTTGGATTTAGTAATTTTTTATCAAATAGTGGAGTTATAATAGCTTTTGCAATATTTCCAAACCCAATGACTGCAATTTTACTAGTCACAGATTAGTTAATTGTAAGCCGATAGTTTAGATTCTCCCCAAGCTGGCTCTGGAGTTGTGTTAGTTTCAAAATTATATTGAGATGTCTTTTTGCTTGAAACATTAGAGGGAGAAGCCTCCTCTGGGAAAGAACTAGTTACATTTACACAACTAGGAGCAAAAAGAAAAATGCTTTCACCGACTCTTTCTTGATGACCATCTATTGCATATGTACCTCCTGCAACAAAATCAACAGCTCTTTGTGCTTGATCAGGATCCATCATAGTCAAATTTAGAATTACAGTCTTTCTTTCTCTTAATGCCTGTATTGCTTGAGGCATTTCATCAAAACTTCTAGGCTCCATCAAACTTACCTCAGAAGATGAATTAGAAATACCAGGCATTCCTACCACATTTGATGTCCTATTATTATTCATAAATTCAAATGGATTTGAATTTGAAAGTGCATTCGAGTTTTTATGATTTTGTTTAAAATCATTATTACCATTAAATTCATCCTCTGATGCATAATCCAACTCATCAAAATCATCATCCAGATAATCATCCCCTGCAACAACTGCCTTTAATCGAGAAATAAGTGACACCTTTTAAATCCTCTTGAAATTGATAACTAAGGCCAAAAAACCTTTAGTAATATATCCATCTTTTATGAATGAATAAACTACCTATACTTAAATAACGTTACTTATAGTTTACTGCAAGTTTAAAAACAAGATTTTTATAAAATATAATTAATTACTGACTAATATGTTCTGTTACCAAAAATTGTTGATCCTAACCGTAACCAAGTAGATCCTGCTTTAACCGCTTCCTCCCAGTCTCCTGACATTCCCATTGAACAATCCTGAAGTTTGAGGGAATCTGCGAGGTACCGGCATTTTTTAAATAGTTTAATATTTTCTATTGAACTCAAACCCTTTGGGTTGATAGTCATTAGGCCTTTAATTTTGATACTTTTAAATTCCTTAATCTGATCCCATTTTTCTAACAATACTTTAGGATTAAATCCTCCTTTATTTGGATCATCACTTAATTTGACTTGCAACATTACTATTGGATTTCTCTTCTCTTCAAATGAAACATTGGAAATCTTTAACAATTTTTCATATGAGTCTACAGAATGAATATATGCAAAATTTTGGACTATTTTTCTTATTTTATTAGTCTGCACTCTTCCAATGAAATGCCATTTTATATTTTTTAAATCATCTAATAAGATTTTCTTCTCAATAGCTTCTTGAAATCTACTTTCCCCAAAATCATTTTGTCCTAAATTATTTATAATTTTGATTTCTTTACTACTAAAACCCTTACTCACAGCAAGTAAATTCACATTAAGAGGTAATTGTTTTTTAATTTGCAAGTAATTTGAAATTTCCAAATTTTATAAAAAAGTTTGTCTAAATAAATTATCCCATTTTGAGAAATCTTCTGATCCTTGTCTTCTTGCTCTTTGCAAGTTTAATTCAGACTGATTTCGAGCATCTAAATAGGGTATAACTTCAAAAAAGACTTCTCGTTGTTTAACTTCTACTAAAAAAAACATTTTTTGTGCATACAAAGTCGCATAAATATCTTTTCCCTCAATCCCTAGAGAGACTTGATATAACATTCCAAATGTTGGGTGATTTAAATAACGCTCTGAACTCAAACTAAAAATTTATTTATTTACAATGCACCATACTGTTTTCTAAGAAAAATTGCTATGCATATAAAACAAATCGATAATGAATTAAAAATAAAAGTTAGGGAATTTTTTTTATCAAAAGCTTTATATCTATTAGTTTTTATAGTTATTTCTTTTTTAGAAAGTAACGAATCTGCCCCTTGATCAATTCTTAAGAATATATTTAAAAAAAGTCTTTCAACCATTGTTAATAAAACATTAATAGATTTCTTAAAACCCAAACTTCTAAGATTTATTGATCTAACTGATATTGATTTAATTATGTTTTGTAATTCTTCTTGAACTAAAGGAATAAAGCGCAATGCTAACAGTAATTGGAAAAGCCATTTATCAATAGGCAACCCAACTTTTCTAAAAGGAATCATAAACCAACTTAAGGCCCAGACTATATCCTCCTGTAATGTTGTTAGGAGCATCAAATTCACACTATGAATAACAGTAAATATTAATGTTGAAGTTTTTATTCCTAACTCGAAAGCTTTCCTAGATAAGTTATAAGACCCAAGAGTTATAAATCCTATTTTCTTAGATGGAATTTCTAAAATATTCCAAGTTTCCTGACTTTCTAAAATCAAGTTCAATTCATTCGGATCTCTTAAAGAACTATCAAGAGATTGAATATCAGAAAATGCTATTGTTGATAGTAATCCAATTATCAATGATAATCCTAAAAGGAAGAGAAGTGATCGCCACCAAACTCTAAAGGGTAACAAACTGATAAAAGTAATAAATAGCAAACAAATAACTAAACTTATTCTCCACAATGGGCCTGCCCAGATTGGAGTAATTAGAAAAATAAATACTGCAATTATCTTTAATCTACTGTCGACAATTCTTAACCAACTTCTATTACCATCAACATATTGTCCAATAGGAAATTTAGTAAGAATATTCATTAATCTTTTTGAATAATATTAATATTCTTTTTTGATGTCTCTTTTTCTAGGTCTCTTTGCTGTTTTCCTCTCCAAAGTAAAATTATTGGAGACCCTTCAAACCCAAGATTTAATCTTATTTGTTTTTCAATATATCTTCTATATGTAATTCCAAATAATTTAGGGTCATTTACAAAAAGAGTAAAAGTTGGAGGCTGGTTTTTTACTTGAGTCCCATAGTAAAGTCTTCCTTGTTTTCCGCTTCTCTTTGTTGGTGGACTTTTCCATCCAAGAGCCTCCTTAAGAACTTCATTAACGACTGAAGTTGTAACTCTCCTTCTATGTTGGGTTACAGCACTAAGAGCATGCTCAAAAATATTTTGAACTCTTTGACCAGTCAAAGCTGAAATGAAAATCATTTTTGACCAATGCAAAAAATATAATTTTGATCTAAGTTCTTTTTCAACTTGATAGATTGTGGAATTATTTTTCTCTACAAGATCCCATTTATTCACTACAATTACACATGCTCTACCTTGTTCTTCTATTCGCCCTGCCAATTTCTGATCTTGATCAGTCACACCATCTATAGCATCTATAACTAGGACACAAACATCACTTCTATCAATAGATTTAAAAGCTCTATTAATTCCAAAAAATTCAGTTCCATATTTTACATTTTTTTTTCTTCTTATTCCTGCTGTATCTACTATTTTCCATAGATGGGAATCTTTCTTAATAAGAGTATCTATTGAATCAGTTGTAGTCCCACTTATATCACTAACTATTGCTCTTTTTTCTCCGCAAATAGCATTTAACAAACTGGATTTACCAACATTTGGTCTCCCAATAATTGACATCATTATTTTATCCTCTTTATCTTCAACATTTAAATCTTTAGGGAATCCATCAATAACAAGGTCTAATAGATCCCCCGTTCCAGAGCCATGAATAGCAGAGACAGGATAAGGTTCACCTAAACCCAATTTCCAGAACTCAGAGGCCAAAGAAACTCCTAAGGATGTAGATTCACATTTATTTACTGCAACAATTGTCTTACAAGCTGAATTCCTCAGCCATTTTGCTATGGATAAATCACCGTCAGTTACACCTTGATTTCCATCAACTACAAATAAAGCAAGAGAAGCCTCTTCTAATGCTAAAAATACTTGAGTACGAATCTCGGGGAGGAATTCACTATCATCTTCAAAAACTAATCCTCCCGTATCAACAACTTGAAATTCCCTCCCCCCCCAAGAAGCATTTTGATAAGTTCTATCTCTAGTAACTCCAGGTTTATCGAATACAATTGCGTCATTACTTTGGCATAACCTATTAACCAAAGTAGACTTCCCAACATTAGGTCTTCCGATTATTGCTATTGATGGAAGAGTCAATTATTCCCCTAAGAAAATTAGATCTATTACAACTATACCCTCAATACTATCTTTTACTCTATCCAGGAGTATTTATTTGATTTCAGGATCTCCAAAATGACCTTTTGCTGGATTAGGAGATGGGGGAGATATTTTAGGTAACTTAGAAAAATCATCTAAAGAAGAACTCGAGTCAATAGACCAATAGATCAGCCAATTGACAGCAGTTGCTCTTCTTGTTCTTCTAGGATAAAGTTCGTTAATTTTATAACCTTTAAAATTAAGAATTTTTTTTAAATTTTGTTTGTGATCTTTCGGTATAGATCGTGTCAAATGAACCGAAGCTGATCGTTCTGAAATAATTTGAGGAGCTTTTGAAAATTTTTCTGACCAATATGATGGAGTTAAGGAACTTGAAATCCATCCATCCATAGAAGGTTCATTTATATAAAAAAGTCTTTCCCATACTAATTCACATACAAAAATATCACTTACTTTATCTTCAAGTATTAGAGACAATATTTGCCTACTTATAGACCATTTAAAATCATTTCTTAGAAATTTGTCCTTGTTCATTAATTAGGTCTTATCAAAATTAAAGAAAAATAAGGCATTGTCTCCACATTATATTTTGAAGCATGTTGGATAATTTGATCAGGCATCCCTACATTTAAAGCAATTAAAGCTTTATTAATGATTTTCTCTTTTTTTAAAACTTCTTTAACTGACCCCCATCTTTTCCCAACTTTCATAAGTACTAAAACTGTTTTATTTGCTTTAGTCTGAATTATTAGAGTTATTAATTCGGATTTAGAAGAAGGACATTCTTTTACTATCAAAGTCTCGCCTTTCTTTACTAAATCAAAATTACTTAAAGCTGCTGCTGCTGAGATAGATGATATCCCTGGTATTGTCCTTGTGATTATTTCAGGATAATTATTATTTATTATTCTCAGAATATTTGAGGAACTTGCATACAGTGAAGGATCTCCAAGACAAAGTAAAGCAACAGATTTATTGTTTCTAACAGATTTAACAATTATATCCACAGCATTAGACCAGATTTGATCTGGATCAAATTCTTGTCTTGCCATTGGAAAAATAATGGGTATTTTTTTCTTGAATTTGATATATTTTTTGACTATTTCCGCAGATGCACTCTTTCTATCATCACTTGAAATTGGGAAAACTATAAGTTTTGCTTTTTTAATTGCCTCTACTGCAGCAATAGTTAGTAAAGAACTATCTCCAGGACCAACACCAACTACTGTTAATGATGCAAGATCACTTTTAAAACCAAGCAGATTTTTTAGAGTTTTTCTAATTCCCATAAATGAATAACAAAATTCAATTAACTATGAATTCTTGGCAAAGCAAACGTTTGGGATAAGATCTCCGATTCAATATTAGATAATTCCTCTAATCTTTTGTTAGTTTCATTTTTAGAGAATTTAGTCTGTGCTAGTTTCCAATAAATTCCAAAATGTCTTGCTTCACTTTCAAGTAAAGACTCATAAAGCAACTTGAAAGATTTGTGCTCAGAATTCAATGCTAGTAAACTTAATCTTTCATGACTTCTTGCTTCAATAAGTCCTGCTATTAAGAAACTATCTAACATTCTATATGGTTCCTCTTTTCTGACACATTTCGCCAATTCAGCTCCATATGGGGGAGGCTTAAGAGCTTTAAGCGAATGACCAAGATCCTTTAGTAAAACAAGTATTTTTTCAAAATGCTCTAACTCTTCCCTTGCTATGGGGCTCAAAACTTCTGCCAGGTCAGGTTCAGATGGATATCTAAACATTAATTGAATTGCAACTCCAGCAGCTTTTCTTTCACAATGAGCATGATCAATAAGTATCTCTATTGGATTCGATAAAGCTAGCTCTAGCCAACTTTCTGAGGATAATGAGGATAAATATTTAATATTAGAAGAGGGCCTTTTAAAATCTACTAGCATTTACTTATTACTACTTAAAAATTCAATTATTCCCTCAAGAGCAAGAAAATAACTTGTAATACCAAATCCACTAATTATTCCTATTGCTTTGTCTGTAAGAAAAGATTCTTTTCGAAATTCTTCCCTGCTAAAGATATTTGATATGTGTAGTTCTACAAATGGGATTTTTGATCCAATTAAAGCATCTCTTATAGAAATTGAAGTATGAGTAAGAGCACCGGCATTAATAAGGATTCCATGGATACTACTTGCCGAGGATTGAATTTTGTCAACGATTTCTCCTTCATGATTACTTTGAAAGCATTCAAGATTAATACTTTTTTCTTTAGCAACTTTGATTAAATCTTTCTCAATATCATTCAAGGTTTTATTTCCATATATTTCAGGTTCTCTAGTACCCAACAGATTAAGGTTTGGCCCATTTATTAATAAAATATTCATCAGCTATTAAGTCTTTTCTTTTAAATGCTATCTAGAAAGAAACAAAAAAACCAAAACATTTTCACACAAAGTGACCATTAACTGATAAGTTCAAATAGTGGGGGTCGGTGCCCGAGTGG
>Ga0209036_1001250_pt1 | contig 10818 bp, 10 predicted proteins | sample MarorgKNORR_S2LV_3_FD_188222 | JGI IMG/M metagenome (GOLD analysis project Ga0209036, IMG submission 188222) | Marine microbial communities from the Southern Atlantic Ocean, analyzing organic carbon cycling - DCM_A/KNORR_S2/LV (SPAdes) (version 2) | ecosystem: Environmental > Aquatic > Marine >... | reverse complement strand
GGTATTTATGTTTTATTAAAGGAAGTTATAGATAACTGTATTGATGAGTTTGTTATGGGAGAAGGGAAGGTTATAGATATAGCAATAAATGATGATTATGTATCAGTTAGAGATTATGGAAGAGGTATTCCATTAGGAAAATTAGTTGAGGTTGTGTCTAAAATGAATACAGGGGGTAAATATGATACAAAAGCATTTAAAAAATCTGTAGGTCTTAATGGAGTTGGAACAAAAGCTGTTAATGCTTTATCATCAAAATTTAATGTTTCATCTACAAGAGAAGGAAAAACTAAAATTGCTGAGTTTGAATTAGGAATTTTAAAAAATGAAAATCTTGATTCAAGTGATCAGAAAAATGGAACATATGTTCTCTTCTCTCCAGATGAATCTATTTTTAAAAATTACAAATATAGGATGGAGTATGTGGAGAAAATGATTAGATATTATGTCTTTCTTAATCCAGGCCTTACGATAGTTGTTAATGATAAAAAGTTCTTCTCAGATAATGGATTAAAAGATCTTCTTGAAGATCAGTCAAACATAAATGATTTTCTTTACCCTATAATTCATTTAAATGGAAAAGATATAGAAGTTGCCATTACCCACAGCAGGACTCAATATAGTGAAGAGTACTATTCTTTTGTTAACGGTCAATATACTGTTCAGGGCGGTACTCATCAATCTGCATTTAGAGAAGCTATTGTTAAAACAATTAGAGAATTTTATGGGAAAAATTATGAATCCTCAGATATAAGAAAATCAATAATCTCAGCAATTAGTATAAAAGTAATGGAGCCTATTTTTGAATCTCAGACAAAAACAAAATTAGGTTCTACAGATATGGGTAAAGGAATGAAGTCTGTAAGAGTATTTATCAATGACTTTATTAAAAAGAATTTGGATGATTACTTACATAAAAATCAGGATGCAGCCGAGAAAATTCAGAATAAAATAATTGATGCAGAAAAAGAGAGAAAAGAACTTTCTGGTATCAGGAAATTAGCTAAAGAGAGAGCTAAAAAAGCAAATATCCATAATAAAAAACTTAGAGATTGTAGAGTCCATTTAAATGATTTAAAAAAGTCAAAAAGACTAGAGTCAACAATTTTTATTACTGAGGGTGATTCTGCAAGTGGGTCTATAACAAAATCTAGAGATGTTAACACCCAAGCTGTATTTAGTTTAAAAGGTAAACCATTGAATAGCTATGGAATGTCAAAGAAAATTGTTTACGAAAATGAAGAATTGAATCTACTTCAATCTGCACTTAATATAGAAGAAAGTATCGAGGGCTTGAGATATAATAATATTGTTATTGCTACTGATGCAGATGTTGACGGTATGCATATTAGACTACTAATAATAACTTTCTTTTTACAGTTCTTCCCTGAATTAATTAAATCTGGACACTTATATATACTACAAACGCCAATTTATAGAGTCAGAGATAAACAGAATACATATTATTGTTATAGTGAAGAGGAGAAGAATGATATAGTTAATAGCTCAAAAATAAATTATGAAATTACCAGGTTTAAAGGTCTTGGTGAAATTTCACCTGATGAGTTTAAGAACTTTATTGGTGAAAACATTAAACTCGATCCAGTTATAGCTGACTATTCAACAACAATTGATAAATTATTATCGTTCTATATGGGTAAAAACACTCCAGACAGACAGCAGTTTATAATTGATAATTTAAAGGTAGAGCTTGATATTGTCGAATCAAAAGAAGATAAAAATGAGTGATGGTGAAATAGTGAGCTCTAATGAATCAAATTCTCTTCTTAAGGTAGGAGGGATGTATAAAGATTGGTTCCTTGACTATGCTTCATATGTAATATTAGAAAGAGCAGTACCTGATTTATTTGACGGTTTAAAGCCAGTTCAAAGAAGAATTCTTCACTCAATGAATACTCTCGAAGATGGAAGATATAATAAGGTTGCCAATATCGTAGGAACAACTATGCAATTTCACCCCCATGGTGATGCAAGTATCTCTGATGCTATTATCCAATTAGGTCAAAAAGACTTATTAATTGATATGCAAGGTAACTGGGGTAATATATATACAGGTGATAAAGCAGCAGCATCTAGATATATTGAAGCTAGACTTTCAAAATTTGCATTAGAAGTTGTCTTTAATTCAAAAACAACTAAATGGCAATTATCTTACGATGGTAGAAAAAAGGAGCCTATACATTTACCTATAAAGTTTCCTCTATTGTTAGCCCAAGGTGCAGAGGGTATCGCTGTTGGATTATCTACAAAAATTCTACCTCATAATTTTAACGAACTTATAGATTCAAGCATAAAACATCTTAAGGGTAAAAGATTTAAGCTTTATCCAGATTTTCAAACAGGTGGATTTATTGATATTAAAAATTATAATGATGGGAATAGGGGGGGAAGAGTAAAGGTTAGGGCTAAACTAGAAAAACTAGATAAAAATTCAATTATCATTAAGGAAATCCCTTATGGAACAACCACTGCTTCAGTTATTGAATCAATAATTAAAGCCTCAGATAAAGGTAAGATAAAGTTAAAAAAGATAGAAGATAATACATCTTCAAATGTAGAAATAATAGTTTATTTAAAAACAGGATCGTCTATTTCTAAAACTATGGATGCCCTATATGCTTTTTCTCAATGTGAAGTTTCTATATCTCCTCTTTCTTGTATTATCTCGAATAATAAACCTGAATTTATTGGAGTTAGTGATATTTTAAAAACATCAACTGAAAACACTAGAGAGCTGTTAAAAGAAGAGCTGGAAATTGAATTAGAGGAACTAAACAATCAATGGCATAATATTTCATTAGAAAAAATATTTATAGAGAATAGGATCTATAGAGACATTGAGGATAAAACATCATGGGAGTCAGTTCTCTCCTCAATTGAAGAAGGGCTTAAGCCATTTACTAAAAAACTTAGAAAACAAGTATCTCTGGACGATATTAAAAAGCTAACAGAAATACCAATCAAGAAAATATCAAAATTTGATTTAAATAAAGTGAATGAGAAGCTTAAGAGCATTAATACTAATATTGATGAGGTGAAAAATAATTTAGAGCATATAACAGATTATGCTATTAAATATTTTGAGTATTTAAAGAAGGAGTATGGTTCAGAAAGAAAAAGAAAAACAAAAGTTCAGGAATTTGATGATGTTGATAAAAAAGACATATCAATTAAGAATCAAAAACTTTATGTAAATAAAAAAGATGGATTCATTGGGACTGGAATGAAGAAAGATGATTACCTTTTTGATTGTTCTGACCTTGATGATATTATTGCATTTACTAATGAAGGTCTGATGAAAGTTGTTAGAGTAGACAATAAGGTTTTTATAGGCAAGAATATTGAGAAGGTTCTTCTCTTTAATGATGATATTAAGAAATTAATATATAATCTAATTTATAGAGATGGAAAAAATGGGACAAGCTTTATAAAACGTTTTAAAATATCTGGGCTTATAAGGGACAAGGAATATTATCTTACCCAGGGTAAGCAAGGGTCTAAGCTACACTATTTTAAATATCATAAAGAAGGAGATCCGGCTGACAAGGTAATATATAGACTTAGCGATAATAAGGCTACAAAAAATCTAAGGATCAAAGAATTTGACCTTGACTTCGAAGATTATGGAATAAAAGGAAGGGATTCAAAAGGTAATATTGTTAGTAAACATACTATTGCAAAGGTTTCATATAAAGAGAAAAGTACAATTTCATCCAGTTCTATTGATGATATAAACAAAATTGAAGTTAACGATGAAAACGAACTACCTAATGATGAGCCACAGACTAAGTTGTTTTAGCCTTTGATGCGTTTAACCGTGCCTCTTTTGATAATAATTGGTTCATTTATAGACGAGTACTCAAAATCATAAGAATCTTCGTAAGTTCTAAGTATTTTAATCCTAACCGGTCTTTTCTCCTGATTTGTTCTAGGATTTAGCTTAGTTAATAGAAATTCACAGTTATTAACCCATTTAATTGATGAAGAATCAATTACACCGTTATATTCTTCTATTTCATAATTCAATGTTCTTGTAAATCTTGACTTTTGGACAGTATCGTTTATTTTATAAGAGAATTCGAATTCCCCAGTCATAAATTGATTGCATTCTCTCTCAGAATTGTAGCAAGAAGTAAATAATAGTAGGATAAACAATCTTTTTATCATGGATTATTTCTTTTTTAATATTTCAAATTTATCATTTTGATAGACAAGAATAACAGATTTTAACACTTCTTCATCAATTTTAGGTGTTTCTTTAGTATTCTCTTTAATATCCAGCTCAGGAAAAAGGGTCATGTTCTTATTATCTAAATCTTTCTTAGAATCCTTATCTATGGGAGGTAAGGCCTCACCTTTTAGTATAAAATCAGCGTTAATATCATCAAAATTTCGTAGTATTTTAATTATTAAATCAAGACTTGGATTATTTCTCCCACTTAATATATGTGATATAGATGATCTTGGAACACCTATCTTGTCAGCAAACGATGAGTTTGATAATCCGCTATCAGATATAATCCTTTTAATTCTCTCAATAATTTTAGAATGCTCTACCATAAATTAACGATTTAATGTTTACCTATAAAACACTGATAAATAGTTCTATAATTAATATTAATTCACAATTGTATACACTGAAATACAATTGTAAAAACAGTGATAAATGTATAAAAAAAAACTGGTAATAATATAATAAGTAAGGGAAATAGCATAAAACATTAAGAAAAATTAAGTAAATTCGCTTAAAGGTTAAAAATTATGCAAAAAATTGATGATATTGATAGAAAAATACTTGATATTCTAATTGATAATACAAGAACTCCCTTTACAGATATTGCAAAAAGACTTCTAATTTCTGCTGGTACAGTGCATGTAAGAGTTAAAAAGCTTGAGGATTCAGGAATAATAAAGGGTTCCTCACTTAACCTTGATTATAATCTCTTAGGTTATAATTTTGTTGCATATATTGGTGTTCTAGCTGATAGATCAGGTCAATCGTATGATATTCTTGAATCACTTAAGAAGATTCCAAACGTTACTGTGGCCCATCTTATGACAGGGAAGTATAATGTTATTTGTAAAATTCGTGCTAAGGATACTAAACACGCTAAGGATGTAATTATGGAGATTGAAAAAATTGCTGGTATCCAAAGGCTTGAGAGTATGATATCATTAGAAGAATCAATCAATGATAAGAAAAGATTAATGAAATCTATTTTTACTGAATTGACTCCTAAATCAAGTGTAAATACTAATAATGGTGAGGACCGATCAACTTAATCATTATAAAACTCAAACGCTTTAAAAAAAAGTTCATTGTCTACTTCTTGGTCAATTACTGGATTACCAATACTTTTTAGTAAAACATATTTCACAGCATTGTCATAGTTTTTCTTGTCATAGCTCATTATTTTGAGTATTTCCTTTTGATCTATATCTTTAAATTTAACCCTATTAAAGTGCTTTAATAGCTCTTCTTTTATCGATAATAGCTCTTTATAGTCAAATCCATGTATCTTATGTGAAATATAAAGTTCTGTTATTAAACCAACTGCAATTGCCTGCCCATGCTTTAACTTATCCATATCTTTTGAAATAATTGAGTAGGATTCTACTGCATGTCCTATGGTATGACCTAGATTTAGTACTTTTCGATAATTTGATTCATGTAAATCTAATTCAACTACTTTGTTTTTAATACTACTGTATTTATAGATTATATCCTTTATATCATTTTTAAAATCAAATTTGATAAGGTTTTTAAATTGAAGTTCTACATTGTCAGTAATTAAGCTATGTTTATATATTTCAGCAAATCCGTTGATATATTCTTCTTTACTAAGTGTTTCTAGATAATCAATATCAATCAAAACACCTTTAGGCTTATTAATTACTCCGATTTGATTCTTTATAGACTTAAAGTTTATTCCTGTCTTTCCTCCAAAAGCAGCATCAACCATACAAAGAACTGTAGTAGGGACATTTATAAAATCAATACCCCTTAAGTAAGTACTAGCTATAAATCCGCCAAGATCTGTTACTACACCACCTCCAATATTTATTAAAAGGCTTTTTCTATCTCCATTATTTGAATTTAAATATTCCCATACATATTCACATGTATCTATACTTTTACTTTCTTCCCCATCCTTTACTACAACTTTTTTAAAGTCTTTTATATTTGATTTTTTAATAAATAAATCTAAACAGTGATCATCTGTGTTAGTATCAAGTAATAGGAAAACTGATGAATATGAATTCTCTGCAATTATTTGATTAATATTTGAATAGTTGTCAATTATCATTGTTAATTTTTGTTTAGATTTACAGCAAAATTAGCTAATTATTTTTGATGCTTTTTGATAATACTAAAATTGGTTTCGATCTTAAGTCTGACTTTGAGTTAAAAAGGGCTCTTTTTTTATTCAAAGTTATCTCAAATAGTACTATAACAAAAATAGGCACAAGTCTTCTAAAGTTATATAGCTCTATATGGTTCTTGTTTTTTAAGCAGTATGACATTTTCTCTGCTATTTTTTTAGAACAAATTTATAGGCAATTTTGTGCTGGATTGGACCATAAAACTTCAATGAAAACAGTTAATAAGCTATTTTCAAAGAATGTCTACTCATATCTTCATTATTCTGTAGAAGGTGGAAAAAATGATGCTTCATTTGATATACATTGCCAATCTGTTATTAATTCGATAGAGTTTGCATCTACAAAGAAGAATTTGCCATTTACTGTTTTTAAACCTACAGCTATTGGCAGAATAACAGAATATGAAAAATCTGATGTTAACCAATCTATATATAATAGGTTTGATAGAATATGTAAAATAGCATTTGAAAAAAATATAAAAATATTAATAGATGCAGAAGAGAGTTGGGTTCAGGACTCTATTGATAATTTAGTAGAGATGATGATGAAAAAGTATAATAAAGAAAATACAATTGTTTTTAATACAGTTCAGATGTATAGACATGATAGATTGGATTATTTAAAAACACTTCTAGAATCTGCTAAAAAAAACAATTTTAAAATAGGAGTAAAGCTAGTTAGGGGAGCATACATTGAAAAAGAAAATAAGAGAGCTAAATCTTTAAAATATGAATCTCCAATTTGCGTTTCAAAACAAGCTACAGATGCAAATTTTGATAAAGGTGTTGATTATATTTTGTCAAACCTAAATGTGTTTAGTCTTTTTTGTGGAACCCATAATGAGGAGAGCTTATATAAGATAATTGATAGTATAAAATACAAAAGACTTGAAAAAAAATCGAATAAAATTTGGCTTGCTCAACTATATGGTATGAGTGACCATATTACATTTAATTTAGCTAATGAGAATTTTAACGTTATTAAATACCTTCCTTGGGGCCCAATAAATCAAGTTATTCCTTATCTAATTAGAAGAGCAGAGGAGAACGCTTCTGTGAAAGGACAGACTTCTAGAGAATTATCATTAATTAGAAATGAAATTTCAAGAAGAAAAAAGGTTAAAAAAACTGGCTTGCATTTAAAAAAGAAGAAAGCTAGAAAATCTGGACCACATTTATAAATTCAGAACAATTTTTAATTTCTAGTACCACTTCTGTATTCTTCCAAGAACTAATTATCCTATAAATACCGCAAGGCTTATTTCTTGAATTACTGTTTTTAAAATCAACCTTGCCATTTGAAATAATATCTTTAATATTCTCAGTTGTGAAAGATATATTTTCGCTTTGTGTAAACTGAATAGAATCTTTGCTTATTATATTCTCAATTACCCTGGCATTTGGCATATAATTGAAAGAGGCATTTTTCCCACGAAAAATAAAAATCATTAAAAAAATTCCAATTATTAAACCAATTGAAAAAAAATAAAGTCTTTTTCTAAAAATCATTTTACCATTTTTATTGATCTGATATTATCTCCTTTTTCTATTAAGAATTTGTTATAGCTAGCTTTAATTTTATTTTCAATCATATTACCCCATTCTATAAAACAAAGATTATTTGATTCAAGATATTCAAAGAATCCAATCGAATGAAGTTCATCAATGTTTTTTATTCTATATAGATCAATATGATATATTGTTTTTTTATCATCAGAAAGATATTCGTTTATTATTGAAAATGTAGGACTGTTAACATTATCATTGACTTTAAGGATTTTTAATATTTCCTTAATTAGTGTAGTTTTTCCAGCACCAACTTCTCCAGATAGTAAAATTATATTTGAATTTATTTCCTGAGTTACTTTTTTAGCAACTTTATGAATTTCATCAAGTTTGTAATCAACATTCATATTAAGTCGTTAAATATAAGGATTTAACATAATTGTTTAATTTTGCACTTATGAATTTAACTACTAAGCAAATTGCCGAAGAGATAAATGGAACAGTGGAAGGAGATACTGAAATTCAGATTTCTCAATTATCTAAAATTGAAGAAGGTGAAAATGGTTCAATCTCTTTTCTTGCAAACCCAAAATATACTGAGTATATATATTCTACTAAAGCATCAGCAGTTGTAGTTTCTAATGATTTTAACCCCTCTGAAAAATTATCTACAACACTAATTAGGGTTAAAGATCCTTATCAATCATTTACTGACTTATTAGAGCTTTATAATTCTAATGAAAAAAGTTCAAAAGGAATAGCAAAAACATCAGTAATAGATAAGACCTCTTCTTTGGGAGACAATGCTTTTATAGGTGAATATGTTATAATTAAAAAAAACTCAATCATTGGAAAGAATTGTGATATAAGCAGTCATTCATTTATTGGATCAAATGTAAGGATTGGAGATGATGTTGTTATATATCCTGGAGTTAAAATACTTAATGACACAATCATTGGAGATAATTGTATAATCCATAGTTGTTCTGTTATAGGATCTGATGGATTTGGTTTTGCACCTCTAAAGGATGGCACTTATAAAAAAATTCCTCAAACAGGTAATGTAATAATTAAGGATAATGTGGAAATTGGATCAAACTCTACAATAGATAGAGCAACTATAGGATCAACAATAATAAACAATGGTGTGAAACTTGATAATCAAATCCAGATAGCGCATAATGTAGAGATTGGAGAAAACACTGTTATTGCAGCACAATGTGGAATCGCAGGTTCAAGTAAAATTGGAAAGAACTGTATGTTTGGAGGGCAGGTAGGAGTTATAGGACATGTAAAGGTTGGTAATAACGTTAAGATTGCAGCTCAATCTGCTGTATCATCTGATATTAAGGATAACGAAATAATTAAAGGATCTCCGGCCATTCCAACTATGAATTTTAACAGATCATATATTCATTTTAAAAACCTACCTGAAATAGTTAAAAAAATTGATAAAAACAGTAAGAATAAATGATAAGAAGAACCATACCACAAAAGACTATTTCTAATGAAGTTGAACTTAATGGTGTTGGACTTCACTCAGGTCAAAAGGTGAATATTAAATTTAAGCCAGCACCTGTTGATACTGGACTAGTGTTTATTAGGGAAGATTTATCAGAGGATAATATGATAAATGCAAATATTAAATATATATCCAATACTGACAGAGGAACAAATATTGATAATGGTATAGTCAGGATTCAAACTTCTGAACATGTTCTAGCTGCTTTAGTGGGCTTAGGTATAGATAATTGTTTTATTTCTCTTAATGGTCCTGAAGTTCCTATTATGGATGGTTCATCAAAAGATTTTATTCAAGTGCTTGAAAAAGCAGAAATTAAGGAACAAGGCATCTTAAGGGAAGAATTCTTTCCAGATAGCCCAATTACTTTTAAAGATGAAGAATCAGGAGGAGAGATTTCTCTAGTCCCATATGAAAATTATTCATTAGATACTACAGTAGATTATGGAACAAAAGTGTTGGGTACTCAAAAGGCTTATATAGATGATATATCAGAGTTTAAAGAAGAAATTTCAATTGCCAGAACATTTAGTTTTCTTCATGAACTGGAAATGCTTTTAGATAATGGATTGATAAAAGGAGGGGATCTTAATAATGCAATAGTCTATGTTGATAAACCACTTGATGACTCAAATATGGAGAAACTAAAAAAGGCATTTAATAAAAATTCTATCTCGGTAACTCCAAATGGAATTCTTGATAATTTAAATCTTCATTATAAAAATGAAGCTGCAAGGCATAAATTACTTGATATAGTTGGTGATTTAGCTTTAATAGGCATGCCAATTAGAGGAAAAGTTATTGCTAACAAGCCAGGTCATACAATAAATGCTAAATTTGCAAAAAAAGTTTCTGATATGATTAGATCTGAAAAGAAGAATATTGCCCCAGATATAGATTTTTCAAAAAAACCTTTATTGGATTCAGATCAGATAATGAAAATCATTCCTCATAGACCACCTTTTCTGTTAATTGATGAAATACATGAATTATCTGAGTCTCATGCAATAGGAGTTTATAATGTTACAGCAGATAAGAAATATTTTGAAGGTCATTTTCCAAATTCACCTGTTATGCCAGGTGTTCTTCAATGTGAGTTTATGGCTCAAACAGGAGGAGTTCTTGTTTTAGGTACAGTTCCAGATCCAGAAAATTATTTAACTTATTTTATGAAAATGGATGAAGTTAAGTTTAAAAAGGTTGTTAACCCTGGAGATAAACTTATATGTAAATTAGAATTGATATCTCCTATTAAGAGAGGTATAATTCATATGAAAGGCTCCTGTTTTGTAAAAGAAGACTTAGTAAGTGAAGGTGAGTTTATGGCAAAGATTATTAAAAAAGACAAATAAATATGAATCAACCTTTAGCATATGTTCATCCTGG
>Ga0209036_1001248_pt1 | contig 10826 bp, 8 predicted proteins | sample MarorgKNORR_S2LV_3_FD_188222 | JGI IMG/M metagenome (GOLD analysis project Ga0209036, IMG submission 188222) | Marine microbial communities from the Southern Atlantic Ocean, analyzing organic carbon cycling - DCM_A/KNORR_S2/LV (SPAdes) (version 2) | ecosystem: Environmental > Aquatic > Marine >... | reverse complement strand
GGAAAAAGGTGGCACGCTTGGCCAAGTGCGGAATCGTCCCCGATCCAGCAGTGCGCCTCGAGAATGGCGTCATCCCCGATTGTGACGTTTTCCCCGATTACGCAATTAGGGCCAATGTGGGCAGTCTCGGCGATGTTGGCCGACTCGGCGACTACCGCGCTTGGGTGAAATCCGGGAGTAAATTGTTTCTCGGGAAAGAAAAGTGGCAGCACTTGGGCGAATGCAATCCGGGCATCTTTGACTTGAATCACTGTCTTGGATTCCGACTGGAATTCAGCCGGCGCAAGGATGGCACTCGCTTGGCTTTGCTCGGCCAAGCGAAAGAATTTTTCATTCTCGGCGAACGTCAAATCCCCGGTCGTGGCGGCGTCGGCTTTTGCGAAACCGGTAAGTTTGGTTTCTCCATCGCCAAGGATGTTCCCGTCTACCTTTTGGGCTATTTCGTTGGCGGTGAGATTCATGCTTTAGCCGATGTTTCGCTCCTCTTTGGTGGCGTTGTTTTCGCCAAGGGCGATGACGCAGGGCTTGTGGTTGGGGCCGGATTTCTCGTCGAACAGGCCGAAGGTCATGATAGTCAACCGGTCACCCGCCTGGCCAAGGTGCGCCGTGGCTCCATTGAGGATCATCTCGCGGCTACCCCGTTTGCCGGGGATGGCGTAGGTCTCGAAGCGATTGCTGTTGGCGAGGTTGCCGCAAACGACACGTTCGTACGGGAGAAGGTGCGCCTTGTCAATCAAGTCGGGATCGATGGTGAGACTGCCCTCGTACTCGACGTTTGCATCGGTGACCAGCGCACGATGAATTTTTGATCTGAGCAGATGAATCTGCATGGGTAAACAACGGCATCAAACCGCTCGGTTGCCCGCTCTCCCAGGTTGGTTTTCCCTCAATGAAACCGTGAAGTGGTCTCGATCGCCCTCCTTGGAGAAGGCACGCAGCGTTGACTTGGCGCACGACGGCCACTATAAAGCCGCTTCTCTTTTAGGCAATCAACTTTCCTAATTACCAACTGAATTTTAGCATTTTTAAGTGATGAAAAGAAAACTTCGTTACGGAATGGTCGGCGGCGGCAGGGGAGCCTTCATCGGGTCGGTGCACCGCAATGCGGCAAACTTGGACGGCCAGATCGAACTGGTGGCAGGGGCGTTCTCATCTGACCCGAAAAAGTCAAAGCAATCGGGCAGGGACTTTCATCTCGACCCTTCGCGCGTGTACGGCAGCTATCAGGAGATGGCCAAGGCCGAGGCGGCGTTACCGGCAGATCAGCGCATTGATTTCGTTAGTATCGTCGTGCAGAACTACCTGCATTTTGACGTGGCCAAGACTTTTCTGCAGGCCGGCATCAATGTTATCTGTGACAAGCCTGTCACTTACACTCTCGAGGAGGCCCGTGAACTGCGTAAAATTATCAAGAAGAGCAAAAAGGTCTTTGCGCTGACTCACAACTACACCGGCTACCCGATGGTCAAGTTAGCCAAGGAGATGGTAGCCAAGGGGGATCTCGGCGACATCATCAAGGTGGTGTGCGAGTATCCGCAGGGCTATGCGATCACCGCGTTGACCGGGGAGGATAAGTCCATCGCCAACTGGCGTGCGAATCCGAAAGTCGCCGGTGTATCAAACTGCATGGGCGACATCGGGACGCACGCGGAAAACCTCGTCCACTACATCACTGGGTTACAGATCGACTCTCTTTGCGCGGATCTCAGTGTCAACATTCCCGGTCGGACTCTGGATGACGATGGCAACGTGCTCGTCCGATTCAAGGGCGGTGCCCGCGGGATCATTTACGCGTCACAAGTCTCGAACGGTGATGAGAATGACCTCAATATTCGCGTTTACGGTACGAAGAAATCCCTCGAGTGGCATCAGGAGGATCCGAACGATCTCATCGTCAAGGATGCCCGTGCACCAAGGCAGATATATCGTCGTGGTAACTCCTACATCGGTGGGGCCGCCGCCGCGAATACGCGCATCCCGTTTGGCCATCCGGAAGGATTCATCGAAGCGTTCGCCAATGTGTACAACGCCGCAGCCGAGGCGATCCGTGACGAGATCGCCGGTAATTATCCGCGAAAGAAGGGGTACGATTTTCCGGACATTAGCGACGGGATCATTGGCATGGCCTTCATCGAGACGGTTGTGAAGAGTTCCAAGTCCAAGGAAAAGTGGGTTAAATTTCCGCGAGTATAAACAACATGGCTACCAAAGTAGGAATAATCGGGGCTGGCGGGATGCTGCAATACCACGCGGGTGGATTCCGCGCTGGTGGGGCGGATATCGTTGCCATTTGTGATGTGAATGAGGCTGCTGCCGGCGAGGCCGCAGCTGATCTGGGCGTTGATAACGTATTTGGAGACGTCGGTGACATGCTGCAAAAGCTGCCTGAGTTGGACGCCGTCAGCGTCATCACGCCAAACCGTTTTCACAAGCCGTTGGCGGTGCAATTGCTCGAGGCAGGGAAACATGTCTTTTGCGAAAAACCACCGGCCCTGAACGCGGCCGAGGTCGCCGAGATGAAGACCGCGGCCGAGGCTGCCGGGAAGGTGTTGATGTTTGATTTTAACAACCGCGCCCGGCCTGAGTCGTATGCCCTGATGGATTACATCAAGGCTGGCGATGTTGGGACGATCAACTCAGCTCAGGCCAAGTGGATTCGCCGTACTGGTATCCCCGGGTTCGGTGGGTGGTTCACGAACAAAGAGTTGTCTGGAGGTGGGCCGGTGATCGACTTGCTGCACATGATCGACTTGGCTCTTTTTTACATGGGCAATCCGGAGCCGCAGCACGTACTCGCGCAGACATTCAATGATTTCATCGAAAACAAGGCATTCAAGGGGCCGTGGGGCATTCCGGATGTCGCCGATGGTGTCACCGATGTAGAGAGCGCGGCTCACGGGTTCGTGCGGTTCAAAACCGGCCAAGTGCTTTCCTATCAGGTTTCGTGGGCGGAGATGAACAAACGCGAGGAAGTGTCCGTGACGTTTCAGGGCAAAAAGGCAGGCGGCATGATTCGTCGCCTGTTCAACGTGGACGGTCTTGACGAAACTGCGGTGGACGACTGCGAGTTGTATGTCCAGGAGAATGGGCGTTCCGTGAATCGCTCCATCATCACCGAGCCGAATGAGGACATGGGGCGGATTCGCGCTGCACAAAACTTCGTGCTTACGGTCGAGGGCGAAGAGGAGCCGTTGAACACCCCGGATCAGGCGCTGTCGTTGATGAAGATCATCGATGCAACCTATGAATCGGCTTCGACCGGTCAGCCGGTTTCCATCTCCTGATGCCGGCGCGACAGCTTAATTTCAGAAGCCCATCCCGGTGGGCTTCTTTTTTCTAATGCCAAAGAAGACATTAAACATCGGCCTAATCGGCTATCTTTTCATGGGTAAGGCGCACAGCAACGGCTGGCGTCAGGCACCGCGTTTTTTCGACATGAAACATGGCGTTCGGCTGCACACGATATGTGGTCGCAACGCCGCCGCCGTCGAGAAGGCACGGAAGCAATATGGATGGGATCATGCCGCGACCGACTGGCGCGAGGTGGTCGCCAATCCTGAAATTGATGTCATCGACATCAACACGCCGAACGACTCCCATGCCGAAATCGCGATCGCAGCCGCCAGGGCGGGCAAGCATATCCTCTGCGAAAAACCGTTGGCGATGAATGTGAAGGAGTGCCGGCAAATGCTGCAGGCGGTCAAAAAGGCCAAGGTCGTTCACATGATCTGCCACAACTACCGGCGCATTCCCGCCATCGCCCAGGCGAAGAAAATGATCGATGAAGGGGCGCTTGGCCAGATTCGCCATTACCACGCACGATATGCACAGAGCTGGCTCGTGGATCCAAAGGCGCCTCGACTTTGGCGCATGCAGAAGCAGTACGCCGGCAGCGGGGCGCATGGCGACATCAACGCTCACATCATCGACCTCGCCCGTTATTTGGTGGGTGAATTCGATGAAATTACCGGTCAAATGCACACCTTCATCAAGCAGCGCCCCCTGCCGGATAACCCGAAGAAAATGGGGAGAGTGACTGTCGATGATGCCGCCCAGTGTATTGGCCGATTCAAGAACGGCGCGTTGGCCAACCTCGAGGCGACCCGCTACGCGACCGGCCGAAAGAATCGTATCCACATCGAGATCAACGGCTCCGACGGATCACTCGAATTCAATCTCGAGGATTTGAATCGGTTGAAGTATTTCGACAACAAGGCCCCCGCCGACCGGCAGGGGTTTGCTGACATCATTGTCACCCAGCAAAATGGTGTGCATCCATATGTGGGACAATGGTGGCCTCCCGGTCATATTATCGGCTACGAGCATACGTTCGTGCATGCCATCGCCGACTTCGTCAACGCCGTGGCCAAAGGTAGTTCGGTTCAGCCGACGTTCGAGGATGGCCTGAAAAATCAACAGGTCCTCGAGGCCGTGGAAAAGTCAGCCGAGACTCGCCGCTGGGTAAAGGTGTAGTCGGTAAGCCGCTTGTCCAAGTTCACGGGCTCGCTAAGATAGCCGAGCGCAAAAAATGGAAGGACGAGCCTGCGAGTCCGTTAATCTATGAGAAAATTTCCTGCGCTTGGCCAATCGCTTGGTTAGCTACTTATTTTTCCAAGGCCATGGCTTGGCTAGGGCGGCAACGGCCCAAGCTTCCCAATCATCGACCATGCGCTTGAGGCGCTTGGGGTGTTTCTCGGCGAGATTGTTCAATTCGGTGCGATCCGCCTCAATATCATAGAGTTCCCACGGGCCGGTTGACCCCTTGGCAACCAGTTTCCATTTGCCGTCACGCATGGCGCGATTGCCCTCGTGCTCCCAGTAGATCGGCTTTTTGCGGCGCAGTTTTTTGCCGTTGAAAGCGCGGGTGAGTGACACTCCCTGCAGGGGCACGATCTCAACCTCCCCGACTTTCTTCGGATACTCAGTCTCTGCAATGTCAACGCAGGTGGCCATGAGATCGATCAGGTGGCCGGGTTGGCCTTCCAGTTTTCCGCTGCGTTTTTTATTGATGCCCTTGGGCCAGTGAGCGATGAGCGGCGAACTGATGCCGCCTTCATGAACCCAGTGCTTGTATTCGCGGAACGGGGTGTTGCTGGCGTTCGCCCAAGCGAGTCCGTAGCCGTGGTAAGTATCATCTCCCGGCATGACGGAGGTGCCTTGTCGGATCACGCGTCCGTCACGGGTGCGCTTGGGTATCATCTCGGTCTGGAGGGCGTCTTTGGCCATCGGGATGATTTTGTCCGGGTTGGTGTCCTTGTATCGAATATCCCTTTGCCGTCCCATGTTCTCAGCACAACCCCCGTTGTCGGCGAGGAACAATATCAGTGTGTTGTCCAGTTGCCCGGTTTCTTCCAGCGCCTTCACGATGTTGCCGATCCCCTGGTCCATGCGGTCGACCATGGCCGCGTAGATTTCCATAAGGGCGATCTCCCATTCCTTGTTTTTCGCGTCTTTCCAGGCGGGAGCCTTTCCGTCTCGTGGTGACATTTTCCACTTCGCGTCGATTAATCCCATCTTGAGCTGTCGCTGGTAGCGTGCCTCGCGCATGGTGTCCCAGCCCTTGTCGTATTTGCCCTTGTACTTGGCGATGTCCTCCGGCAGGGCGTGCATCGGCCAGTGTGGTGCCGTGTGGGCGGCGTAAATGAAAAACGGCTGTTCCTTGTCCTTGTGTTCGCGAATATAACGAACCGCGTGGTCATTGATCGCATCGGTGTAATAGTACGGGCCGCTCTTTGGTTGGTATCCCTCGTCGGTAAGTGGCGACACCTGCGTATTTTCGCGGGTCAACGAATTCGGGTCAAAGAAACTGCCGGCCCCGTGAATGGTTCCGTAAAAACGATCGAACCCACGCTGACGGGGCCAGTTGTACTTGGGCCCTTCCGGTTTGATGTGCGGGGTGACGTGCCACTTGCCAGCCATGTACGTGGCGTAATCGGCGCCTTTTAGCACCTCGGCTATGGTTCGGACGTTTTTGTTCAGGTCGCCCTTGTAGCCGGGGAGGTTGCGGCTTCCCATCATGTGGCCGATGCCGGCCTGGTGAGCGTAGGTGCCAGTCAGCAACGTTGCACGAGTCGGGCAACAACGGCCGGTATTGTAAAACTGGGTAAACCGAACTCCGTTGGCGGCCAACTTATCGAGGTTGGGTGTTTTGATCTCGCCGCCGTAACAGCCGATATCGCTCCAGCCCATATCGTCGGCCATGGCGATGATGATGTTTGGCCGCTTGGCGGCCCATGCGGTGGAGACCAGTGCCAGCCCCAGAATGACAGGCAAAATTCGGCGTACAATCGTGTTGAATGCGTTTTTGTTCATGCGATTTGACGGCGGCAGTTGTACCCAAGTCACCGGTTGCTGTCGAGGCGAGGAAAAGCCGTGCGATGCCTCCCTCGCTTGGCTACAGTCCGGCATGCACAATTTCAGAGTGTCAATGGCGCTTGGCTTGTTTGTTTTTACAACAAGTGTGATTGGCCAAGCGCTGCCCTCCGCAGAACCGCTTGATGCCAAGCGCTTGGCCAAGCAGATCCGGGACTCGATCGTTGTGCTGACCCAGTTTGGTCGTGACGACAACGAAGAGGGGGTCGGAACCGGGTTTGTCGTGTCCGCCGACGGATTGATCGCGACGAGCCTGCACGTGATCGGGGAGGGGCGGCCGGTGCAGGTGCGCTTAGCCAACGGGGATGAAATGGAGGTGACCGAGGTGCATGCGTGGGATCGGACTCTCGACTTGGCCGTTTTGCGGGTAAACAAGACAGGGCTCACGCCCCTACCAATCGGGGATTCCGCTAAGCTGAGCCAGGGTGCTTCCGTGGTGGCGATGGGCACGCCGCATGGTTTGGACTTCAGTTTTGTTCAGGGCGTGCTCTCTGCCCGGCGCACGCTTGAGAACGTGGAATTGCTGCAGGTCGCATTGCCGATCGAACCGGGTAACAGTGGTGGGCCAATGCTGGATCTGCACGGCAGGGTTCAAGGGGTGATCACATTGAAATCGCTTGTGACCGATAACCTTGGCTTTGCCGTTCCATCAAATTTGCTCAAGCCACTTCTCGAGAAACCAAATCCCGTGCCGATCAAGCGCTGGATGACCATCGGGCAGTTGAGCCAGAAGGCGTGGACTACGGTTTTCGGTGGGCATTGGAGGCGCAAGGGCGGGGGAATTCATGTCAGTCATGCGGGGGAAAGTTTCGGGGGGCGCGCACTGTGCCTGTCGACAAGGGACGTGCCGGAGACTCCATTCGAGTTGGCGGTGGAGGTGAAGATCGATGATGAGTCCGGGGCGGCCGGCTTGGTTTGGGCAGCGGATGGCGGAGATCGGCACTATGGGTTTTATCCCAGCGCCGGCCAGATGCGACTCACCCGGTTTGACGGGGCGAATGTTTTTTCGTGGACCATTCTAGACCAAAGGTTGACGCGACATTATCTGCCCGGTGACTGGAACCGGTTGAAGGTGCGCAACGAAGGCAACCGGTTTTATTGTTACGTCAACGGTCATCTGATTTTTGAATCGAGTGACCGCGGGTTGACCCGTGGTCGGGCCGGCTTAGCCAAGTTTCGAAACACGGTGGCCAGTTTTCGGGATTTTCAACTGGGCACAAAAGTTCAGGATGATTCGACTCCTATTGCCCCGTCGCTTGGCCAAGCGCTGATCTCCGAGTCCAATCTGGGGAGCGGATTTACTGAAGAGACTATCAACGGAGCGGGTGAAACCCCGGCAAGCGCCCTGCGGTATCTCGACGCCGAAGCCAAGCGATTGGAACAAAAAGCGGCGAAACTGCGGCAGTCTTCGGAGCAACTTCACCGCCGCCTCGTCCGGGATCAATTGGCCGCACTGTTTGAGGTGGATGAAGGGAGTGTTGACCTTTTTCAGGCATCCATGTTGATCGCCAAGATTGATGATCCCGCGATCGACGTCGCGCATTACGAGCAGCAGTTGAAGATGATGGTGGACGAAATCAGGGAGCAATTTGGCGATGGCGATGATGAGAAGGTCAGGCTGAATAAAATGCTCGGTTTTCTATTTCGTGAGAACGGATTTCACGGTAGCCGACAGGACTACTATAATGAGGCAAACAGCTACATGAATCGCGTGTTGGACGATCGTGAGGGCTTGCCGATTACCCTGTCAGTGCTCGTTATGGAGTTGGCCCGGCGGTGTGGTATTCCGGATGTGGTGGGCGTCGGGGCGCCCGGGCATTTCATCGTGAAGCATGTGCGAAAGGGTGGGGAGCAGTACATTGATCCGTTCGACGGCGGTAAACTTTTGACCATCGAAGAGACTGAGGCGTTGGTACGCGAAAACAGTGGGCGCAGCATTCCGGCAAGCGAACTTCCCGTATCGTCGAAACGCGAAATTGTGCTGCGCATGCTTCGCAACCTGATGGGAGTTGCGCAGCAAAAAGATGCCCCGGCAGATTTGTTGCGTTACGTGGAGCCGATGGTGGCACTCCAACCAGATTCGGCCTTTGATCGCTGGGCCCGTGCCGTGTTATTGATTCAAAGTCGCAGTTTTGACGCGGCAAAAGAAGACCTTGAGTGGCTGCTGCAAACCAAGCCGGAAGGGATGGATTTGGAGCGGGTTCTCGAGATTTACCAGTCCCTTCAGTAACGGGCGTTAAGCCGTGCTCCAGTCGACATCGACGTTGAGCACCTTGCCGAATCGGTTGTTGTAAAAAACGCATCCGTTCTCGGATCCGAATTCATGCACCATCTTCGTGATTTTCACGTCGTAGCAGCAGTACTCGGCAATCTCCAATATTTTGCCCTGTTTGTACCACTTCAAAGCCTGCAGGCCGTCGGCAATTTTCTCGGCCCCAAACGTGGCGTTGGCGATCGAGTCGAGCTTGAGGCGATGGGAAAGTTTTTGTTGAAGATCGACCATCAGGTCGAGCGAGGGGAGTTGTCGGAGGTCGAGAGGCGTGTAGCCGTGCAGCACCTCATAGTCAAACCGGATGTGGTTGAATCCCACGACGAGGTCCGCCCGTTGTAGTTCCTCGATGAGATCGTTTACCTCAGACTCTTGATAAATGGAATACTCGCCGTTGCCGGTGCTGTAGGTAACACCGATGCTCATACCCATCTTGTCGATGTGTTTCCAGCCGCCGACCTCATCGGCTGCACGCATGGTTTCGAGGTCAAAATAAACGATGTTCCTCACGTCATCAGTCACGGCGGAGCCTACCTGATCGTGTTCCGGGTGGAAACAAAACTCGACTGGAAACGGAATGCACTCTTCAATAGCTCTTGAGGTGGGCAACGACTCTCAAAAAGATCCAAACGACACATCGGCTTTGTACGAAACTTCGCTGCACTTGGCCGATACGGATGGCGATTTTCCCGTCCACTGGAAAAGCGGGTCGCTCAAGTACTCGGACTTCAAGTTGATGACCGAGGGCGGGACAGCCAAGCTGTTTCTCTGTCGGGATATCAACCTTCACCGGGAAGTCGTCTACAAGACGCTGCATCCGGAGATGCGCGAGTCGGAAATCGAGACGCAGCGATTTCTCCGCGAAGCCCGCGTCACGGCCAAGCTGGCGCACCCGGGCACCGTTCCGGTTTACGAAATGGGCCGCGACCGCAACGGCGACATGTACTTCACGATGAAGCGCGTGCGCGGACGCAACCTGCGGGACATCATTCAGGGCCTTCGCGATGACAGCGAGAAAATCACCCAGTTGTTTACGCTTGATGTGCTGATTGATTCGCTCATTCAGATTTGCCAAACAGTTGCATACGCCCACAACCACGGGGTCATCCATCGCGACCTGAAGCCGGCGAATATTTTGATCGGCGGTTTCGGTGAGGTGCTCGTTCTGGACTGGGGCTTGGCCAAGGTCTGGGGTGAATCGGATCTTGAGCATGAGGCGTTGCCCAAGGATGCCGATCCGGTCCTGACTCCCGCCGGCCGGCGTTACGGGACACCGCTTTACATGGCGCCTGAGCTTGCCCGGGGTGATGCCCATATCGACGGCAGGGTGGATGTGTTCAGCCTCGGGAACATCCTCTTCGAAATCCTGACGCTCAAGCAGTTGCTCCACGGCAAGACCGCGCAGGACGTGGCTGACAACCTGCTTGGCCAAGCGCTGCTCAAGCCAAGCGAGGCAGCTCCGGATCGGTCGATCCCCGCGACGCTCGAGGCCATCTGCTGTCGGGCATTGGAAAAGGATCCGCGCGAACGTTACCCCTCCGTCCAGTCGTTGCTCGACGCGCTTAAGGCTTATCGTCTCGCCGGGGCTTCACTCGGCTAGGTGGCCAGGCGATTGGCAACCCCAAGGTAAATCAGGTTAAAGCCGCCCAGCGTCAGGACGATGGTTTGTTGGTTCGGTGGTTCTGGTTTAATTGCGAGCCAGAGCAGGGCAACCGCATAAACCACAGCCACCGAAACGAGCAAAGGGACACCCTGGTATTGCTCCTTGGCCAACAGTGCGACTACATAAACATTCGCTAGGGCCAGCGGTAACATGCCCCAAACAAAAAAGGGCAGTAGCGCGCCAATCTCAGAGATCACTTTTTGTTTGGCGGCCAGCGATTCTATTTTTTCTGAAAGATCCGGAAGCAACCACGCGGCGAGTGAGCAGCCAACGCAGCACAAGAGGCCAAGCAGGATCGTTCCCTTGATAGCCTGCCCAAGGACGGTCGTCTTGGAATCGCCGAGAGCATTCACCATCTTTGGGAACATCACCGCCGCCAACGGAGCGGTGAAAATCACCAGACCGCGCCCAAACATACCAGCCGCACCGTAAGGCCCGGAGTCGGCCGCACTCAGGATGTTGCGGGCCGCAATCATGTCGGCGCTCAACATGACTTGGCTCGCCCCGAGACCGAGCGTGAGC
>Ga0209036_1001247_pt1 | contig 10836 bp, 14 predicted proteins | sample MarorgKNORR_S2LV_3_FD_188222 | JGI IMG/M metagenome (GOLD analysis project Ga0209036, IMG submission 188222) | Marine microbial communities from the Southern Atlantic Ocean, analyzing organic carbon cycling - DCM_A/KNORR_S2/LV (SPAdes) (version 2) | ecosystem: Environmental > Aquatic > Marine >... | reverse complement strand
GATGAATTTCAGAATCTAAACTTCCATGAATTAGATTCTATGATTACAAGAATAGGACAAGATTCTAAAATTATGTTCTGTGGAGATGCAACTCAAACAGACTTAGTGAAACAGAATGAGAGGAATGGTATTGTGGACTTCTTACGCATCTTGCGTAATATGCCATCTTTTGATATAATAGAGTTTGGTGCAGATGATATCTGCAGAAGTGGTCTAGTCAAAGAGTATATCATTTCTAAACTTGAACTTGGAATAGAACTTTAATGTTTAATCATGTAAATATAGATCTTCCTTCTTTAAACAAAGAAACTATTGATGGTGTCAGATACTATGATGTTCCTGGCAATGCAAAACTAGTTTCAATTACATCTATCACTAGTTGGATCAACAGAGAAATCTTTCGTGAATGGAGAGCAAGAGTTGGAAATGAACAGGCAGATAAAGTAACCAAGGCTGCTACAAGTCGTGGTACTGATATGCATACTCTTACTGAATATTATCTTAAGAATGAAGAATTACCAGAGGTACAACCTCTATCAGAATATCTTTTTAAACAATCAAAACCTCAATTAGATTTGATTGATAATATTCATGCTCTAGAAAAATCAATGTACAGTTTGCAGTTAGGTATTGCAGGAACTGTTGATTGTATTGCTGAGTACAATGGTGAACTGGCTATCATTGACTTTAAATCTTCTAAGAAACCAAAACCACGTAAGTGGATTGATCATTACTTTGTTCAGTGTGCTGCATATGCTTGTATGTTGTATGAGTTAACAAACATACCAGTGAAAAAATTTGTAATCTTAATGTCTTGTGAAAATGGAGAATGCGTAGTTTATGAAGAGTATAATAAAAAGAAATATATCAAATTACTCTCTGAATACATTAGAGAGTTTGTTACTTTCAAATTACAAGAATATGGCAAAAGCTGATGGAAAAAATCTAGAGAAGTTAATAGAAAATAAATTCTATTGTGCTAAAAGATTCACTGAAGCAATTGAAACTCTTGCTCATGAAAAAGAAGGTATGAGTTATGTTGATGCCATTGTACATTTTTGTGAACAGAATAATATTGATGTAGAATCTGTTCCTAAATTAATTACTAAACCTTTGAAAGAAAAACTAAAAGGTGAAGCAATGGAATTAAATTTGCTTAAGAGAACATCTCATGCTAAACTTCCTTTATAATGCCAACTAAATCTGAATTAATGCACTACAGACTTCAAGCATGGTTACGTGAGAACCAATGTGAGGAGTTTGAATACTTAGGTCAAAGACCTGATTCCTTAGGAGTACCACAACATTGGTATCGTATTGCTGATCATGAAGTTACTGCAGATCAGGTTGAAGATCTTGAATTGATGGATGATGCTGAAAGTGAACCCCTTTGAAACCTACAAAACATTTATAGGTATGAAGTCACACTTCATAAGAGAGAAGTATGACTATGCAAGATATGGAAATAAATTATCTAAATTAACTGTACAAGGATTCTATAAAAGAAGAGATAGAATGTTCTTTGAAAGAATGTCTAGACAGTATAATGATCAGGAAATACAAGATTTTTTCATTGCTAATTTTGCTACTGATGAAGATCCATCTACTGTCTATATGCCAAATATTATTAAGAATGGAGAGAAGACATATACATCTTGGAAAAAGAGAATACAATCATTAGCATATACATTTACAGAGGAAGCACATAAGTTGTTTGATGATCAAAAAGTAGATGATATATTTGATTGTTCTAAGGGACATCCACCAATATTGAAAAGTTATTTGAGAGGTGACACAAGCTTGGAAAGTATGGTAATATATGATAGAATACTAGGGTATAGGATCAACTTTGATAAACAAATATCAGAGCATGATCCTGTATGGGGAATGGTGAGTATGAAGATAAGAAAGTACACTCCTTTCCTAAATATAGATGTATTCCGTTATAAAAAAATTCTAAAAGAGATTGTTTCACAATGAGATTTTTAGACTCAGAAATTGTTCAAAAAGAGATGAAAGACATTGAGACTTTACAAAAAAAAGTCTATGGTAATGTCTTTAATTTTCCTAATATGAACAGAGAGGATAAAATACTTCATATTGAACTTCTTGAAGAATTAATAGAAAAACAACAGATTTTCTATAAGAGATTGAGTCTCTCTGATGACCCTAAGGCAAAGGAGATACGAAATACTGTTATGGAGAGTGCTGAAATGTTTGGATTTAAATCTGATGGTGATTTGTCTCTGATGTTTGCACAAATGTCAGCAGCAATTGGTGAAATGAAAAAACAACTTGACAAGTCGTAAATTTACATTATAATAACTGAGTACAAACAAGCCAAATACAACAAATACGAGGTAAACAAAATGGGTTTTAAAGACCTTAAAAAGCAGAGTTCTTTGGGTTCTCTAACTAATAGATTAGTTAAAGAAGTAGAGAAAATGAACAATGCAGGTGGCGGGAATGTAGATGATCGTCTCTGGAAACCAGAGGTTGATAAGAGTGGCAATGGATATGCTGTTGTCAGATTTCTACCAGCACCAGATGGAGAAGAACTTCCATGGGTAAAACTATTTTCTCATGCATTCCAAGGACCAGGTGGATGGTATATTGAGAACTCACTTACCACAATAGGACAAAAAGATCCTGTTGGTGATCTTAACAGGACACTATGGAATAGTGGTAATGATACAGATAAAGATACTGTAAGAAAACAGAAGCGTAAGTTATCTTACTATAGCAACATCTATGTTGTTAAAGATCCTTCTAATCCTCAAAATGAGGGTAGAGTATTTCTTTACAAGTATGGTAAGAAGATCTTTGATAAGATCATGGATGTAATGCAACCTGAGTTTGAAGATGAGACACCAATCAACCCATTTGATCTATGGGCAGGTGCAAACTTCAAATTGAAGATTGTTAAAAAGGATGGTTTCTGGAATTATGATAAGTCAGAATTTGACTCTCCTAATCCATTATTGGAAGATGATGATGCACTAGAAGCAGTATGGAAGAAAGAATTTTCTTTAACTGCATTTACTGCAAATGATCAGTTTAAAACATATGATGAGTTAAAGACTCGTTTAGATTATGTTTTAGGAGCAAAGGCAAAGTTACAAGTAGCTCAAGAAACTGAGTATGATAACTATGCTGCTCAAGAGACACAGAAAGTAACTGAAGAAGAGGTTCTTAAGAAATTAGAAACTTCTTATCAAGAAAGCAAAGCAGTTGAACCTGTGAATGCTCCTTCTTCTGAAGAGGAAGAAGATCCACTAAGTTACTTTGCTAAGTTAGCAGAAAGTTAATTAGGTCAAAACAAAATTGACTTTTTAATTCCAAAATACTGGGAAAAAAACTCCCAGTATTTTTTTGTGCCTATTACTTTTTTTTTATTCGTATATTCTTATGTTTTCGCCTTTGACAACTCTCTTAGAAACATACTGAGTGCTTCCTTTTGGATACTTCATGACTTTCTCTATTTCCTCAATAATTAATCCAATAAATCTAGGTTTGATTATGTTTATATTTCTCTTATCATCATTTATTCTATTTTCATAAACTTCATTAGTAATTTCAGTAACTATTTCTGTACTAATAGTTTGTTGAACTCCTAAACCAGTATCAAAGAAAGTAATAGAGAAATCAGATGCAACTTCTAGACCTTCTGGAACAATTACCTTTCCAACAGAATTTTTTATTTCTCTTGTTTCATAATGATGAATATTTTGAAGTGCTGCATCTGAACCATACTTATTAATTAAGTAATTATAGTATGAAGTATGTTCTAGTGGCCACTCCTGTTGTACATTAACAATATTATTTGCAAGTAATACCATCCAATCTAGATTAGAATCACCATAAACTTTGAATGCTACATTGTCAGGTCTCTCATCAGTTATAATTTGATACTTTGTAAAAAAAGTCAAATCACTGAACACTTGTTCTGATATTTTAGTTCTTTTGAATAGATTTTTTACCCTAATATAATCTGATATGTTTTGCGCTTTGGGAAGACGACTAACATAGTCAAAATCTGGTATGTATCTAAAGTATTTTTTTGCCATTGTTAGAATCCCATGGTTTGTCCATTATCATTATATTCATCTGAGTAGATTGGTTCAATCTCACCAAATGACATGGCTATTTGATATGATGTCATAGATGGTTCACCTCTATATGTCATATAAGATCCATCTGGTGTATAGTTCACTGTAAAAGCAGTGCAAGCACATGGTTTAAATTTATTTAAGAATGGATGTTCTCTATTAGTGTCACCAAATATATATTCCAATTCAAAAATTCTAGGAGTTTTTAAGAATAATGCCTCTGTAGTTCTTTGGGGTGTCATATTTCTTTTCATTGCTCTAACCATTCTACGTACTATTCCTGCTTCTTCAGGATCTCTAGGAGTGAGTGTAAAGTTAAAATTAAAACTTCTTAAATTAGGACCAGAAAATAATAATTCTAAATTAGGGTTAATAACTTGACCTGTAGAACGAGCTACTAAATTGTTTGCACCAACTGCTTGACCTGCAAAATATGCTGAAAGTGCTGCTTTGGTTCCTGGATCTTTAGCCAATCCTACTAGATCATTGAGACCATCACCTAATTCATTAAATGCATTTCTAAAATCTCCTAAACCTGCACTTTCTATTGCACCTTGTGCTGCTCTAGCACCTGCTGCTTGAACTGCATTTAATGTATCACCACCCCAACTAACTGCTGTTGACTCTGATAGTTGTGGTTGCATAGGTAACTGAATAGTTTCATATCTTCTTGTAAATCTTCTATTACTTCCTTTAAATCCTGTTTTTAATGATTTACCAGTTTCAAGACCACTAGGAACATAATCATATGCAGTGATCTCAATATAATCATAACCATATGAATCTAAACTTTGTCTAGGATATCTAAGTATTTCTCTAGTTCCACCTGCAGCAAAAGAAGTTAAAAGGGCATTAGGTTTATTTGTTTTTTCAGATAGTGTAGCTTGTAAACTTGCATTTAACTCATTAGCATCTAATTCCTCTTCATTTGCACCTAATGATTTAAAACCTATTGTGTTTACTAATCTAGTAAGATTTGCTTTTGATTGAGGATCATTAGTTTGCACTCCCTCTTTTGCCAAAGCAAGAGTTGCTTTTTTTGTGTTCTTGAGTACAGTGTCAAATTGATTAGCATTAACACCAGTAAAGGCAGCATCAAAGTCATCCTTTGATTTTATAGATACAACATTTCCATCAGGATTATAATTATACAATTCCGTTCCAAGACCTTCTAGAGCACCATTGTCTTCATAGACAGAGTGTGTTCCATTTGCTTTGTTAGTTACAACTATTGCAGTTATATTAGAGTTGACAGTTCCAACTTTTTTCTTGATATTAAAATCACCCCTATATTGATTAGGGTCATCTTGAACTGTCCATCCTAAGGTGTCTTGTGCCTGTAATCCCATGTTAGATATTTATCTTAAAATTTTGATAAGGAATAGAACGTAAGTCATTCATCTCTAATGGATAAGCAACATGTAAGAATCCTACTACCTCATCCCATGTATAATTCCTAAATTCACCACCCCAATGATAATTAATGCCTCTGAAACCCCATTGAAAAACAGCAACACAGGCAATTAAAGGAAACTGATCATATCTAATACGAGGTGTTTTAGGTGAATATATGAAAGTATAATACTTTCCCACATCTGGAATGATCTCAGTATCAGTTAGAACTTCAGTAATAGCAAGCATCATATCATCTGAATCACCCATATCAATGATGTCACTAACTAAATTTTCTAACCTATTTACGGTTTCCATAGAGGTGATCCTCTGTTATAACTCTAAATTCTAAACTATTATCCTTACAAAATTCAATTGCTGCATTCCACTTTGCCATATTAACAGCATAATTTTTCATTTCATTAGCATATGTTTTAGTCATTCTAGTTCTTTGTTTAGAATCACTCTTCATTTTAGGTTTAACAGTTTGTTTTTTAGGTTTGATCTCAATGAGATATTTTTTATATTTACCATCTGATTCCTTAACTTTAATTAAAAAATCTGGATAATACCTATGTCTCTTATTATCTAGGGGAGAAATGTATGGAATTGAAAATTCTTCAGATGCCCAAGTAACAATACTGTCATTTGTATCACAGTTTTCACAAAATGTTCTTTCCCAATTACTCCTACAAACTATATTGGATGAGTTTCCAACATATTTCTTAGGATTTCTAGGTCTAAAAATACTTTTGTAACTACGCGCCATTTCACCTACATAGTAATGTAATTACAATTATTTATAGTGGCAAATATAAGACCAAGACCCTATAAAACCTCAGAACTGAAGACTAGGATAACTAATCTTGCTCAAACTTCTGTTTATCAAATCAAAATTCAACCTCCATCAGGTTTAACTGCTTTGTTAAAAGAGACTGGTAGAGACTTAGATTATGGTCGTGCTGGTGAAAACATAGAGTTGCTTTGTGACTCTGCTGTTTTACCTGGATCATCATTTGCAACTCATGAACCTACCAATGATTATGCAGGTGTGACTGAAAGAATGGCATATCGTAGAATGTATGATGGAACTTTAGATTTAAGTTTTATGGTGGATCGTAGTTATAATGTAATTGAAATGTTAGATGGTTGGCTTGATTTTATATCAGGTGTTGGTATAACTGGAAGTAGACAGTCATATAAAAGTAGGCATGTTAATTATAGAATGACATATCCAGAACAGTATAGAACTGAGATATTTCTTTCTAAATTTGAGAAGGATGTTGCATATCCTGATGATTTTTCTGATATAATAGAAGATGTTCTTGATCCACCAAAACAATTACAGTATACTTTTGTGGGTGCTTTTCCTTCAAGTGTCACATCAACACCAGTATCATATGGTCCCAGTGATGTCTTAAGAGTTAATGTTTCATTCTCCTATATGAGATATGTAAGAGAGAGGAAGAATGTTGGTATAAATCCATTTGGAGCTTTGAATAGTTCACTACTAACTTCCTTGGGAGATTTTATAGGTTTCTAAAAGTTGCATATATATAATACTGATAATTTTGAGTTGAAATGCCATTACCTACCATAGCAACCCCAACATATGAGTTGGAGTTACCATCATCAAAACAATTACTTAACTATAGACCTTTTCTTGTTAAAGAAGAAAAACTTTTAGTTCTTGCATTAGAGAGTGAAGATACAAAACAAATTACAACTGCTATTAAAACAGTTATTAAAAGTTGTATCCTTACAAAAGGAATCAAAGTAGAGGATCTACCTACCTTTGATATTGAATATCTATTCCTAAACATTAGAGGTAAATCTGTTGGAGAGGATGTAGAAGTAAATCTCATTGCTCCTGATGATAATGTAACCTCTGTTCCTGTCACTATTGCAATTGATGAGATTAAAGTCACAGAGAATGAAAATCATACAAAGCAAATTAAAGTTGATGATGATTTGATGATGGAGATGAAGTATCCTTCCTTAGATCAGTTTATTAAGAGTAATTTTGATTTTAAAGAAGAAAACAATATGGAGAGATCATTTGATCTAATAGCAAGTTGTATTGATAAGATCTATAATGAAGAGGAAGTTTGGTCTACTGCAGACTGTACAAAGAAAGAGGTAGTCAATTTCTTAGAACAGATGAACTCAGCACAGTTCAAAGAGATAGAATCTTTCTTTGAAACAATGCCTAAGTTATCTCATACTGTTGACATTGTTAATCCTAAAACTAAAAAGAAGAGTACTGTCGTGTTGGAGGGTTTATCGTCTTTTTTCGCGTAGGCATGATCCATATGGATCTAGAGAATTATTATAAATTGAATTTTGCCTTGATGCAGTACCATAAATATTCATTAACTGAGATTGAAAACCTCATGCCTTGGGAAAGAGATGTATATGTTGCACTTCTCAAGCAACATTTAGAGGAAGAAGAACTCAAACGCAAACAAAATGCCTAAACTAAAGGAGAAATTTTTTAATAAACCTGATACTCTTACCCAAGAGAAGAAGAGTCTTGGAGAGGCAATAAAAAGTGGCGGAATGTTAAAATCTGCAAAGAGAAAAAAAGGTGCAAAGACAGATACAGAAAAAGAGGCTCTTATAGAATCTATGATGGGTGGAGGAAAGAAAAGAGTAGCAGGTAGAGCAGGAAGAAGAGGGAGACCAAAGAAGTTAAAGACACTTGAAGAAGTAAAGGCAGATATAGACAAAAGAAATCCAACTTATGTAAGTCCTGTTACAGGAGGTCTGTTACCAGGTACAGGACCTAAAGAACCTAAGGAGAAAAAAGATGAGTTGAAGGACTTTCTTCTTAATGTTCTTCAACCTAGTCTGACTAAGATAGAAGATAATCTTAGTAAGATTCTTGGCAACTTTGATAAACAAATAGAGACAGAAAAAGAAAAACAGGATGATCTAAGAGTGTCTGAGGACACTGCTAGTGATAAAGCAAGAGAAAAAAAATTAGAAACACCAAAAGGAAAAGGAATGCTGAAGACTGGCTTGGATAAAGCAGTCAAACCTGTAACAGGAATGATGGATATGGTGATGAATTTCTTTAAGAATGTTCTCTTGGGTGGTGCTGTCATGGGTTTATTGAACATCCTTGAAAATCCTGATATAATTATGAAACCTTTGAAAAGTTTTGCTAATGGACTTATAGATTTTATTAATGGACCATTTGGATTAATAGGAGGCATAAACAGATTTGTTTTAGGACCTATTAATTTTGTTGCGCAAGGTTTGTTAGATGGACTTCAATTTATTCTTAATCCAATTGGTATGTTGATGAGAATTTTTAAAATAGGAGAACCTCAAGACTTACCTTTAGATGCTTTAAGAGAAAAATTACCACCAATACAGATACCTGAGATTCCAAGATTTGAGATGCAAGGTGGTGGTGAAGTGCCTGGTGAGGGAACAGGAGATACAGTTCCTGCAATGCTAGAACCAGGTGAATTTGTAATGAGTAAAGGTGCTGTTCAAAATGAGGGACTTGAAAATTTAGAGGAAATGAATGCAGAGGGTGGTGGAACTAATCAACCAATTATTAAAGATGGTACAACTTATGCACAGGGTGGTGGAGCTATAGATGTTAAAGGAAAGGGAAATACTGGAAAAATGACAATGAAGGGTGCAGATGGTAAACAAGTAGGATCAAGTTATAATGTGATCTCTGGTAAACCAGGTTTTGGTGATATTTCACAGGAAATGAGAAATGATGTGTCTGGTAAAGGATATCCAATGCCAGATGGAACATATAAAGTTCATAGTTTTGATGAGCATGGTCCTCTATCAGGATCATTGAGAGGGTTAGGTGATTGGTCTGCCTATATTGGTAGTGGTGATGGTAATATGGGAGAGAGATCAGGCATGATGATTCACAGTGACATAGATCCTTATGGAACATTAGGATGTATTGGTGTTGATTTAGGTGGAAAACCAGGCACTAAGGCAGAGAAAGGTTTCTTAAAAGCATGGTCAATGACTAATCCTGAGACTATATCAGTTGATTTTGGTGCACCAACTGGAGGAGCCACAGCAGATGGTACAAGATCTGAAACATCAGATAATAGCATAGCAAAGATGTCATCTAGTCAATCAGGTTCAAAGACAACACCTCCACCCACTCCAAATGGAGGTGGTAAACTTGCCATGGCAGGTGGTGGAGGATCTGGTGGTTCTGGTGGATTAACCTCTGGTAATGCACCTGCTTCTAAAACAGGATCAAAGAATTTTTCATCAGTTGATATGCGTGATGATTCTAATATTATTGTTCAATCAATTTATAATTTGGTGGGATAAATGGCTATAATTACTACTCTGGTTACTGGTTTAAAAATGTTGAAAAAATCTTTGGATAAGAAGAAGATGAAGGAGAAAGCCAAAAAATTTGTTGGTGGTGATAAGGAAGAGAAGAGAGCAAAGGTAAGCAAAATAATGGATAGAGATAGTTCATATGGTGAAAAAACTAAAGCAAAAAAACCTGCATCAATAGATAAATCTAAATTGATGAAGGTTGATATAGACAAAGTAGCAAAAGTAACACCTGATTCTGCTAAGATAGATTATAAAGCATTCACTGCAAAGGTAGATAACATAGTTGGTATGACAGATGCACTAGCATTTCTTACTGGTGCTCAATCTGAACAGAAAAAGGATGAACTAAAATTATTACGTCAACAGAGAGAGGCAGAGAAGAAGAAAAAGAAAGAAGCAAAGTTAGAAAAAAAAGATGGTGGTGTACTAGGAAAAATAGGGAAAGGTATTAAGAAAACAGCAAAAGGTCCTTTAGATATGGCAACTAATTTCATCACTAAGATGGCAATTGGTGCATTAATAATATTTTTGTTAAAAAATGCTGATAAGATAAAAGAAATATTTAAAACCATAGGGGACAATTTAAATAAATTTTCTAAACTTTTAAGGGTAACTATTTTTGGATTCCAAGAAGGAATGAAACTTGTCAAGGCAGGTTTTAAAATGGCAGGTAAAGGATTGAAGAAAGTATTATCTCCAATAGGCAATATGTTTAAAGCAATAGGATCTAAAATCTCAGGTGCTTTCAAATTATTAGGAGACAAATTTCTAAAGATAATTAAAAAAATACCTGGTGTTGGTAAACTAACCAAGATGATCAGTGGTACTAAAAAAACAGCTGATGCTGCAAAAGCAGCCCTTGCTGCTAAAAAAGAGGCTGCTAAAAAAGCATTGGCTGCTAAAAAAGTAGCTCTTAAAAAAGGATTCAATAAAATAACAGGTGGTGTCTTAAAGAAAGGACTAGCAAAAGCACCTAGCAGACTCATCACAAAATTAT
>Ga0209036_1001246_pt1 | contig 10837 bp, 11 predicted proteins | sample MarorgKNORR_S2LV_3_FD_188222 | JGI IMG/M metagenome (GOLD analysis project Ga0209036, IMG submission 188222) | Marine microbial communities from the Southern Atlantic Ocean, analyzing organic carbon cycling - DCM_A/KNORR_S2/LV (SPAdes) (version 2) | ecosystem: Environmental > Aquatic > Marine >... | reverse complement strand
TTTCAATGATAGCTTAACAGGATATCTTTTATCTCTAGAAAATAATTCGCCGGACCAATTAAAAAATATAAAAATCGAAACATTATTTAACCAATTAAATATTTTTGTGAAAGCTGCTTGGCTTTATTTAATTGTTTTTCTTACAAGTTGCGTAGGTTGGATATTAAGAAAAGAAAAATTAATAAGATTTTCTGCTTCACTTATGACAATTACAGCCATACCACATACCTTAGCGTTAATAATAAGAAGTTTTCTTTCCGGGTATCCTCCTGTAACTAATTTATACTCCTCGGCTATTTTTATTGGTTGGGGTGCCGTACTCATGGGAATATTAATGGAATATGGATTTAAGAAAAAAGGGCGGGGATTTGGATCAATAGTTGGTGGAATAGTAGGTTCTATATCTTTACTTATTGCGTATTTTCTTGCTGGTGATGGAGACACATTACATCAACTTCAAGCCGTTTTAGATACGAGATTTTGGTTAGCTACACATGTGATAACTATAACACTAGGATATATGGCAACGTTTATAGCCGGAGCATTAGGTATATTTTATATTTTATCCGGAGTTTTCTCAAAGAGAATGAATAAACAAGCTACAATCGATGTCGATAGATTTATATATGGTGTAACCTGTTTTGCTTTGCTATTGAGCTTTGTTGGAACAGTCCTAGGTGGTTTATGGGCGGATGATTCATGGGGTCGTTTCTGGGGATGGGATCCAAAAGAAAATGGGGCGCTCTTGATTGTTACATGGGGTGCTATTATGCTTCATGCTCGTTGGGGTAAAATTATCAAAATACGAGGATTTGCAGTGATGGCTGTATTTGGAAATATTGTTACTGCGTGGTCATGGTTTGGAGTAAATCAGCTAAGTGTTGGACTTCACTCCTATGGATTTACTGATTCGGCAGGTAGATGGCTCACCATATTTTGTTTATCGCAAATAATCATCTGTATTGTTGGACTTATCCCTAAAAAATATTGGAGAAGTGAATCACTTACTCAAACTAGTTAAATTCGGTTGGATTCCTATATTTTTTTGTCTCAAAAAAAATAAATTTATTTCTAGATTTTAATTAAAATAATTTTTTTAAAAAAAGAGACAATATGTCTTAATTAATTTAATAAAAAAGTATTTGATATAAATGTGTCTTTTTGTCACATTATTTAAATGAAAAATAGATTTTTTGATAGATTAGTTAAAAAAATTGATCATTTAGATCAAGGAAGCTTGCAAAGTCACTTTCTTAGCTTAGCTCAGGAAAAGGGACTTATGGAGACTATTTTTCAAGCCCTTGAAGAAGGAATCATTGTTTTAGATTCAAAGACAAGGATTAATTATTCTAACCGATCTGCTGAACAATTCCTAGGATTTACAATTTCAGAGGCTAACGGAAATTATATATCTAAGTATTTAAAAGGGGTGCCATGGGACTTAGTGTTAGGCTCAGATGAAAATGAGTGGAGCCAATTAACTCGAAGAGAGATTGAAATAAATTATCCAAAACACCGATTCATGGAATTCTATGTTGTTCCTCTCTCAGAGGTTGATCAGGAAGAAGAAGGTGCAGTAGTTATATTTAGAGATATCACAAAGGATAGAAAAAGTATTGCTGAATCAGTTGAATCAGAAAGACTTCATGCATTGAGTTTATTAGCAGCAGGAGTGGCCCATGAAATCGGAAACCCATTGAATTCTATTCATATACATCTTCAGCTTTTAAAACGAGAACTTGAAAATATTAAAGATGATAAAGTAAAAAATAAAATTCAAGAACTCATAGATATTTCAGGTAAAGAGGTATCAAGACTCGATGAAATAATTAGACAATTTCTAAAAGCACTTCGTCCATCTTTACCAAAAAGGAAGCCGCATAGATTAAAAAATTTAATGGAGGAAACGTTAGAAATTCTTGTTCATGAAATAAATGATAGACAAATTACTATTAAAAAAAATTATGGCGGAGAGGTTCCGTCTGTATTAGTAGATGATGTTCAGGTAAAGCAAGTTTTCTTTAATATTCTAAAAAATGCAATTCAAGCCATTGAAAAAGATGGAATCATAAAAATAAAAACAAGCGTTAGCGAACGATTTATAACAATTCTCATTAAAGATAATGGAATAGGCATTGATCCAGAAAAACTAGGGTTAATTTATGAACCATTTCATACCACTAAGGAGCAAGGCACTGGTCTTGGAATGATGATAGTTCAACGTATTATGAGAGATCATGGAGGAGAAATAGCAATTAATTCTGAATTGAAAAAAGGAACAAGTATTTCTCTACGATTTCCCCGAGAAGATGCAGGACCTACCATGATAGATGCACCGCAAAAAGAGGAGCTTAACAATGAATAAACCAACTATTTTAATTGTTGATGATGAGAGAAGCGCTCGACATGGAATGAGAATGTTATTAGAACGAGATTATAATGTCATATCTGCAGAGAACAGTACTTTGGCCTTAGAGCAACTTGAAAATAATCAAGTGGATATTATGCTTACAGATGTTCGTATGCCAGGAATGGATGGTATTGAACTGATGGAGGTTGCTCAAAAAAAATATAATGATTTAATGTGTATCATTTTGACGGCATATGGAGATGTCGATCTTGCCGTTCAGGCAATGAAAAAAGGCGCTGTTGATTTTATGACGAAGCCCATAAATCTTGATAAATTAGAAATCCTTTTAAAAAGATTATTACAGTCACAAAAAATTGAAATTGAAAATCGAACCCTTAAAGAACAATTAGATGTCCAGTTTGGAATGGATAATATCATTGGTAAATCGTCCGCTATGCAGCAAGTATTTGAGATGATTCGTCAGGTTTCTCAATCACGAGCAACTGTTTTAATTCAAGGGGAAAGCGGAACAGGGAAAGAGTTGGTTGCCAAAGCTATTCATCAGCTAAGTCCACGATCAAAATCAGAATTTGTTCCCGTTCATTGTGCAGCCCTTGCAGAAAATTTACTCGAAAGTGAATTATTTGGACATGAAAAAGGAGCTTTTACTGGAGCAACTGAAAGACGAATAGGAAGATTTGAGAAAGCAAGTAGTGGTTCGTTATTTTTAGATGAAATCAGCGAAATTAATTCTTCTGTACAGGTAAAAATTTTAAGAGCCTTAGAAGAAAGACAGATTGAAAGAGTTGGGGGGAATCAGTTAACCGATGTCGACGTAAGATTAATAGCCGCAACGAATCGAGATTTACAATCAATGGTTGAGCAAGGGGATTTTAGAGAAGATTTATTTTACAGATTATACGTGGTTGTCATAAACCTTCCTTCTTTGCGGGAGCGAGGAGATGATATCTTATTGTTATTAAATCATTATTTAAAAATATTTAACGAAGAAAATAATAAAGACATCAGAGGATTTTCATCTGATGCGTATGATATTTTATCAAAGTATAATTGGCCGGGCAATATTCGTGAATTAAGAAATTTAGTTGAGAGAATGGTAGTTTTATGTCAGACCGAAATTATTGATGTGGAGAATATTCCTTCACACGTAAGACTTTCGAAAAGTGATATAGCATTAATTTCTAATAATGAAAGCTTAACAGTTGAAGAAATGGAAAAAGAGATGATTATTAAATCTTTAAAAAAAACTAATGGAAATATAACAAAAGCGGCTGATAATTTGGGAATGAGTAGAAGAACTCTGCACAGAAAAATAAATAAATTAGGACTATCAAGAAAAGTAATAGATTTACCTGAAGACTAAAAAGGAGCAATTAAATGAACGTATTTTATGAAAAATTAAACGATGAAGATGTAACCAAAAAATTAGAAGGATTAACGGGCTGGGAAAGCAATAATGGAAGTATCTTTAAAAGATTTGATTTTAATAGTTATGACGAAACAATCAATTTTGTAAATCAGGTAGCAGAAATTGCGAATGCTATAAATCATCATCCAGATATGAATGTTTCGTTTAAGTCTTGTGTTGTTAGTTTTTCAACTCACGCTGTTGATGGTCTCAGTGTTCTAGATTTTATAAGTGCTGCAAGGCTTGATTTATTATAATCTTATTAAAGCGAATCATCATTATTAATTGCTAGTAATTTTATAAAAAATGGGCACTATATGAACTTTTTGGAAGGATAATTATGAATATTTGTTGTATTGGTGCGGGTTATGTTGGTGGCCCAACAATGGCTATGATTGCAAAAAAATGTTCTAATATAAATGTTACTGTTGTTGATATAAATGAAGAGCGTATTAATGCTTGGCAATCAGATAATTTACCAATATATGAACCTGGACTTTATGATGTAGTTCAAGAATCAATTGGTAAAAACTTATTTTTCTCAACGGATGTAGATTCTGCTATCAAGAAAGCAGATATTATATTTGTAAGTGTAAATACGCCAACAAAAACTTTTGGAGAAGGAGCAGGTAGAGCATCAGATTTACAGTATTGGGAGTTATGTGCAAGAAGAATAAAAGAAGTCTCTGAGAGCGATAAAATCATTGTTGAGAAAAGTACACTTCCTGTAAGAACTGCTGAAGCTATGGAGCGAGTGTTACACTCGAATGAAAGTAATCTTCATTTCGAAGTATTGTCTAATCCAGAATTTTTAGCAGAAGGAACAGCCATTACAGATTTAGAAAATCCAGATCGAGTATTAATTGGCGGGCATGACACAGAGTCCGGTCAAAAAGCACTAAAAATTCTTGTAGATATTTATGCGAATTGGATTTCAAAAGATAAAATTTTAACAAGTAATGTTTGGTCTTCTGAGTTATCAAAATTAACTGCCAACGCTTTTTTGGCGCAGAGAGTCAGTTCAATTAATGCAATTTCAGCGTTATGTGAAGCTACTGAAGCTGATGTAACTGAAGTAGCCCATGCAATTGGTACTGATAGTCGAATAGGCTCAAAGTTTTTAAAAGCAAGTATTGGATTCGGTGGATCTTGTTTTAAAAAAGACATTTTAAATTTAGTTTATCTTTGTGAATCCTATGGTCTTCACGAGGTAGCCAATTATTGGCAGCAAGTTGTTGAAATCAACGAATATCAACAAATTAGATTTATTAGACAAATGATTCAAAGTATGTTTAATACCATTGCTGGTAAAAAAATATTAATATTAGGTTTTGCATTTAAGGCAGATACTGGTGATACAAGAGAAAGTCCAGCAATTAAAATTTGTCGTGAACTTTATAACGAAAAGGCTGATTTAATCGTCTCTGATCCCAAAGCAACTTTAAATGCGATGAAGGATTTAACTGATTTGAAAAATATTACATATGAAGATGATCCATATAAAGCAGCAGTGGGAGCTGATGCAATTGCAGTTTTAACAGATTGGAAAGAATATAAAGATTTAGACTATAAAAAGATATTTAAAGAAATGCGAAAGCCTGCATTTATTTTTGATGGACGAAATTTCTTAGACCACAATCATTTATTTAACATTGGATATGAGGTTTATTCAATTGGCAAAGGAAGATTAAGTCATTTGCAGTAATTAGAATTATTTGAATGTACTTTGATTTTTATTTTATCAATTTCTACTTCTTGTAGGCTTGAAATTTTTTTTCTTTTTCGTGTTTCAATATTTCCATCAACTTTTATTAACCCATCGGAAATAATTTGTTTAGCTTCTGCTCCCGAATAAACCAAATTGGTTGCCTTAAGAAGTTTATATAATTCTATATAATCGTCTCCTTTTCTCAAAAAAAATTTTATTTCATCGGACATAATTAGTTACAGATTGTTTTTATGACTTCTAATCAGCTCTAGATTTTTAAATGAAAGTCTATTCCTCTGGTAAAGAGCCCATGCTTTAGCTTCTAAAAATTCCCATTCTTTGATTGTTGGATTTGAATCGTAATCCCATGTTTCTTGATCTGATCTTTTAAACTGCCATTTTATTTGTTTATTTCCAAGAAACGTAATTCTAGTTTTTCTTTTTATGTTAGTATCAACTCTCTCAACCCATTCAATGTGTGCTTTCATATTAATTATTTTTAGTTCACATTATTTATTCATGAATATACAAATGCCACAAATTCCAGAAATTAAAAATCCAAATAAAAGAGCAGTAAGCCTTTGTTTTTCGACGATAATATCAATTTCAGCTTTATCATTTAACGCAATATAAATTGAGGTAGTGATAATTATAGAGAATACAATCAACCACCAAAGGCTACTAACTTTTTTTCTTTCTTTTTTTGGATATAATGTTCCCACAACAGCTAATCTCCAAAAGAATTCTTATCAAAAAACTTTCACTTGGAAGTAAGTATAGGAAATTGAAGAATACATGTTAACTGTAAAATCATAATTAAATCACCCTAATTTTCTCAACGCTGTGTATAGAGCAATGGACACAGCGTTGGAAAGGTTTAATGATCTTACTGCATTTAATTTAATAGGAATATTACAACAATATTTATGATTTGACTCAATTATATCGTCTGAAAGACCATAGGGTTCATTGCCAAAAATAAGATGATCGCCCTGAGTATAATCAATTTCAGAATGATCTATTTTTGCAGCAGTAGTAAAAAAATATTTTGGTGAGTCATAGAATATATCTATATATTGGTTAAAACTATCGTGGATAGTCAAATCAACCTGTTCCCAATAATCTAAACCAGCTCTTTTAAGCTGTTTATCTGAAATATCAAACCCTAAGGGTTTTATTAAATGTAGTTTTGAACCAGTTGCAGCACATAGTCTCGCAATATTTCCTGTATTAGGTGGAATCATTGGATTAACAAGAACGATATTAAATGGAATTTTCGGCCAAGGAAAATTTATTTCTTGACGAGTTCTTTCTGAAAACTTCATGTCTTTTTTAACATTCATGTATTAATTGGTTTGTATTTTATTTTAGACGGCTGCCATGAATCACTTTTTTCTTTCTTCATAAATTCTTTAAATGATTCGTAGTTTCCTTCAAAAAAAATAACTTCACTATTTCCTTCAAAGGAGATGATATGTGTCGCTACTCTATCAAGGAACCATCTATCGTGACTAATGACAACGGCACATCCCCCGAAGTTCAATAAACCTTCCTCCAAAGATCGTAAAGTTGTAACGTCCAAGTCATTTGTAGGCTCATCTAATAGTAATACATTTCCACCATGTTTTAGTAATTTTGCAAGATGAACGCGATTTCTTTCACCTCCTGACAAGACCCCAACTTTTTGCTGTTGCATGCTTCCTTTAAAATTAAATCTAGCACAATAAGCTCTACTATTCATTTCCTTATTACCAATTTGAATTGTTTCTTCACCATTACTAATCTCTTCCCAAATAGTATTTTGCGGTTCTAACTTATCTCTAAGTTGATCAACGTAAGCAATATCTACAGAATGTCCAATAATAGTTTCACCACTTGTTGCATTTTCTTGACCTGTAATAATTTTGAATAAAGTAGTTTTTCCTGTACCGTTGCCTCCTATAATTCCAATAATTCCTCCAGGAGGTAAGCTAAAATTTACATTTTCAAATAATAGTTTGTCTCCATAAGACTTTGCTAAGTTTTTGATATCAATAACTTGAGTACCAAGCCGTTTGCTAACTGGTATTTGAATGGATAGATTGTCTTCTCTTGAGTCAAATTCTTTCTTTGCTAATTCATCAAATCTTTTTAATCGTGCTTTATTTTTAGTTAATCTACTTGAAGCATTCATTCGTACCCATTCTAATTCTTGTTTAAGTAATTTTTTATGAGCAGAATTTATTTTTAGATTTTTTTCTGCAAGTTGTTGTTTTTGCTCCAACCACGATTCGTAGTTTCCTTTGAATGGTAGTGCTCGACCTGAGTTTAATTCAAGTATCCATTCGGTAACATTTGATAAAAAGTATCTATCATGGGTTATCACTATTAAAGTTCCTTTAAATCTTTTTAAATATTCCTCAAGCCAAGCAACTGATTGAGCATCTAAATGATTTGTAGGCTCATCTAATAAAAGAATATCAGGATTCTGAAGTAATAGTCTACAAATTGCCACTCGTCTTTTTTCGCCACCAGACAACGATGAAATTAATTGAGCCCCATCAGGGAGCCTTAATGCATCCATAGCTATTTCTAAAAGGCGATCGATTTCCCATAAGTTCTCTGCATCTATTACTTCTTGAAGTGATGACACCTCGTTGGTTAGTTTTTCTGATTCTTCATTGGTAATATCGGAAGATAAAAGCTCCCAAATTTCGTCGTACCTGTTTAACATATTTTGCTTTTCTTTAATTCCTTCTTTAACAACGTCTATTACAGTCATAGAATTATCTAATTCTGGTTCTTGAGCTAAATATCCAATAGACTTATTTTTCGCAATAATGCAATTACCAATAAATTCACCGTCTATACCCGCCATAATCTTCAGTAAGCTAGATTTACCAGAACCATTAGAGCCAATTACGCCAATACGAGCCCCAAAAAAGAACGATAAATTAATATCATCCAGAATAGTTTTTCCAGTATGTTGTTTGGTTAGATTTTCAAGACTATATATATATTCTCCTGCCATAGCTTCCTTGATGTTGGTGGAGATGGGGGGAGTCGAACCCCCGTCCGAAAAAGAGTCACAATAGCTTCTACGTGCATAGTTAAGCTTAAAAGATTCGCCGCCTTTGCTGCTGCTTAACAAAGCTACAACGGTCGCTAGGATCCTGTTAAATCTCGCATCTTATCCCGTATCCCCGAACTTAACGCCAGCTTGTTGTCGTCGCCTCTATCCCCTAACAAGCTTCAAGGTAGAGACGTGGCTGGTTTATGCAGCCAGTGCGTAACTTTCGTCAGCATTTATAATTTTGGACTCCTTTTAACGAGGCCTGGAGGCCAACCTCGACACGCAACTAAAGCTTCAACTTATCCGTCGAAACCAGTCATCCCCAATTAATGGAACATTTCGAGAAAACAACAATTTAGAAGAAAGGTCAATACATCTTAATATGAACAGAAAAGTGACTTTAAATAATTTTTAGTTATAATATGTCAACTTCATAGGAGAAAGTAATGGATAATTGGATTACAGGCGCCGGACATTTTGGACTATCAGTAGCAGATTTAGACGAATCTATCGATTTTTATCAAAATATTTTAGGATTAAAAGTGAGCCTTAAAAGAGAAAAGGATGCATTTATTCCTATTGGTAAGGAAGATGTTCTTGCGTTGTTGCAGTTTCCTGGTGGGAAAGAAGCATTTGATAAGGAATATCGACTCAAATATAAAGGGAAAGCATTTACTCATTTCGGATTAACAGCTCCGTCAGTTCAAGCTGTTTTTGATTTTCAAGAAAAATTAAGAAATGCAGAAGTAGAAATAATTAAAGAGGCTTACGAAAGATGGGATGGGGCAAGTTTTTATTTTTTAGATCCTAATGGACATACGCTAGAATACATCTATTTTGATCCGACAGCTGAATCACCAAGTTAGTTAGCTAAAAGATTTTCGATTTCTAATACAACATCCTCGATATCATCGAAAGCAACATTTGTTAGCCAAATTTTTTGAGGATAAATCATGATGTTTGGTCCTACACCGCACGCTCCAAGGCAACCAGATTCAGAAATTCTAACCCTTGGCATCCATTTTCTTTCCAAGGCAATCTCTTTTAATTTGTCTTTTATCTCCATAGCATTACCTTGAGAACATGACTTAGAACCATCAGGCTTCTCCCTCGTGCATATAAACACATGTATTTGATATCTTGTTTCTCTTTTTTTCATAAAATATAATCTACATTAATTTAATCATTAAATATTCGTTAATAAAGCTATATGCTTAATTTATTTATTTATAATGTTTTTAATCTAGATGATTGACGCATAGAGTGGTTTTCGTATACTTCGCGTTTCTTGTTAGGCGAGATAGCTCAGTTGGTAGAGCAGCGGATTGAAAATCCGCGTGTCCCCGGTTCAAATCCGGGTCTCGCCACCACCCCTCAAAAACTTACAAAAAATTTAAAAAACCTGTTGACGAATATCATACTTTGTGAGAACTTATGCTGTTGACTATAGAACTGAGAAAGCTGTAGTCATTAAAGAAGGAGAGGAAAGATTATGAAAATAAAATTATTATTAAGCCTTATTTTAGGGATTTCTTTAGGCGCTTCAGCTGAACTTGTTGAAGAATGGAACTTCGGTGATAATGGAAACTTTAGTAGTGTAACAACACATGATTATACAGACGATGGTGTATCTAATCCAACAGCTAGACATATCGGAGGAACAACTACAACTGCTAGTGGATATGTAGGATGGGAAGCAAGAGCTACACAAGGAGCCACATTAGGAACAGAAGGTCCTGCCGCTGGTTCATCGCGACTCGGTTCTACGGGAACAGCAACTTTGAATGGATATTATGGACCATCTAACTTCGATGGCGTTCCGTGGGCAGCAAATGCTGGCGCACTTCCAGCAGGATATTTAACTGATGGATATTACGTTGCATCAGCCGCAGCCGGAGAAATAGTTGATATCACAGTAAAAGTTACAGATATTGATTTTGATCAAACTACAGGTAACTCAAATAATAACGCAAACTTTAGCTTCCGTCTTTGGGATAAAGCTACTGGAATGGTTGCTGATGTCGCTAATACCTACTTTTTAGGTCTTACGGTTTTGGATACATATAACTCAGATCGTTTGCAATTAGCCTTAACTTCTTCTAACGGTACTATTCTTTCTGGAGGAACAGGTCTTACAGCCCCTAAAAATAGAACTCGTATTGGTTGGTTAACACCAAGTAATGGTATTCTTGCAGATTCTACGGATTATGAATTTGGACTAAGCATAGATTTAGCCGGGGGTACTTGGGCTGCTCAAATCAATGATCAGGCAGAGGTTACCGGAACATTTGATACGAA
>Ga0209036_1001245_pt1 | contig 10848 bp, 7 predicted proteins | sample MarorgKNORR_S2LV_3_FD_188222 | JGI IMG/M metagenome (GOLD analysis project Ga0209036, IMG submission 188222) | Marine microbial communities from the Southern Atlantic Ocean, analyzing organic carbon cycling - DCM_A/KNORR_S2/LV (SPAdes) (version 2) | ecosystem: Environmental > Aquatic > Marine >... | reverse complement strand
TCTCGAAATTGTCTGGCACTGGGTTACACCGGAGACTCCTCGGGCGGGCCCGGAGGAAGTACGATTGGTGGCGGGGGAATCTCGCCCGGAGTGGGCTCAACCGTCGGCGGCACAAAAGTCACGCCAATCTCGCTGGCTTGCCCCAAATCCTGTTCTGGATTCTTGGGCTTGATCTCAACCTCAACGCGGAATGGAGTAAGCTCGTCACCGGTAGCTACCACGTTGGTTACGATATCCACCTCGTCAGCGTTCAGGGTTTGGCCGTTAATTTCAAAGTTATCGAGACTACCCAATTGATCCTGAATACTGGCAAGGTGGGTGTCTGCTTCGTCTGCGGTGAAGCCGTCCGTTGTGATATTGATCGATTTGGCTGCACCGGTGTCGTTCACTTTGGCCACCAAACTTGGGGCTTTCATCGGGGCGACAACATCCACATCCACCGAAACCGCGGCACCGCTGGCAGTTGGAATAGATACGGCAACCGGTACCGAGCTGGCTGAGGCGACGTCACCGGGGACGAACGCTTCGCCGGTTTTAGATTTGACGACCAACTTTTTCCCGCCGCCAATGATTTCTTCCACCACGATAACGGCGTCATTGTCGCTAATGGCACCACCGCCGATGCTCAATTGTAGATCAGACGGTTTCAATTCCTGTCCAACGGTCAGTTCGCTGCCGGTGGCAGCGTCCAAGTTCAGTTCCAAGCGATCCGGGGCGAATTCGTTACCGGAACGGATTACCAAGTCACCGAAGAAGCTCGGAGTGGGGGAGATGAAGTTAGTCGGGGCGATGCGTTGGGTTTCCCATACGCCTTGACGAAGCGGCACTTTGATGCTGAAGCCGGGGAAAACTGGAGCGTTTGGCGGAGCAGCGGTGGCAGCGGCGGACTTTTCATCTTCACTGGCCTTCAACTCGCGGCCACCTGAATATTTCTCGCCGCTGGCGATCAATACTTCCTTGCCGCTGGCTTTGTCGGTGTACTTGACCTTGCCGGTGACCACGACTAGTTCACCCTCGGCGTTGATGTCGTAAACCGTTCCTTTGACCTTGGCTACGCCTTTCGGGGTCTTGATCACGTAGCTCGAACCCATGGGCAGCTTGCGTACGTTGCCAATGGCGCGGCCACTTTTCAAAATCATCTCGGTCTGGGCGATCGGATCAATCGGAGACTCCTCGATGTTCAGTCGGCTGAAGGTCAATTCAGTGCCGCCAACGAGGCGAAGCATTGAACCGTTGAGTCCGAGGAACAGATCGGTGCGACCCTCGGCGCCAGTCTTGACGGTGGTGCCGGTTTCTAAGAGAGCGCCCACTTGAAGTGGTACCCACTTTTTGCCGTCCACAGTCATCTTGGCTTCGCCGCTGACTGTCTGTACCAAGGCATGCCCCTCCCGGGCGCTGGCCTGTGCCGTGAACATAAGTCCGGCGACCAGTAATCCTGCCGTGAAAGCTACATTTTTCATAAGTCGTTGTGTTCTAGTGGCAAAAAAAACGTTTTAAGCGCCCCGAATCTTAATTGCGCGAGGCACAATGTCAACCGCTGAATCACATTTTTTTAGCACGTTAACAGAGCCGAAAATAGGGGAGTTTGACGTCCTTTTGAAGTTTTTTCGACATGTCCATCAAAATCGTTGATTTGTGATTTTGACTATCGATTCCATCAATTTTTGCATTAATTTTATCGATTTCCTTTTTCGTTTTTCGCCTCTTACTCTCGAATTAGCGGTGCTTTAAAGCCGGTAATGGAAAGGAGAAAGAATGTTGGACGGATTTACCTTTTTTATGATTTGCCTCTCGGGATGCGTTGTGCTGACCCCAATCGTTGGATTTTTTGTTTCCACGTTCACACGCCAGCGTGTGGATAAACTCGAGACGAAAATTTCGCAGTTGGAGGCCACCATTCGTTCTCTGGAGCAGAGCCAAGCCGAGCAACCCAAGTCTACTGAGGCAGCGCTTGGCCAAGCGAAGCCCGTGGAAAAAAAAGGGGACCTGGTTGAGGCGGTGAAAAAAGTGGCGAAACCTCTGGCGAAAAAGCCCAGCTCAAAAATGAGCCTTCCGCCCATCATTAAACCGGTCGAGGATAAACCGAAGCCGGTCACGCTTGGCCAATCGCATCAGCTTAAGCAAGCCCAACAGTCGCCCCCGGAGAAAGTTGCCACTTTAGACAAACCGGAGGCAACGGTTGCGAGCGTTGCGAGCCAACCGGAAGTGCCATCGGAATCGATCGAAATGAAGCTGGGTACTTACTGGTTTGTGCGCATCGGTGTCGTGCTGTTGCTTACCGGGCTTGGTTTTTTGGCATACTTCAAAAAACAGTTTTTTGTCGACCTCGCCCCGGAGGCCAAGGTGGCTTCATTTTACACGCTGAGTTTTTTGTTGGGCGGCCTCGGGGTTTGGCTTCAGCGGAAAAAGGAGACGCTCAAGAATTACGGTCAGGTGTTGGTCGCCGGTGGGTGCGCCGGGGTGTACTTCACCACCTACGCAGCTCACATCTTTGAGCCGGTAAAAGTGATTCATAGCCCGACGATGGTGTTGTCACTCCTTTTTGTTTGGGGTGGCTTCATGGTTTGGTTTGCCGATCGGGTGAAGTCTCAGACGATCGCGTTGTTCGCGACTGGAGCCTCGTTTTATGCCACCTATGTACCACTGATCCATGCGGAGATAATGTCCTCGTGGGTGATCCTGTTTTCCAACCTGATCCTCGCGGTGGCGTCTGTCGTTTTCATGTTGCGTAATCGTTGGTTGAAGATGCCAGTGCTGAGCATGGTGGGGGCGTATGCCGGGTTTACGTTGTGGAGGCTGAGGGTGGATGAACCGATGGTCTCGGTGGCGTTGTTTTTCGGGCTGTCGCTTTGGGCGGTTTACACGGCGGCTGTTTTTCTTTCGCGGGACGATTCGTTCACGGATCAAGTTCGATCGGTTTTCCTGACGGCCAACAACGCGGCGATGTTCGTTCTGTTATCGCGGGATGTACTAGCGCTGGAGGAACCTCGGTTTTGGGTTTTGGCCCTGAGTATTGGCGCGGCGCTTTTGATTTGCTCAGCCGCTGCAGCGAGAGTGTTTGGCCGGCAGTCACTCGCCAGCAGGAGCTATCTTACGCAAGGGCTGGTTTTGGTGACGCTTGGCCTGATGACGTTTGACATGGTCGACTCATACCGTGCCCCGATTATTGCTGCTGAGAGTGTTGTGCTCTTGTGTATGGCGGTTCGCCGGGAGAATTTCATTCTTCAAGTGGCTTCGATTGTCGCTGCCACGATTGCGTTCATTTTTGCCGTTGGGTACGCGACGGCGGGGAGCGCGGAGTACTTTGTTGCGGGGGTGTCGACAGCGGTATTTTTGCTGTTCAATGCTTGTCTGTTTAGCCGTCGGGTTGATCATCAGTTGAGCGATTTGTTTCGTCTACGAGTGGGATGCATGACTGGCTTGGCGCTGGCCGCGGGGCTGTTGGCTGCGGTGACGCGGTTGAATGATTCCGAGTTGTTGGAATGGTCTTCCGTCCTGTTTTTGTCGGTGGCCACCTTGCTGACAATCTTGCTGTATGTGTTGCGGATTCGTGAGTTCGCGCTACTTGGCCAAGCGGTGGGTTTGCTGGGGATTTTCACCGGGGTAACTGTGGCTGAAGAGGCTTCTGTGGTCAAAACGCAACTCGTTGTTCTGCTGGGGCTTGCACTTGGCCAAGCGCACTGGTGGCGATGGCAGTTTGGGCGGTTCACGGACTGCTGTGCGAACACGCCCTTGGCTAAGCGCTTGGCCTCTGGGTTTGAGGCGCTGCACTCGCTCGGGTTCGTTCTGCTATTGTTGGTGTGGTTGTTTCTGGGGGTGGATCTTTCAGAAAAATGGATTTGGGTGGGGGCGTTGCTTTCGTTCAGTTTGGCTGCTTACGCTGTGATTACTCGGGCACGATTTTTGGGATTGGGTTCGCAGGTGTTTGTGTTGGTGGCCGCGTTGTGCCTGGTGAAGCTTTGTATTGATGGAGATCGGGATTACGCCGCTCTGGCGCTTGTGCCGATAGCTGCGATGCTGTTGTTGAACGGGTTTATCCCGATCGCGCTGGAACGCCTTGGCAACGTGCCAGAAGGGGTGCTAGGTGCGGTGGATTCGGTTCGCTTGAGCTATCGCATTTTGGCTGCTGTTTTGGGAGCGGTTTGGATTAGCAATTATGTGCCGAACGAATGGCAGGTGCTGGTTTACATGGCCGTGGGTTTTGGTCTGTTCATCGTGCCGCTGGTGAAGGCCGGCGGAGAGTGGAAGTGGCAGGCGCTGGCTTACGGTGCGCTGGGGTATATGTTTCTCGCCAACCAATTTTTGAGTGATCAGGCTTTTTGGCAAAGTTTGGTCGCGGTGCTGGCGTTGTTCGTCGTTCAACAAATGTGTCGCCGACAAGAGGGGGGATTCGGTGTCGGAGAAGAGGTTCATCCGTGGATGATTATCACTGCGGGCGGGTTGCTGTTCTTTTGGTTGACGATTAAAGTTGGCAGCGAGCTCGACGGTGCGGGAGCGTTGACGATCAGTTGGGCGATCCTTGCGGTGGTTTATTTCGGTGCCGGTTTGGGATTGAGGGAACGCTGTTATCGGTTGCTTGGATTGTGCACGCTGGCTATCGCTTTGGTCTCGTTGTTTCCGATTATTTGGCAGCTTTCGACTGAGATGAAAATCGCCAGCTTTTTCGTCATGGGGACGATTTTTCTCGGGCTCGGTTTTGTATACAATCGCTTCCGGGAAAAGATTCGTGAACTACTTTGATCTGCCGGGTTGGCCAATCAAAAGAATGGGTTGACGACGTGCTGCTCGGCGACGGTGGTGATGGGGCCATGGCCGGGGCAGAGGATGGTCTCGGCTGAAAGGCTGAGAATCGCCGACTGCACCTTCTCGCGGGCGAGTTGGTAGTGGTTCGGCGCACCGCCCATCGACCCGGCAAAAATCGCATCTCCCACCACCGCCACTTTCGGGGCGAAACCGGGAAAGTTGTCAATCACGTACGTTGCCCCATCGTCGGCGTGGCCGGGGGTTTCACGTGCGGTAATTTGCAGTGCCCCCAACCCGACGACCTGTTCAGGGCGATTGCGCTGGCGTTCCGGCGCGTTGGGTGAACTGGAGTGTAGCTCTACGTCCGGAAATTGTTTCCGCATCGGCGTCAACGCTGCGATGTGATCGTGATGCGTGTGGGTGATGAACAGGTGTTTCAGCGTCAAGCCATGTTCCTGAATTTCCTTCAGGATCGGCTCCGCACTCCAACCGGTGTCGAACAATGCCGCCTCGCGGGTCTCGGAGTCCCAGGCAAGATAGCAGTGCACCTCCATGCCTTCGTTGGTCGTGATCTGCCGTACAGTTTTGTTTTCGGTGAGATCGGCCGCGCGCGGTATCCAGCCGGTGGCGATGGTGGCCAATTTGTCTGCTGCGAGTCCGAGCAGCGCACCGACCTTGTCAAAGTCGGGCAGCTCTTCGAGCGTGCCTTCCTCTTCAAAACGGGCGTAGCTGCCGGCGCTGAGCCCGGCGGCTTCGGCGACTTTTTCAGGCTCGACGCCGAGCCCCTTGCGGGCCTTGCCGATGACGTCGCCGACGTGATCTTCCAATGCCATTCGGGCGGAAGCTAGTGGAGCGCCTGTTATAATACAAGCTGCGTTTGGCCGCGCTGTGGTCATTCAAAACCTTGCGTGGCGTCACATCCGCCGGCATCGTCGCGTTCTCAATGATTCGTTGCGGTAGCATTCTATTGTTCGCGCTGGGTGGCGTCTGGCCGACGGGTAACGCCGGTGACTGGTCGCAGTGGCGGGGGAGCCAGCGTAACGGCGTGGTGTCGGACGGCGTGCCGCTTCTGCGCGCCTGGCCGGAGGGCGGGCCCAAGCTGCTTTGGCGCAGCGAAACCATTCCCAGCGGTGACGACGGCGGACACGGCAGCGTGGTGGTGGCCGACGGCAAAACCTACATCAGCCTCGTTTGGCACGACGACGAGCCGTCGGAGGAGCGCGAGATCAACGCGCTCATTTTGCGCAAGCTCGGCTACCGAAACTTATCCCTGCCGGAACCGATCATCTCGAAAATGGAAAAGGCCCGTGAGTCGCTGAGCCCCCGTCTGCGCGGGCGCAAGCTCACCGAGTGGTCGGAAAAGTGGGTGGCCGAAAACCTGTCAGCCGAGCAGGCCGAGCGCAACGGCAGCTGGATTGTCAGTCGATTCAAAAAGGGCCGTGCGGCCATCCCATTCGCGGACATGCGGCGCGTGGCACAGAAGGGCGATCAACGATTTGAGAATGACGCCGCGTTGCGGGAGTGGATGGAGGCCCAGCCGATCAGCCGCGTGGCCAAGCGCGAACTGCTCAAGGTGATCCCGAGCACCGTGCGCGTGGCCAAGGACGTCGTCGTGTGCCTCGACGCCAAGACCGGCAAGCGACTTTGGAAAACCGAGGCGCCCGGCGAGCCGACCGGCCGCAAGTCGTCGAGCACTCCCTGCGTGGCCGATGGTCGGCTGTTTGCCGCAGGTAGCACGCACGTCTATTGCATGGACGCGAAAAGTGGCAAGCGGCTCTGGGCGGCGCCATTACCCAAGCGCGGCAAGGGGCCGGCGTCCTCTATCCTGGTCGATGACGGTCGTCTATTTTTGATTGCCGGGCAATTGACGGCGTACGATGCAAAGTCCGGTGAGTTGCTTTGGGAAAATGACGATGTGCGCAGCAGCAACTCCTCGCCTGTGCTGGCGCTTGGCCAAGCGGGCAAGCGGCTGATCTGCAGCGAGCGAAAAGCATACTTCGCCGTCCACCCGGAGACCGGCGAGACAGACTGGAAGATCGCCGGCGGCGGTGACTCCACCCCGGTCATCTCCGGCGATTGGATGGTGGTTTACAGCAAGGACAAAAAAGTCGGCCTCGCGGCGTATCGCTTGGCCAAGGGCGGGGCCGAGCAGGTTTGGAATTTCCCGATGTCGGAGCGGCGCTCGCAGTCGTCCCCGGTGATTTTTGGAGGGCACGTTTACCTGACCGGCGGCGAGTGGCACATGTGCGTCGAGTTGGCCGCCGGCAAGTTGAAGTGGAAGGAGTCGCGCCAGAGTACCATCTCCTCGCCGATCATTGCCGACGGGAAAATGATCGCGTTGGAAAAGAAAGGCAGCGACCTCGTGATGATCGACACAGACCCCAAGGCCCATCGCGAGTTGGGCAAGACACGCATCAAGGCCATGTGGTGCCCCTCCCCGGTGATAGTCGATGGCAAACTTTACCTGCGGATGGACGACAACATCTCCTGCTTCGACCTCCGGGCCAACCCCGGCGTCCAATAACCCGCCTGGCCAAGCGCACTTTTTTGTCGCCGTCGATTTTTCTTTCGCCTTACGCTGGGTGTCGCGTTTTGGTTTATGCAATTCGGGTCGCTCCAACTTGAATCCAACCTCTTTTTGTCGCCGCTGGCGGGGTACACAAACCTGCCGTTCCGGCTGGTGCTGCGCGAGGTGGGCGGGTTGGGCCTGACGACCACGGACCTCGTCAACGCCCGCTCACTGCTCGAACGCAACCCCAAGGCGCTCAAACTCATCGAGACCAACGAGGCGGACAGTCCGCTCGCGGTGCAACTTTTCGGCGCTGTGCCGGAGGAAATGCGCGATGCCTCGCAATACCTCGAGTCGATTGGCATTCACTCGATCGATATCAACATGGGCTGCCCGGTGCGCAAGGTCTGCAAGACCGGAGGCGGCTCGGCGATGATGACCGAGTTGGATAAGACCGCGCACCTCGTGAAAATGATGGTCGACTCGGTGAGCATCCCGATCACGGCCAAGATGCGGCTGGGCTGGGACGACAACAACATCACGGCGCCCAACCTCGTGCGCGTGCTGGAGGACGTCGGCGTACGCGCGGTATTCATCCACGGCCGGACGCGGGAGCAGGGCTTCACCGGGACGGTGAATCTGGCTGGCATCCGCGAGGTGGCGGAGGCTGCGCGGGAGATTCCGGTGATCGGCAACGGCGACGTGACGACCCCGGATTCGGCACGGCACATGATCGAGGCCACCGGCTGCGACGGTGTGAGTGTGGGGCGTGGTGCATTTTATAACCCGTGGATCTTCCGCCACACGGATCATTTTTTGAAAACCGGCGAACTGCTGCCTGAGCCGGCGTTCGCCGAGCGGGTGCGGGTGATGCGCCGGCATTTTGACCTGATGCTCGAGGTGTTCGGCGAGCAGCGCGGCTGCCTAATGTTCCGCAAGGTCGCCCCGTGGTACGCCAAGCGGTTCGGCCCGGTGAAACCGTTCAACAAGCGGGTAGTGCAAATCTCGACGCGCGACGATTTCGAGTCGACGCTGGCCGATTACCTCGGCTGGCGGGAGCAGTTTGTCGATGCCGACGGCGAGTTGATTGAGCGGTATCGGCAGGGCCCGATGGTGCCGACATTCATGCAGGAAGACGACGAGCCGGCAGCGGCCAAGCGTCAGGTGATCCCCGTCCCCAAGGGCCCGGTCGAGGTCTGGTAGCCAAGCGCTTGGCCAAGCGCACAAGACAAACTCAATAACAAAATCATACACCAAAATATCCTCTCCCCGCGGGAGAGGACGAAGGTGAGGGGGAATTCAAATAACACGGCGACTGAGTCGCAGGGTTTTGTTGAGTTGTTTCCCTGTTGTCACCCGCTTGGTGTGGATGCCCCCTCATCCGGCCTTCGGCCACCTTCTTCCGAGAGGGAAAAGGATCCAAACGGCTCACCAAAAAAAGCCCGTTAACGGGCTTTCGAGAGAGTTGTTTTCTATTCGCGGGGACGGGAGGGACGACGACGGCGTTCGCCTTCGCGTTCACTGCGCTCTCCTCCACGCTGACCTCGTTCGCCGCGCTCCCTGCGATCCGCGCCTCCTCGGGGTGACTGCGGTCGATCATCGCCTTCAAATGAGGGTCGGCCCTGCGGAGCTCCACCTCGCCCCCCAAAACCGCCTCGCCCCCCTCGCACGCTGCCGCCTCGGCTTCCGCCGACCCCGGGGAAGCTCGGAAGCAATTCAGCGTCGGTCAGTTTACCGTCATTGTTTTTGTCCAGCTTCTTGAGCGCGGCGGGTGCTGCCTTGATTTCCTCGGCGGAGATTTCGCCGTTACCGTCCGCGTCGAGCGCAGCCATGATCGGAAACATCCGCATGAATCCACCGGGACCACCCGGAGGGCCTCCGAAACCGCCGGCACCACCCGGCCGGCCGGCGGGACGTCCCTGAAAACCGCCTCTTCCGCCGCTGCCACCGGCTTGTGGTCGGCGCGACCGTTCGCCGCGGCTGCTGCGTTCGCTGCGTTCCCCGCTGCGGCTGCGCTCGCCTCGGGGGCGTTCGCGATCTGAGTCGCGCTCGGTGCGTTCGCGGCGCTCGCCTTCACGGCGTTCATCGCGTTCGCGTTCCTGTGCGAGTGCATTAACTGTCATCAAGCCAAGCCCGGCGACGGCCGTCATGAGTTTAAATGTGAATTGATTCATAGTTCGTGTTGGTTGGAAAATTAATGGATCCAGGGGCGGGCCTGTTTGATGGAGAGGTTGCCTTCCTTCGTGATTTTGTGCTCGATTTTCATCGCTAATTATTTGTTTCAACGCTGCAGTCTGGGAGATGCTAAACTACCAAGAAAAGTTACAACAAACTTTAGAATGTAATCGGCTCGACACACATCGGTGACTCGAAGCGAGGGTTGTTCATTTGCGGCGTGACGTGATGTTCCCGCATCGGCTCGGGGTCGAACGGGTGCAGTAACGGCTTAAGATCGGCCGCCTGGCTTTCGGGCGAGAGCCATTGGTCGTAGTCATCCGGATGCACGATTACCGGCATGCGTTCGTGCACGCGCTTGGCCAAGCGATTGGGGGTGGTGGTGATGACGGTGAAAGTATGCAGCGTCTCGGACTCCGCTTGGCCAAGCTCCAGGCCAGGCAATTCTGGTTCGGTATATGGCTCCGGCGTCGTCCAAGTTTCCCAAAGTCCGGCAAGGCAAAACAGGTCGCCGTCACACATCGAGTAGTAAACCGGCTGCTTGCCGCTTGGCCGAGACTCCCATTCATAATAACCGTCCACCGGCAACAGGCAGCGCCGACGCTGGAACGGCTTCCGAAAGCTGGGCTTTTCGTCGATTGTCTCTGCCCGCGCATTGGCCAGCTTGGCCCCGATCGACTTGTCCTTGGCCCACGGCGGGATCAGCCCCCACCGCATCGACTCAAGCTGCGTGTCGCCTGATTCGTGAACGGCCACCAGCGCATCCTGCGTCGGCGCGAGATTCAACCGGGCCGCGACGTCGGGTGCCTGGCCCTTCGCCTTCACCTTCTTTTTGACTTTGTCCTTCGCGGACCCCTGTGCCACTCGACAACACATTGGAGTTACCGGTTGTTTTTCAGAAACCCGTCAATCTTCGCCTTGGTCGCCTCATCCATTTGGATGAGAGGGGGCCAGTTTCGGTGGTGGCCTTCGCCGGGGAGTTTTCGGGTGGCGTCGATGCCGAGCTTGCCGCCGATGGCGATCTCGCTGGTGGCGTGGTCGAGGACGTCCGCCGGGCCTTTGGTCAGCAGGCTGTCCCGCTGCGGGTCGGTGTCGGCGCACATGTGAAACAGCACTTCGCTGGTGTTGTGCACGTCGACAAAATCGTCCACGACGACGATGTACTTGGTGAACATCATCTGCCCCATGCCCCACAGGCCGTGCATGATTTTGAATGCCTGCATCGGGTAGGTTTTCTTGATGCTCACAAAAACGAGGTTGTGAAACACGCCCTCGGCTGGCAGCGCGATATCGGTGATCTCCGGGAAGTTCATCCGAAAGATCGGCAGGAACAGCTTCACGCTGGCGCTGCCCATGTAAAAATCCTCCATCGGCGGGATGCCCACAATGGTGGCCGGATAGGTGGCGTTTTTGCGGTGAGT
>Ga0209036_1001243_pt1 | contig 10858 bp, 9 predicted proteins | sample MarorgKNORR_S2LV_3_FD_188222 | JGI IMG/M metagenome (GOLD analysis project Ga0209036, IMG submission 188222) | Marine microbial communities from the Southern Atlantic Ocean, analyzing organic carbon cycling - DCM_A/KNORR_S2/LV (SPAdes) (version 2) | ecosystem: Environmental > Aquatic > Marine >... | reverse complement strand
GCCACTAAAATACCTAGGTGAAAATGAAATTTTAGTGGAAATTATTGGACCTATTCATGGTTTTCTTTGGATTGTTTACATAGGTTTACTCGGAATGGGTTGGATACAAAAAAAATGGAATATACGTGCAGTAATTACTGGTGGAGTATTATCAATTCTACCGGGAGGCCCAATTTGGTTAGAGCGTAGAATGGATCAGAGAGAATATCTTCCAAAACAAAATTAGTAACCCATACTTTAAGATTAACTCGAACAAGAAAGCATTGAGCAACCAACTCTATGACGCGCCCACTCAGGACGTTTGATAAACCATTTTTCTTCGTATTCAGATTGTTCACTGTATGGTTTTTTGAGCAATTCATAGAGTTCTATTGCGATAGAAAAGTCTTCTTTTTCGGCTGCATCTATAGCTAATTGCGCCATCCAGTTTCTTAGAACATACTTAGGATTTGCGAGTTTCATTTTTTCTCGGCTAGGATTTTCTTTAACCCTACTCCACCACTTATTCAACCAAATATTCCATTCTTTTTCAGGAATAGAATCTAGAGAGTAGAAAGCATATGTTAAATGACTAATCTCTGGAATCTCAATCGATGATAGTAATCTAAAGAAAATGGTCATATCTGTCTCAACACTCTGTAATAATGATGTCAGCTCTCTGATAAGTTCATCATCACCGGAAATGAATTCATCCAATCCAAGTTTTTCAGCCCACATTTCATTACTATATTTTTGATAGGAATCATAGTAAAAATCTAGAGCCTCACGCAATTTATTAGGTTGTTCTAGTAGAGGCGCTATTGATTCCAGTAAGCGTACATAATTCCATCCACCTATTTCTGCTTGATTAGAAAATCTATATCTTTTTCGACTCGAATCAGTAGTATTAGGAGTCCAATCAGGGTTGTAATCTTCAAGCCAACCGTATGGGCCATAATCTATAGTCAAACCATGAATAGACATATTATCAGTATTCATAACCCCATGTACAAAACCTACTCGCATCCAATGAGCAATCATCAATGCGGTTTCATCAGCTATACATTTCAGCCATTCAATAATACCATCATCAGTATGGATATTATGATCAGGGAAATGATGTTTTACAGTATAATCAACCAGATTTCTAAGTGTATCAAAATCTCCTAGAATTGAATGAATTTGAAAACTTCCAAACCGAATAAAACTAGGTGCTACTCTGCAGACAATTGCACCTTGTTCAGCTGCAGGTCTGCCATCATACAAAATATCTCGAACCACATCCTCTCCCGTCGATACTAATGATAGTGCACGTGTTGTTGGAACGCCTAGGTGATGCATTGACTCACTACAGAGAAATTCACGAATTGAAGATCTTAGTACAGCCTTTCCATCGGAGAAACGCGAATAAGGGGTTACTCCAGAACCTTTGAGTTGTAATTCTAATATTTTTTCACCAGTATTTACTTCACCCAAAGTAATAGCTCTACCGTCTCCTAATTGACCTGCCCAATTACCAAATTGATGGCCACCGTATCGTTGCGCATAAGGATCCATTCCTAAGACTAATTTTTTTCCACCAAGAATATCATGTTCTTTCTTTACGAGACCGAGTTCTTCTGCCATCTCAGAAGACCATAGTCTGATAATAGGGTCTGGAGTGGAGGTTGGAGAAACTCTTGACCAACAAGCACCTGGAACTTGCCTAGATAAGCCACCTACTAGATTGTCTCCCGGAGTTTCGTCAATAAATCGACTAATCCAATTCAGCGAACCCAGAGAGCCGTCTTTCATGTGTGTCTGTAGAGGATTAAACAATTGAAGTTGTGGTTAAAACATATCTCAAATTATTTTATCTTGATCTAAATATTAGAAGAAGATTCCTCATCGGTAACCTAATCCTTCATCCCGTTACGCTGGGACCTGATTACTGTCCAAGAAAGTAGAGCAACTATGGCTAGGAATGAGAGTAAGATGGCATAAGAACCGAAGGTTATCCCTACTCCAGTAACTTCTCCAGAATCAGATTTTCCATCGATTAATATCACTCTACGAGCATCTACAGGAGACATTTGTTCGTCGCTGATAACTAACCTAGAATATACAGTAGAGTTCCCAGATTCAATGTGAGGTTGCAGTTTTAAATTCCAAGATGACCAGTCCCCACTAGAGGAAGTATCTGAAGCTCTCTGCCAATCACCTCCGCCAACTTTAATCTGTACGAACCCAACTCCAGGAACTCCTCCCGAGGAAGTTCCAGAAATACGTGATTCATTACCGATATGTTGTAAAGTTTCAAGATTCATCGTTATATTCAGAGATGAATCAATCGCTCCTGCAGATTGTACAAACAGAAGAGGATCTGCTTGTCCATACCCAAATTCGTTATCAGGTCTAGTTTCCAGTACACTACAATCATTAAAACCCGGATCATCAAGCAACTGTAAGTCTCTTTCAATCGAGTCTGCACTGATTATATCCTTGACTTGGTCATGTGTAATATCGGGGTTTGCTTCTACCATTAACGCAGCTATTCCAGCCATCAGAGGAGTTGCCATGCTGGTTCCTGACTTACTTGTATAGCCATCAGATGTTGCCGCATCTGGAGCCATTATGTTAGATCCAATTACAGATACATCAGGTTTCACACGACCATCAGATGTATATCCTCTACTCGAGTATATTGCCAAACCCAAATCTTTGTCAAGGCTGGCCACAGTAATAGGAAGATTTGCATCCCCTGGACTATCTATGGTATTACAACCCGCAAACGTAGCGCCACCAAATTCATTCCCTGCTGACAGGAAGGTTATGATGCCGGAGGCAGCTACAGCATCCATTTGTTGACTCCAGGCAGAAGAACCATCGTTATCGAAATGTATCTCCAACTGTTGTTCACCAAGTGAAGAGGTCAGTATGTCTATTCCCTTAGAATTCTTGTTCTCTATTGCCCACTCCGCTCCTTCAATTATATCTTGTATATCTCCATCACAACATGCTAATATATTGATTACCCATGCACCTGGAGCTACTCCAATATAGCTGGAACCATCTGCTGAAACCTGTCCTCCGCCAGTTCCTGCTGCGATTCCAGCAACATGGGAACCATGAGTTCCTGAGTCGTAAGATTCGCCAGCAGGTTGTTCTGAGTCAGTTATTACTGCATCATAGAATGCTGATATTTTTGGGTCACAATCAATGATTATTGGATTTGGATTTAGTGGGTCGGGTTCAGGCTGTTCGCAACCGATTGTCAATTCATCATCCATATCGTTGAGTCCCTCATGATCTCCACGAACACCCGTATCAAGAACCGCAATTGTGACTCCGGTCCCATCATAGCCATATTGCGACCAAACCTGATCAACTGCCATATTTGGGACCGCCTCGTTCATATGTGTCTCTGCGAGACCTAAATCTTCCAACATGACGAGACCTGGTAATTCGAATAGAGGAGATTCCGGATGTATAATATCTATAGAAATAGTTGCAATCAGACTATCAAGATAAACTGGTCTCATTGTCACAGTTGCTCCAAGTTCTTCCAAAGCATCAACGTCGGCTGTGGATGGGTGATGATCATAATCAACAAAAACTCGGGCAAATCCTGGGTCAGCTCTCTTCCACCATTGGGATTGTATATCATCAGGCTGATTTAACAACCAAGCGATTCGATCGTCTATCTTATCTTGATTAGCATCTCTCGACCAATCTTCCCACCATTCATCGTGGATTTCCAAAGAATGTCTTGGCTGCCATTCTCCTGCTGCATCTAGACCTCCTCTTTCATCATTAGGACTGAATTGTGATGCAGTCAACGGGAGTATAAGCGTGGCCAGTATCAGTAGCGCAACAACCCGCGGAGAAGATTTCATAATATCTGCGAGAGGGTGCTCCCTAAGTTTCTTACGCATGTTGTTGCACTAGATTAATTAAAGTACAATTAATAATTGTCGTATTGGAAATGACTTAGTACATCTAGCCTGTACTAAAATTAAAACTACTGAAGATTTAATTTTCCATCCACGCTTCTATTTCTTTACTTGCTAGAATTAAGGTTGGAGCCCATAATCCTACAAATATACCTAACATTTCATCTTCACCAACGAAGTAAAGGTACAATGACCCTACTACTGATGCCATACTTGCTATAAAACCAAATCTTGCTAATTGTCCACTCATCTCTAATCTCCAATATATTCTATTACAGAGTAGTATAATATATTTGTTGCAAATATATCCAAATTGATATAGTTTTCATACTAGACTTAAACATCACAATAAAATCTTTATATGGCTCTTATTAAACCAAATATTATGAAAATTACTTCACTAACCCTCATCTTAATTTTTCTTTCTAGTATTTTCAGCGGATGTATTTACGAAGACGAAAGAGAAAGAAATTTCATTGAGGATGAATCTGAACTTTTAGAACTTGATGTAGAAGGAGTATGTGGCGACCTTGATGGTGACGGCGAGATGGATTGTCCACTTAGTGGATATATACCTAACACAATGCCATGGTGGTGTAATTCGACCGGAGTCGGAGGGCATCATGTTGACTCTGCATATGATGGGATGGAGAAGGGAGAGTTGTCGAGTGATGAATGTGAGTTGTTGACATATGAATTTCAAACTGCTTTAGAGTGGGCATCCCAATGGAAAACTCTAGGAGAAGCTGAAGCTGATGGATTTCACATGTTAGTAGGATACACTGAAGGAATGGGGACGCACCATGCTAGAATGGAAAATTTCACTATGAATAATGATGAATTTGATAGGGAATCGCCTAAATTCACTGGGACATCTATGGATGGAAACTTCAATTATTCACAACCAGAGTTTCTAATGTTCTCAGGTGAAGAAGAAGATTCTGAGCTAGTAGGATTTGCCTGGTTTATTAACGCCCCATCAGATTCTCCTCCTGAAGGTTTCACTGGAGAGAATGATTGGTGGCACCGACATGATTCACTGTGCTTTCAAGTAGATATAATGTTGGTTCAAGGAGAGGGTTTGAGTGACTCAGATTGTAACGATAGAGGGGGTGAAAATGTCTTATTGGGGGAGTATTGGATGTCTCATGCTTGGATAGTTAGGCCATGGTTAACACATGGAGACGTGTTCACTAATCATCATCCCTGTTTAGATGAAGAAGGACCTATCGAAGATAGAAATGATATTTGTTGGGAAGATACTTCTGGACATGTTGGACATGATATTGAATAAATTTCGTGAGTGATTTTTTAATATCACAAAGAAGTATATTGAAAGGTTAATACAGAACAAACAATTCCAACAGACATGGACATTCTACCAGACAAGGACTTGCCTTTCGATATAAATATGTTAGACCGTTTAGCAGAAGTAGCAATCCGTGTAGGACTTAATCTTCAAGCAGGACAAGACCTGATAATTACTGGCCCTGTGGAAGCACTTCCCCTAATACGAAGAATCTCTGCTGAGGCTTACAAAAATGGAGCAGGTGTAGTATCAACTATTTTGAGTGATGATGAATTACAACTCACTCGCTATGAGCATGCAACTGATGAAAGCCTAGACAGAGCACCAGAGTGGTTGTTTAAGGCGATGGGGGAAGCATACAATGAGAATACAGCAAGACTTGCAATTTCTGCTGCAAACCCGCTCCTTCTAGCGAAACAAGATCCAGCAAGAGTTGCTAGAGCAGGAAAATCTATGTCAATGGCTGCAAAGCCGGCAATGGAGCCAATTACAAATTTCATAACCAACTGGAATATTGTATCTTATCCTGGACTTGCATGGGCAAAGCAAGTTTTCCCAGAGAAAAATGATGAGGATGCAGTTGCTTCATTAGCAGAAGCTATCTTTTCAATTTCAAGAGTAGATAATGATGACCCAATTGCAGCTTGGAAGGAACACCAAGAAACTCTTTCAATTAGACAGAATTGGATGAATGAACAGAATTTTCACTCATTACATTACACGGCACCAGGAACAGATTTGATGCTAGGATTGGCTGATGGACATGCATGGAAAGGAGGCGCCAGTACTTCTCGAAATGGAATTACTTGTACTCCAAATATTCCTACTGAAGAAGTTTTCACAACCCCTCATGCAGATCGTGTGAATGGAACAGTCAGAGCCTCTAAACCATTGGTTCATAGAGGAACGCTAATCGATGGTATAGAAGTTAGATTTGAAGATGGAAAGATCGTTGAAGCCAGTGCAGATGTAGGTCAGGAAGTATTTCTAGAACTTATTGATACAGACGAAGGTGCGAGAAAACTTGGAGAGGTTGCTTTAGTCCCTCACTCATCACCAATAAGTTCCTCAGGACTACTATTCTATAATACGCTTTATGACGAAAACGCATCCTGCCATATCGCATTGGGGCAATGTTATTCCAAGTGCTTCAAAGGAGATATTGGTAACGACCCAGCTGCAGTCGCTGCTGCTGGTGGCAATTCATCAAATATCCATGTGGATTGGATGATTGGTTCTGGAGAACTAGACATTGATGGAATAACACAAGAAGGTGAAAGAGTTCCTGTAATGAGAAATGGTGAATGGGCTTACAAATAATTCTGTTACTACTGAATTTGGATATTATTTCCACACCACAATCATCACTCTTTACTTACTGAAACTTCTAATTGAGGGGTACTCAAGTCTATATTGAAATCATCTTGTAAATCATAGGCTGCCAAGTTTATGGCGTCTCTTATTTTTAGTACGCGATAAGGTCTCGAAACATAATAAGTCAATCTCCACCTGACAGCGTTATTACTATTCTCTTTCAATGAAATTGATGGTTTTCTAGTTTTATTTAAACCATCGATATTTTCTTTAGCCGAATCATAAACAGCATTCAAATAATTCTCAATATTTTCTGTGCTAACGCCATATCCAATGTTAAAATCAACATAATCTTTCAATGGACCACCATGATTTAATTTGAAAAAGTCGGTTCTATTAGACAGTATCGAATTATTTGGAACTTCTATATCATGCCCCTGGACAAGATCTCTGATTCTTGTCTGTAAGCCACCAATTTCCATAACTATGCCCATGATTTTCATATCAGGAATAGATATTACATCTCCTCTTTTCACACTATCACTACTAATTATTATAATACCACTAAGAAAATCCCCTAGCCAGTAATCTTTGGTGGCGAAAATCAATACTGCTAGGAAACCAATTGCTCCAGTTGTTTCCAAAATACCTGTAATCTCCCAGATATTAATTAGTGTGATTGTTGAGATAACTATGACAGCACCAAGGATAATTAATTCTAATGTTCTTGATGTTGCAGTTTCAACATATCTAGATGAACCCATGACTGAAATATTCTCTCCATATCTAGATAGAATCATACCATCTGCAATATTATATGCTAAGTAAGAAATTAGTAGACATAAGGAAGAATGACTGATTTGTTCATCTGGGAACGAACTACTATTCATTATAATTGAAACAAGGAATGCAGTGAAAACTATTAGATTAAACAAGTGGAGTGTACGTAACCTAGTTTTTGATTTATCTTCATCATCTTCGCCATGTAATTTAGATATATTTTTAGAAAAAATGAAAACAAACGCATTAACTGCAAAAGTGAAATATTCTATCCAACTAAGGCCGTTGAACCGATTAATTATCATCTCAATTAATACAGACATGACCTAGGGGCTTAATAGCTGATAATTAACTTATTTCCGACGACAAAATCGATGTTGCCAGTATGTATATTTTATCTGATATTCAAGAAGATCATTCCCGTGTTGATAATTACAATGAAATATAACATTCCAATTGTAAATCTATATGTCTTAGGATTCTCATACTTTGTTCTCCAACCTCTGCCTTTCATATGAAATCCTCCATTAGACATACAGTATCCTGCATATAGAATAATAATAATATTTACAGACAAGTAAATTATAATATTAATAATATTCATTTCTAAAATCACCTGAGCTTTTCAGTATTAGTTATTATACTATCAATAAATTTATCAACACGTTTCTTGATATCTTCATCAACAAGATTTCCATCATCATCAAAAGCAGTTTTTACCTTTGCAATTACTAATTGTTCAGGTATAGAAAATCCATGAATCCATCTAACAACAGTTCTCATATGATTAAGAGTAGTAGTATTTGGCTGACCACCTAAAGTGCTAATAAATCCGAAAACCTTACCTGATGTTTGATCGAAAGACAACCAATCTAGAGAGTTCTTCATTACACCACTCATCGTACCATGATATTCGGGACTGGAAAGGACAAATGCATCAGCAGAATCAGCTAATTCTTTGTATTTTTTAACATTCGGATGGTCCCAACATCCTTCTTCTCCGACAAATGGTAAAGAATACTCCTTGTTATCCCAGACTACCCAATCTATTCCCCTGGATTTTAGTTTCTCCGAAATTATCTCGAGTATTCTTCCATTGGCAGATTCTAATGTGTAAGTTCCACAAATTCCCATCACTCTAAGTTGGCGTGCCATATACTCCGCACGTAGTGTATGACTTGAATACTAGCCTAAACGTAAGCAAATACAGCCAATACTTAACTCGATGAAGTATTTGCGCGTGATATGTCTGATTTCGATATAACAGCTATGTTGCTTGAGGCAGACAATTTCGCTGATGACAACAAATATATTGAAGCAGCAGAAATATATTCAAAAATAACTAATGTAGATAACAATTGTACACCAGCTTGGTATGGACTCGGAATAAGTAGAGCAAAACTGGGGGATATTGAACATTCAATTAGGTCATTCGAGCAAGCACACAGGATTAACCCTGATTACGGACTGACAAACGCAAATCTAGCTTTCTTACTAGAGAAAAAAGATCCTGAGAGGGCTGTTAACTTTGCAAAAATGGCTATCCAGACAATAGGCGAAAATGTAGAATTATTACGCATAGCTAATTTAATGGAAAATATGGAAATTAATTTATTTAATGATTCACATAAATATTCTGAAGAGGAAAAAGATGACATAGTTTCTTTACCCGCGAAGATAATAGAAGAAGATATAATTGAAGAAGAGATTGTGCAAGAGGAAGTAGATTTTGTCAATAGTAAGACTGCAAGGTCTTCTAGAGCAAATAAAATGACTGAAAAAGGTGATCATGCCGCTGCTGTAAACGAATGGAAAGAATTACTGAAAAAGGATAGTTCAGATATTAATTCGTGGAATGGACTAGCAGATGCCCTATCAAAGGCAGGCTATATTGAGAGGGCAAACCAATGCTTACAGAGAGTAGAAGAGTTAAGAGAAATGAACAAAGATAAAAAAATAATAGACCAGAATAAAGAAATGGAGAATCTGATTTCTGCCGCTAAAGAAGTTAAAGAAAAAATTAATCCGATAGAAGAAAATAACTCTAGAGGTGTTAACGAAGCAATAGAGTGGTATAACAAAGGTCTAGTCTTAATGGCTGAAAATAATCCAAATGAGTCATTAAATTGCTTTGATAAGGCAATAGATGGGGCACCCGAAGAAGAAATAGAACTCAGAGTTAGAGCACATAATGGAAAAGGTCATGCATTATATCAGTTAGAAAAATTCGCTGAAAGTATTCAGGAATACCACTCAGCAATAGTCTTGGAACCTGCTTCGGTGACCGGCAGAACCCTGTACAACATGGGTTCTTCATATGCTTCAATCGAACTATATGCTGATGCAGTGAAATGTTTCGAGCAAGCGAAAAATAGAGGTCTTGGAAAAGAAGATCAAAGATTATGCCAAACACAAATAAGTAGATGTAAATTATTGATTAAAGAACAAAAAAAACTGAGTTGAAAAATTACTAAGGAATTAGTGAAACTAATATGTTCAGTGGATTATTACTTTATGGAAAAAAAGATAAGACCATAGAGACAGCAATCACAACAATCATTGTAATGTTCTCCTCATTAATTTTTTTATATTTCAATAAAGATATCTTTCAGACTCCAGAAATTAAATCATTAGTCACATCAAAATATGTTTCAAATGAACTTCTAGCAATATTTAGGTCTATTTGCGCGATACTGAGTATATTTACACTATCTTGGGTCGTTTTAGATCCAAAAGGTTCTCCCGATTATCCATTATATTTCCTTGAAAAAAAGAATCGAAAACGACATTCTAGTGGATTAACACGCCTTGCAGCATTTACAATGTGGCATTTCGGACTATTTGGAATAACTTTCATAATTTTAGCAACTATCTCTTGGATAGATATCTCAGGAAAAGAAGTTCCGGATTGGATATTAGTTTCAGCCCCCATCCTATTTGCAACTACATACAGTTGTGCAATATTAGTTACATCTATTGTCACATTTCACATGATTGATAATGAAATATCGAAAGAAAATAATATTGATCATTTATTTTATTGGTATGAGATTGTAATGCATAATTTCAATGTCATATTATTAGCTATGGCATTAGTAATAAATAATATTGAGATTGATTGGAGATATTTTGTATTTCCAATTATTTTTGGAATAATGTATGTCGGATGGGCAAGAATATATGCACATTTTGCAGGAGTTTATATCTATAATTTCCTAGATCCAAGACTTAGCGGTGGACCAGTATTGCACCTAATGTTACTAGGGTTAATATCTATTTCATTTACTATTGTAATTATTTTTAAAATAATAATTGAATGGAATATTTTGATGGCAATTTTAGTCATTCTACTATTCACATCATCAATAATAAGGATCAGAAAGCCCAAGATAAATATTGAAAAATATTAATTAGATTTAGTAATTGAAATTGGTACTGATTTGCTAGTAGGAGTATTACTTCTATCGGCAACACTATCCAAAGGAATAAGAATATTGGATTCAGGGAAATAAGTTGCCACGTTACCTTCAGGAATTTCATAAGG
>Ga0209036_1001242_pt1 | contig 10869 bp, 8 predicted proteins | sample MarorgKNORR_S2LV_3_FD_188222 | JGI IMG/M metagenome (GOLD analysis project Ga0209036, IMG submission 188222) | Marine microbial communities from the Southern Atlantic Ocean, analyzing organic carbon cycling - DCM_A/KNORR_S2/LV (SPAdes) (version 2) | ecosystem: Environmental > Aquatic > Marine >... | reverse complement strand
AAACCTCGGTGGTTACTTTGATACTATTGATAGATTATTGATTACCGCACAAGCAGCATATGCTAATGGCGATGCTGACTTAGCACATGAACTAGTTGGCACTGCATACTTGGACAACTATGAATTCCTAGAAGCACCAATTGGTCAAGTTGACAATAAATTAATGAAAACAATTGAAGATGATATGAGAGAGAACTTGAGAAACATGATTACATCTGGTTCTTCTTACAACGATGTTGAATCTCACATCCTAATGATTAACAACGACTTAAAGACAGCACAAGCAGCAATTGCTAGTGGTCCTGCTCCAAAGGCAGCCGCAGCAGCACCTGCCCCAACCCCAGCACCAACCCCTGCCCCAGCACCAGCAGCAGAGGAAACACAACAAATAAGCCTTGAAGAAGGTGGCGGTTGTCTAATTGCAACAGCAGCATTTGGTTCTGAAATGGCACCACAAGTACAATTCCTAAGAGAAATTAGAGATAACACTGTAATGAACACACAATCCGGTACAGCATTCATGACCGGCTTTAACCAAGTCTACTACTCCTTCTCACCAGCAGTTGCTGACTTAGAAAGAGAAAACCCAGTATTCAAAGAAGCAGTCAAAGTAACATTAACACCAATGTTGACTTCACTAACATTACTCAACTATGTCGAAGTTGACACTGAAGAAGAAATGTTAGGCTACGGTATCAGTCTAATACTACTTAACATCGGAATGTACTTTGTAGCACCAGCAGCAGCAATTGTTGCAATCAAAAAACGATTCTTTTAATTCTAAAACAATTCCGTCATAAGACGTTTATTTTAATTCTAAAATAATTCACATATGGCAACGGCGGGGCATTGCCGCCACCATACGATCAGGGTCGCATTCTACACAACGACGTAATCAATATGCTTCAAGAATTAATAAAACACACCAGATTTTTTAGTCATAAAACCAATAGAGAGACATGGAATTTTGTGGTATTGATGCAGTTTTACTTCCTTCTATGTTTGCAATAAAAAATAAAATCGTCGGAACTCCTTGCTATGAAGATCCTTCATGTATTGGATATACGATCGTGGTGTCACTTGGCCTGGCATATACAATTTATCGAGTTCTCACAAGAAATATGAGCAAAAAAGGCAGACGAGAGGCGCTTTACAGGTTCTTTTTCAGAGACGCCAAAAATTAAATACACACGAGTTGGACGTCAATCATGCCTGAATTTATTGAGGAAGAGACTGGAAGACGTCTATATCATGAAAATGAAACAACCTTAGATATTGAAAAGGAAATAGCCAAAAAATTCACTCCAAAAAAAGGTGAAGTAACATCCAGTTACATGCATCGGGATATGGATGAAGAAGAGGTGTATGATGTAGACAGAGCAATTGATGCTGACGGTAACCCAGTTCTACAAGAAAAAGCAAAATTAACACTTTATGATGTAGAGTACAAACTTTCTGGAATGAATGTTGTTCCAGTTGATAAAAATACAGGTAAGGTTTTAGATGAAAAACAAATAGAAACCTTGCAAAAACAATTACTCAAAAACTGGCGATTTGAGGATGAGGATGAAGATGAGTAGCGTTTGTGAAGACTTGGAAGCAGTTCAACAACAAATGCTGGCAAATGTTATTGCAAAAATGAGAAAAGAAGCCAAAGCCAAAAAAGAAAAAATGATTGCTATTCAGTAATGATTTACTTTTTATTAGAGAAATGATCTGTTCAATTTAGTGGGGGGCACCTCTGCTTAAAATCCAATACGCGTTAACTCCTGCGTAAACGGCAGATGCCATTCTGTCCTCACTATAATTCTTATACTCTAATGATTCTAGTTATGTTATGAGTGATTCAGTTTATGATCCAAGATGTAAAGAGATTCAACATCATGATGGTGTTAGATTTGCAGCAATCATTAATCATGCTGGAGAAAAAATTGCCGGTGGTTTTACAGAAGGTGTTAATCCGTATGAAGGTGATGAAACAAAATTACATGACTTTTACAAATTTGCATTAACTGTCTCATTAAGAACCGACGAACTGAATAATTCTCTTGGTGCACTAAACTACATTGCATCAAGACGTGATAAAGTAATTCTAATCAGTTTTCCTTTCCCTGTTACAACAAACATACTTTTGATATCTGCCGAACCAGGATTAGATATTGAAAAACTTGCACAAAATGTTGTAAAAATTTTCTCAGATGATTCTTCTGGATTCACAAAAACACTTGCTGACGACTAGTCTTTTTTCTCCACAACGTGGATGAGTTCTTTTAATTGCCTTCTTTGTTTTGCCGGTCTTTTTTTGATTGGATATCCTACACATAGTAATGATGTAGGTCTAAGGTCTGTTCCGATAATCTCCTTTACCTTCTCTTCATCAAACATGCCTATCCATATGCTGCTTAATCCTAGTGCTGATGCAGCTAATTGGGAATATGCTGCTGCAAGTGTGGCGTCTTGAATTGAAAACTTCATTATGACTTTTGGGGAAAAATCAAGTTTCACCCTGGCTGGATTCATGCAAAATACCAGAACTAGTGGGGTATTGACATAGGGTTGTTTGTTTGCTGCTTTGACAAGCTCTTCTTTTGTATCCTTATCACTGATATAGAAAATCTCAAATCCTTGAAAATTACCTGCTGTTGGTGCAGAATCTGCTGCAGCTAGGATTTTGTCAATTTTCCATCTCTCTACGGGATTTGTAGAAAATTTTCTAGTTGATCTTCGTGTCGCCATAACCTTGAAAATATCTGTATTCAGTTTTTTCTCAGTTTTCTTATTTAGAATATTTGACATTAATCCTAGTCTAAGAGTTATGTCTTCGTCTTCTCCTTCCTTTGGCTCATACCCCTTTGGCCATGTACGTTTAGGATCTATTTTCTTATCCATAATCCTTCTTTAATCATTAAGATAAAAAATTTCCCTATCTCTTTAAACCTGTCACATAGCTTTCTGTGGCCTTTTTCATTTCTTTAACATCTGCTGTTGAATGTGCATCTGAGAATGCTCCTAATTTTCCTGGCAAAAAGAATATGCCATTTTTTGCTATCATTTCAAAATGATAATTGAATAGTTTTGCAGAATCACATTTTGCAGCATCAGCAGCATTGTTAATTTCAGTCATTCCATTTCTTGGAAAATGTGTCATAAACAAAGAGCCTTTTCCTGTAACAATTACTTCATCTGAAAATATTTTTCTTAGCATTTTTGTTGTTTGGTTTCCTAAACCATCTAGTTTTTTGTAAAGTGTATTTCCCTTATTCTTTAAAATTCCAAGCGTTGTTTCTCCTGCCATCATTGATAATGGATTTGCAGAAAATGTACCTCCTCCAATGTATGTTCTATTTTTCTTAGAATTGATTGATGTGTTTGCATGTTGCATGATTTCATCTTTTCCGCAAATTACTCCAATTGGAAATCCTCCTCCGACAATTTTTCCTAATGTAACAATGTCGGGGTCAAGTTTCATTTTTGGATATAGACATCCATATCTGAATCTAAATCCTGTAACAATTTCATCTAACATGAATAGTGAATTATTTCTCTTTGCCATTTCTTGTATTCCTTGCAAATATTCTTGTGTTGCTGGAATTGCTCCCCCTCCGCCTAAAACTGGTTCAATTAAAACTCCTGCCAAATCTTTTTTCACGGATTTCAAAATTCTTAATGATTCTTCCAAGTTGTTTAATGGCAGTGAAACAATATGCTCTTCATCTGTCAACCCTTGGCTTTCTGAAACATCAAATGGCCAGTTCACCGTTTTTAGTAAATCTGTTGTATATCCATGCCAGCCTCCATCAATTTTTGCAATAATTTTTTTCCCTGTTACTGCACGAGCCAATCTTACTGAATACATTGTAGCCTCTGTACCTGTTGATGCATAACGAATTTTTTCTGCTACCGGAACCGCTTTGGAAATTTTCTCAGAAAGTGCAATTGCATTTTCATTTGATGTTCCATGCATCCATCCTTTTTTCAATTGACCTGCCGCCTTTTTCTGAACCTGTTTTTGAGCGTGTCCTAAAATTAGACTCCAGTGACCCATCCAGTAATCTACATATTTGTTGGAATCAACATCTCTGAGAAATTTACCATCTGCTGATTTTGTTACAAATGGATATGGTTCAAAAAATCTTATGTTGTGATGAACTCCGTTAATGTGAACCTTTTTTGCCTTTGCAAATAGTTTGGATGATTTTCTAGTTTTTTTCTTGTAAATTTCTTGTGTTGTGGGCATATCCTACCTACTTTCTTCTGTCTCGTTATAATACTGATCGATAAAATCGAGTAATTAGGCATGCATTTTGAATGGTTTATAATGCCTTCAGGAACTCAAAATTTCGCATACGTAACGCTTTGGCGGCGCCTTTGATGAAGTATGGCAAAATGCCATTTTGTGATTTAGAGGCCTCCAGTTACGCATACAAAATGAGGATCTGATCAAAAGATCAAATCTGAGATGTGAAGATTATGTGCATTCCGTTAATTCCAATAATAGAAATTAGTTGTGCAAAAAATGTACTTTGAAAATAAAATAATATAGAATCCGTTTGATCCTGACGGACCTGACTGCTATCAGATTGATACTAAGCCATGTTAGTTATTGTAGTAATACAAGGCAGACGGCTCAGTAACACGTAGTCAACCTAACTTATGGACGGGGATAACCTCGGGAAACTGAGAATAATACCCGATAGGTCATGATGCCTGGAATGGTTTATGACTCAAATAATTTATTGCCGTAGGATGGGACTGCGAGCTATCAGCTTGTTGGTGAGGTAATGGCCCACCAAGGCTATTACAGCTACGGGCTCTGAGAGGAGTAGCCCGGAGATGGGTACTGAGACAAGGACCCAGGCCCTATGGGGCGCAGCAGGCGAGAAAACTTTGCAATGCGCGAAAGCTCGACAAGGTTAATCTGAGTGGTTCCTGCTAAAGGAACCTTTTGTTAGTCGTAGAACCACTGATGAATAAGGGGTGGGCAAGTTCTGGTGTCAGCCGCCGCGGTAAAACCAGCACCTCAAGTGGTCAGGATGATTATTGGGCCTAAAGCATCCGTAGCCTGTTCTGTAAGTTTTCGGTTAAATCCATAAGCTCAACTTATGGGCTGCCGAAAATACTGCAGAACTAGGGAGTGGGAGAGGTAGACGGTACTCGGTAGGAAGGGGTAAAATCCTTTGATCTATTGATGACCACCTGTGGCGAAGGCGGTCTACCAGAACACGTTCGACGGTGAGGGATGAAAGCTGGGGGAGCAAACCGGATTAGATACCCGGGTAGTCCCAGCTGTAAACGATGCAAACTCGATGATGCGTTGGCTTGTTGCTAGCGCAGTGTCGCAGGGAAGCCGTTAAGTTTGCCGCCTGGGAAGTACGTACGCAAGTATGAAACTTAAAGGAATTGGCGGGGGAGCACCACAAGGGGTGAAGCCTGCGGTTCAATTGGAGTCAACGCCTGAAACCTTACCCGGAGAGACAGCAGAATGAAGGTCAAGCTGAAGACTTTACCAGACAAGCTGAGAGGTGGTGCATGGCCGTCGCCAGCTCGTGCCGTGAGATGTCCTGTTAAGTCAGGTAACGAGCGAGATCCCTGCCTCTAGTTGCCACTATTACACCCTGGTGTAGTAGGGCGAATTAGGGGGACCGCCGCAGTTAATGCGGAGGAAGGAAGGGGCCACGGCAGGTCAGTATGCCCCGAAACTCTGGGGCCACACGCGGGCTGCAATGGTAACGACAATGAGTTCCAAAATCGAAAGATAGAGGTAATCCCTAAACGTTACCACAGTTGTGATTGAGGGCTGCAACTCGCCCTCATGAACATGGAATCCCTAGTAACCGCGTGTCATTATCGCGCAGTGAATACGTCCCTGCTCCTTGCACACACCGCCCGTCGTTTCATTGAAGTTTGCCTTTAGCGAGGTGATGTCTAATTGGCATTATCGAACTTGGGGTAAGTGACAAGGGAAAAGTCGTAACAAGGTGACCGTAGGGGAACCTGCGGTCGGATCACCTCCTTAGAAAGAATTACGGAAGCACATAATCTTTGCATCACCATCGATGCATTACATCATGAAAATGATGTAAGAAGGATGTAGCCGACTACCGCACTAGTTCGGCAATGATCGTCATGCATGTGTCTTGTGTAAATTGTGGCCGTAATTGCCGGTGTAAAGACGGTAATAGAGGGATTGCTAGGTTTGAGTAGAGATGAAGGACGTGGCAAGCTGCGATAAGCCCGGGGTAAGCGCACGCGACTTATGATCCCGGGATGTCCGAATGAGAATCTTATGTTTTAACATACTCCGTTACGTAGGTGGCGGAGGTCGAACCGTCGGAATTGAAGCATCTTAGTACGACGTGGAAGAGAAATCAATAGAGATTACCCAAGTAGTGGCGAACGAAAAGGTAACAGCCCAAACTGAATCTGTTATGGTAACTTAACAGAGATGTGGTGTATACGGACTCATATAATGATCCCAGAACATAGTTGAAGTAATCTGGAACGTTTTGGCATAGAGGGTGATACCCCCGTAAACGAAATGGTATGGGATTAGTTGAGTACCAGAGTAGATGTCCTTGGTAGTGGGCATCGAATATTAGGAGAAAGTAGCTTCTAAGGCTAAATATAACTCAAAACCGATAGTGCACTAGTACCGTGAGGGAAAGCTGAAAAGTACCCCGGAAGGGGGGTGAAAAGTGCATGAAATCTATTACTTACAGACGTGCATAGCATGAAAGGTGATTTTTCTAAATTGGAGGTTCTAGCAATAGAGCTAAAGATTTGGAGCTCAAATCGTCAGTGTTATGCGTTCCGTCTCGAAACACGGGCCAAGGAGCTGACTGTCATGGCAAGACTAAACCAGACAAGGTGGAGTCGAAGGGAAACCGAGTTCTCGCAGCATTAGCGAGGAGAAGCGTGTGAAAGTGCGTTGAGTCATGGCGGCCAGGCTAGAAGCCAGTCGATCTAATCCTGAACAAGCTGAAGGCGGGCGAAAGCCCGCTGGAGGGCTGAAGCAGTTCTGACGTGCAAATCGTTTGTGTGATTTGGGATTAGGGGTCAAAAACCAATCTAGACTGGCGATTGCTAGTTCCAACCGAAGCGTCTCGTAGGGCGTCCTTAGTGGAGATAGCGTTTCCTGTAGAGCACTGATAAGGGAGTATGGGGAAGAAATTCCTCGCTCCCCATTCAAACTCCGAAGGGATATGCATTGTAGAAGCTAGGAGACGGGTTCGTGTGACGTAAGGTTCACGACCGAGAGGGGTTTAACCCAGACCGAAGTTAAGGTCCCTAAATTTTTTCTAAGTGTCAAGCTAAAGTGTGTGTTCGCGCCAAGACAGCAGGGAGGTAAGCTCAGAAGCAGCTATCCTTTAAAAAGTGTGTAACAACTTACCTGCCGAGCGTGGGCGCCACAAAAACGGACGGGGCTAAAGAAAAGTACCGATACTTTGGATACATGCCAATGGGCATGTCATGGTAGGTTGGCGTAGTGATTGGGTCGAAGCAGGGCGGTGACGTCCTGTGGACCATTTTCTATTGCAGATCTTGGCGGCAGTAACAGCATAGTAGAGTGAGAACCTCTACCACCGCAAGCGCAAGGGTTTCCAGGCAATGCGTTATCAGCCTGGAGTTAGTCGATCCTAAGGATTACCTCAACAGAGTAATTCGAAAGGGAAACTGGTTAATATTCCAGTACCTTGCAAGTTGCGTTATTATCTATATGAACCGCTTCCGGATAGGGGGAGCATAACCATCGTTGTGTTTAAGCGTTCGAGAGATGAGGAGTGTCGTAATGACGAGAATCATCTCGAGGCGTTAATGGCTCTGCGTTAGCAGAGTTCTCTTGAGTCCAGGGGACCTTGAAAATTTGTGTAGAAAGTGACTTGCATGTTCGTACCGAGAACCGACACAGGTGCGCTGGCTTAGAAAGCTAAGGTGCTACGGGTATACCGTATGGTGAGGGAATTCGGCAAATTAGTCCTGTAGCTTAGGTATAAGGGATGCCTGCACACTTCATGAGGAATGGGGTGAGCAGGTTGCAATGACAAGGGGGTTTCGACTGTTTAATAAAAACACAGGCGACTGCTAGTCCGAAAGGATTTGTATAGTCGCTGAATCCTGGCCGGTGCGGGTACCTAAAACTTGGGTTCAACCGAGCTAAGGGCCCGTTAACGCCGGGAGTAACTCTGACTCTCTTAAGGTAGCCAAATGCCTTGTCGGGTAAGTTCCGACGCGCATGAATGGAACAACGAGAGCCCCACTGTCCCCACCTACAACCCGGTGAAGCCACATAAGGTGGACGAACAGTCCATCAACTTCCATCGGGGAGAGAAGACCCCGTGGAGTTTTACTGCAGCTTGTGCTTGTAGTATAGTAAAGATTACATAGTGTATTTGGGAGCCATGCCTCATTTTCTTTGGGAAATGAGTGAAGCGACGATGTAACACCAAATTATTTTTGCAGTACTACTTACCCGGTGCAGACCGGGGACATGTGCAGGTAGGCAGTTCGGCTGGGGCGGCACCCCTCTGAAAAGATATCAGAGGGGCCCAAAGTTTAGTTCAAACGGGTCAGAAATCCGTTGAAGAGGGCAAAGCCAAAAACTAGACTGACAGGATTTCCAAACGCACGGAATTCTGAGACGAAAGTCTGGCTTAGCGATCCTTCGTGTGCCCACTATTGGGGCCCGAAGGTGACAGAAAAATTACCCCAGGGATAACAGGCTCGTCGCGGGCGAGAGCTCCTATCGACCCCGCGGTTTGGTACCTCGATGTCGGCTTTTCCTATCCTGGTCCTGCAGCAGGGGCCAAGGGTGAGGCTGCTCGCCTATTAAAAGGGAACATGAGCTGGGTTTAGACCGTCGTGAGACAGGTCGGTCTCTGCCTGATGGAAGCGTCGCTGTCTGAGGGGAAGTTGCTCTTAGTACGAGAGGAACAGAGCATCGTCGCCGCTGGTGTACCGGTTGTCTGATAAGGCAGGCCGGGCAGCTAAGCGATTTAGGTTAAGTGCTGAAAGCATCTAAGCACGAAGCCTATCCCGAGACATGACAGCGTTACGTTAGTTGAAGGTTCGCAGCAGAAGACTGCGTTGATAGAATGGAGGTGTAGATCACAAGCTTCGGCGAGTGGTGAGCCTGCCATTACTAATAGACCAAAACATCGGTACGGCCACAAACATAGAAAGACACATGCATGGCGTTTCATTTTTTGATTCCCCTAGTGTAAACTAGGTTTATCAAAATTTTTTAAAAAAATTACACAAGATACATTTTGATTAAAATAAAATAAAAAAAAAAGATAGTAGTTACTCGATAATAGATTGTTAAGAAAATTAATTTAAAATTACTAGTCTTAGTCTACTTTTTTCACTGTTTTTGCGGCTGGGCCTTTTTCTGATTCGCCAACTTCAAACTCTACTTTATCGCCGTCTCTAATCTGACCTTGAACTTCTGTCTTGTGGACAAACAAGTCTTTGTCTTCATTTTCACGTTCGATAAAACCGAAGCCTTTTGTTTGGTTAAACCATTTTACGGTTCCTGTTTCCATCTTGACCTTTTGTAATATACTGTCTATTTATATCTGGTTTTTTTACTTAGGTTAGACTAATAATATTTACAATAAATTAGGTAAAACTAACTAATTATTATAAAAAAACTTAGGAAAACCTAAAAAAAATACAATTTAATAATCTGATGTTAGATTATATAATATGAAAATAGAAAAAAGGAAAAAATCATCTACAATCAAAAAACTGTACAAAGATTTTGTCAAGTATACTTCAACATCATTTTATCTCACTGCATTAGCTATCAACAAGTTTTCTACTTACCGTAGTTTCTGATCAGAGAATTTTTGAGTATTGAATTAAGCATCTGGATTTTCTTTGATAAATTCTCTTAATGCAATTTTTAATGCAACCGTTTCAATCTTTTGTGATTTTTGACCTGCAAGAAAAAAGTCAGTAGAATCAGAATTTACTAATATTGAACTTGCACCATCTTCCATTTCGATCTTAGCTGTTGTACCGTGTTCTAAAATCTCAATCATTTCCATCAAATCTTCATGTCTCAGATAAAGTGTTTTTTCTTCATCATCGGTGTACAACCATGTGATTCTACACCCTTTCTCTCCTGGCAAATATGGTGTTTCTATCTTGAATTCATTAGACATAATATTGATTATTTTATGGGTTGAAAAGTCTATTCTATTTTTTGTACCTAGTCTGTTTATTCTAATCTTCTGACTTTAAAATAGTCGTGAGTGAAATAATATAGAATTGGATATATTGCAATTAGCTGAAGAGTACTATTACTATACATTTGCTATTGTTTTTGGAATTGGTCTTTTACAAGGTGCAATCCTTGCTCGTGGAATTAGACGAAAATTTCCTAAACTAAAAAAATATGCAAAAGGCGTTTCAATAATACTTTTAATATTATTTTCAATTAACGCTGCTGGAAATATATCAAAATTTGCAGAACCTTCAAAAGTTGAATTCACCGAATTTGTAATGCCTGAAACATCAGAGGCTGCGTTTCTTTTACTAATTGATGTACTTGGATTAAATGCAGGAATTATAGCTGTAACTGGAATATTCATTTCCATCACGTTAATTCTCTTGTTTAGATTTGCAGAACTGAATAGTATCTCTCGATATTTTATTTTTACAATCAGTGTGATTGTTTTCATTATTGCAATGCTAGGTAGATTTACTGACTATGTTCCAAGTACATTCCAAATAATTTTGTATGTTATGTATCAACTTGGTATGACTCTTGGAATATTTTCTATAATGCGTCGACGTGAAAAAGATCCTTTAGAAGATATGGGATAATTCTAATTTTCCAAGAATGTCTTTAGACCTGCACATCTA
>Ga0209036_1001239_pt1 | contig 10881 bp, 8 predicted proteins | sample MarorgKNORR_S2LV_3_FD_188222 | JGI IMG/M metagenome (GOLD analysis project Ga0209036, IMG submission 188222) | Marine microbial communities from the Southern Atlantic Ocean, analyzing organic carbon cycling - DCM_A/KNORR_S2/LV (SPAdes) (version 2) | ecosystem: Environmental > Aquatic > Marine >... | reverse complement strand
CTGGAAGAATTGCTCTTGAGAAATTCAACAAACCATCCATCAACATCATGATACTGTCCTCATCACCATCACAATTGCGACGCTTGGCTGCATGGAATAGTGGGTGGGCATAACCGGCCGATGCATCGGTCCAACCAATGATTCGACACAAAACGCCTCCAGAGGTGTGAGGCGCTAGACCAATTGCCAAATGGCCAACTAAATCATCAGCGGAGCTTACTCTGTAGAATGGTTCCATTCCATAGAATCTAGTCAGCAATTCATCGACGAAATTGCAAGTCGAAGTAAGATGCTCTATTGCTAGGGAGGAAGGAATGAAATCCTGAGGAAATAACTCAAGGATTTGTTCATCTCCGGTTAAGGGGTTGCCATCGACATCGTGCGAGTATCCTAATTTGCTTAGTATCTCCCAAGAAGTATGGATTTCAGAGGGTCGGAAATGAGTTACCGGCACATCAATCATATCGTATCTTGCGGTTCCATCTCTAAACACTGAGAGCTCATTTCTTGCTCTCAGTATGCCTTTTTCCAGTGGTTCAGGTGTTTGTTCATAGGACATTAGACCCTTAACTGACTTGATCTTTTCAGGTAATCTGTCTAGGCCAAGGGAGCGCCGCTTTACCTCAAGTAATCCTGCTACAGGAATGCTTGTCCTTTGGCCTAATCTTCGAGGAGTTCTATTTCCTCTAATCGGTCGGGGCCGAGTCTTCCCTCCACACTCTTCCGGAACAGAGGGATCCGGCCGATTATGGCACCTCAACATTGGCGTCTCCATTCCGCATTTTACACAAATTCGAGGACCAGTTTCAACTCGAATTCGCCCGCGCTTTGCGGCTTCACCAAGCAAACGCTGTGGGCCGCCATGGTCACCAATTGGGAATAAAGAGTGGACTAATGGTTTCATTTTACGCATACTGGCCTTCTCAGGCCGGCCCATTCTAGAACCAATTCGGCAGGGTACTGCATCCTCCCATCTCAAATCGGACAATTTCCTAGCCAACCAAAGCGATCTGTCTACCTCATGATCATCTAGAAGATGACCGGCTGCCATCAATTCCTTCGGATTCGATGGGCCTGGGTCTTCGATTGCTTCTGCCGCTTCGTCACCTTCTTTCTCGGTCTCGGCAATACTCATTCCTCTTTGCCGAGCGGCGGTTTGTGCCCTAATTCGCTCTACTTCGCGCTCCGCTTCAATCTCCCCTCTTCGAACTTCTTCTAATCGTAGGCTGTCTGTCGCCGCTCTAATATTGGCTACCCTATCCGTAACATGCGGTGCGGCGTCGGCACGCATTTTGATTTGTGAACCTTCTACCTCAAGTCCAAGCCCTTCCAATAGTGCTTCCCAATTTGATGGAATTACAATATCTCCACGTCGGTGGGTATGTTGTATTCCCAGAACCAATAGTGAAGATTTGATTACTCCATGTGTCTCGACTTCAGTCCATCTTGGCCAAGCTCCTGTTGAAGGTATATCGAGCCCGATGTCCTCGAGTTTTTGTTCAGGGGACCAGCCTTGAACAACATCAGGAATTCTTAGACCCTTACTCTCGATTTTGGAGTTTAACAGCGCCTCGATTAATTTCCCTGTAAAAGATAGTGGTAAGTCCGACCACCATGGATTGAATGGAGGTGGGGGGGCCGTTCCGAATTTGATACAAATACGCTTAATTTGTTGCCAATCCATCTCAAGATTACGAAGGTAGCGATTCCAATCCCTCTTACGACGGACACGGTCCAAAGCAGGCTCTCCACCACGACTAATCGCACCATTGAATGGCAATCCAGGGGGTAAATGCTCTCTTCTTACACCAATTATTGATGCGAATTCTTCGACTTTTTGCGGTTGATCGAGATTTTCTACGAGGTCAGCCGCCCACCAGTCTTTATTGTAAGGAGATGGAACCAATTTCTTGTTATTCTCAAGGAACTCTCCAAAGCCAACTAACATCTCACCAGAATCCCAGATGCATACAACATCATCCTTGATACTATTCCATTCCTCTATCGAATCTATCCTATGAAACCCTCCATCTTCAAGCAATACCATTGGCCCTTCGATATCGACGGCAGGAGTCACCGCAGCCGCCTTTCCGGGCCGCTCGACTTTCATCTGGGTTCCAACTGCAAGGAATCCTTGCATTGCTTCCATAGAAACGGGATTAATTCCTGCCGCGGCCAATCCGGAAGCCCTACTGCGGCCATACCTTATTCGAAAAGCACCAGGCTGACTGGGTTCGCCAAAAACAGGCCGACCAGCGATTACATCTTCCATGAATCGAGAATCAGTTTTGATTACTCTACGCTTGAAAGAGTTCTCCTGCTCCTCAGTTTTTCCTTTTGAGGCAAAATGAGCGATGAAATCCCACCCAGGAATGTTTAGTCGGTCTGTGTGTTTCTGAACTTTAGGAGCCTTGAGACATAGACCCTCTCCAATTACCAGCAGAACCCCTCCCCTAACTCGGGCTCCATCGATATTACGAACTTCCTTGAATCCAGAACATTCGATATCTTCTGTTGACTCTCCGTTAATCATCACTGGACAGGCCCTTACAATCATCTCAATTTCTTCTGGTGGAGGCTTGTATTGCAATCCCTTTCGATAGAGACCAAACTCCTCTTTTACCCTCTCAACTTCTGGTGTACTAGGAATATATCGATTCAATCCTAGTTCACGCCTGACCATGTCGCCAATCAGTACACCAAGAGCCTGCGCAGTACCTCCTGCGGCCCTAATTGGTCCACAGAACTCGATTGATAGGAACTCCGTTCCATCCTCATTATTGAGAATCTTAACATCGCCGATACCCTCCAGAGGGGCGACTAGAACGGCCTCAGTAAGTACCGCCAATCCTACACGAAGGCCAGTGTCAATCGATCGTCGAACATCGGCCGTTAGTTTGTGCATTCTTTTTCCAACTTCGACCGCGATTTGAATCGAAGCAGTCTCACGGTCTACCTTGCTAAGCAATTTACGTAAATCCTCCTCAATTCTAATTGGGTCTTCATCTGGTGTTGGTCTGAGGTATTCCTCAAGCAATTTCTCAGTTCTACTCGCCAAGTCCGCAGCACGCGGAATTTCAACAAAATCGGCAAAATCCAACCCTTTGGAGCGAGCCTCTTCTGCGATTTGGTAAGCCTTCTCTGTATTTTCTTCAAGCCAGTCCCTGTAGGACTCCAGCTCGCTGGAAAGACGAGCCTCATCCACTACGATTTCTGGATTGTCTTGGCCTACCATGTCGCATACGCTCCGCTGCTGAACATTCGACGACCGCACGAGGCCGTCCAAGAACATTCACTGTCTTCTAACTCTTCTAACCCCTTCCGAGTGCGAACCTTCATCCGATTACCACCAAGCCGAAATGGAAGGGAAGAGGCATGTCGACTACGGTTGCTGAAGCAAAACAACGTCTAATCGAACGTGTTCGTGATTTGGCATATCTGCACTCACCTGACGAATTATTCACTCTTGCCAGCGGCCGACAGAGTCCACATTTCTTTGATATGAAGCCAGTAATGATGGATCCGGAGTGTGCTCACCTAATCGGTGTACTGCTCCACGCAGAAATAGAATCAATCGGTGGAGTTGATGCGGTCGGCGGACTCGAATTAGGAGCTGTACCACTCACTGGTATTGCGATTGCAAAGGCCGGAAAGGGATCTGACCTCCGGGGCTTCTTAGTTCGTAAGGAAGCAAAGGGACGCGGCGGTCGAAAAACAGGAAACCCACCTGGTATTGAAGGGTCAACCCTGCGAGAAGGTGACAGAGTTGTATTATTGGAAGATGTAACTACAACCGGAGGGTCCGCTCTCAAAGCCGCTAATCGACTAATCGATATGGGGTGCGACGTAGCGGCTTGTATTACTATTCTAGATAGAGAGGAAGGAGGTCAAGACGCCTTCCAATCCGCAGGAATTAGCTTACACCCTCTGATTCTACGCTCCGACATAACGGGTGAATGAATGTCGGAACATGTAATTGATTCCAGCGAGCCGTACCACCCTGAGAAACTCGAGAAAAAGGACTATGTCGGGGCTGCTGCTTACTTTGAATTAGATTTGAGGTCAGGAATAATTCTCAAAGTCGAAGAATTCCCTGAGATGCGCAAACCCTCTTACAAAATTGAAGTTGATTTCGGTCCTATTATTGGTAGGCTTTGGAGCTCGGCCCAGATTACCAACTATTCTCGTGCAGAGTTGGTCGGACGACGTGTAGTTGGAGCATTGAATCTCGGCGACAAGACATTACCGACGGGTTTTGTCAGTCAATTCCTAGTCTTAGGGGCTCTAGATCCAGATGGTACTGTTAGGCTATTAGAACTTCCAGAAGAAGTCAAACCCGGGTCGATGGTTGCTTAGGGACATTGAATAACCAGGCCATAGTTCTGGTAATTATGCAGCAACAAGCGGGTTACGCCGATAGCGGCCAAATTATGTCTGTAGAATTCGACAAAAAAATCATCATTTATTGGTGGTTAATGGCTAATTTAGGTCTCCTGACAACATTTATAGGAATTCCATTGATGCTGATTTGGCTTCCATTTGGTTGGATAGTTCACCAGAAGCAGTACGAACATATGAGTGGAGCCCTAACTGCTCGTTCCCTCAATATGCGTATGGGTTGGTTATTCAAGAAACAACAGAACATCGCTCTAGACAAACTTACTGACGTATCAATTTCCGAAGGCCCAATTCTGAAAGCACTCGGGGTTGTCAAGATGCAATTCGAGACAGCCGGAGCTGCGCCTTTCATACTGTCTGGGGTGAAAAACGCGGATCAATTCCGCGATGTCGTTCTCCAACACAGGGACTCATTGATGGCAACACCAACTCAACAGACTAGCTCTTCAACGGAATCCGGCGACGTTCTAATTGAAATCAGAGATTTACTCAAGGAAATCAATACTAATCTATCCAGCGAAGAGTGAAAACTCAATCGTCATGCTATTGGACTAGACTCCACTCGTTGACATCATGCCTACTATGGTTAGAATGACTACAAGCGCCGGAGATATTGACATTGCACTGTATACAGAGGATTGTCCTGAGACAACAGGCAACTTCCTCAAATTGGTCGATGAGGAATTCTACAACGGATTACACTTCCACCGCGTAATTAAGAATTTCATGATCCAAGGCGGATGTCCAAGATCAAAGGATCCGTTCGATGGAAGAGCAGGAACAGGAGGCCCTGGTTGGAAGATTCCTTGCGAACCATCCGCTTTGGCAAAAAAACACGACAGACCAGGCTTATTTTCAATGGCAAACGCAGGACCTAACACTGGCGGCTCCCAATTCTTTCTAACCACCGTTCCAACACCTTGGTTAGACGGAAATCACGCGGTTTTTGGAGAGGTTATCGAGGGTATGGAGAATGTCTACAAGATTGAGAACTGTGACACTAAGCCTGGAGATAGGCCTTATGATCCACAAAAAATCATCTCCGTTCAGCGCTTACAAGAGTAAACGTTATACAGAAAGCCAATAATTAATTTTATTAATAACTAATTAATCGGCTGTTTATGGCTAAGCACAGAGCGGGCGACCGCCGAATAATCAGTATCAGTATACCCGAAGAGCTTGCAAGGAAGCTAGATAGAAGGGTCGGAAAAGGCCGAAACGATGGCAGATCAGCTACAATAACGAAAATGATTCAAAATGGTTTGGAAACTGAGCAAATTACAACATTACAAGACTCCTCAATCGAGAAAAGAAGTGCATCCGGAGTAACAGGTGAAATTAGAATCGAAAAAGACACCATGGGGGAGTTAGATGTTCCAGCAGATCGATACTTTGGAGCACAAACCGCCCGTTCACTAATCAACTTCGATATAGGTACAGATAAGATGCCGCCATCAGTAATCAGAGCCTTCGGAATCCTAAAACAAGCAGCAGCAGAAACTAATGTCGAACTCGGGCAACTCGACCCCCAGATTGGCGCTCTAATCTCTTCAGCCTCTGACGAGGTGATATCAGGTTCAATGGACGAACATTTCCCACTCCGAGTTTGGCAAACGGGATCTGGAACACAGACTAACATGAATAGTAACGAAGTCATTGCTAATCGAGCAATAGAGATGGCAGGAGGTGAGTTAGGTAGCAAATCACCAGTACACCCTAATGATCATGTAAATCGTGGCCAATCCAGCAACGATACTTTCCCCACAGCCATGCACATCGCAGCCGCCGAGGAAATCCACCATCGATTATTACCTGCAGTGCGATTACTACACAACTCTCTCGCTGTAAAGGCCGATGAGTTTGAGAATATAGTGAAAATTGGTCGAACTCATCTAATGGACGCAGTGCCACTCACTCTCGGTCAGGAGTTTGGGGGCTATGTTTCGATGCTTTCATCCGATATCCGCCGAATTGAAGCTGCATGGGATGATTTACTGGAGTTAGCATTAGGCGGAACGGCAGTTGGAACGGGGCTAAACACCCATTATGAATTCGCTGACAAAGTCGCTGATAGAATTGCCGAGAAGACCCAATTACCATTCGTCTCGGCTGAAAACAAATTTGCACAACTAGCGGCTCATGATGCAATTGTTGCTGCATCAGGGGCACTAAACACTCTCGCTGCAAGCCTAATGAAGATTGCAAACGACATCCGTTGGATGGGTTCAGGGCCACGCTGTGGCTTTGGAGAATTATCTCTACCAGCAAACGAACCAGGTTCGAGTATCATGCCTGGAAAGGTCAATCCAACACAGTCCGAAGCTATGACGATGGTGTGCTGCCAAGTAATGGGTAATCATACAGCAATTAGCGTAGGCGGCAGCCAAGGAAACTTCGAACTCAATGTGTACAAGCCCTTGATGATACACAATTTACTACACAGTACCAGATTACTTGCAGATACTTGCAGGGCCTTTACCGAGAAATGTGTTGATGGACTTGAGGCCAATGAAGGGGTGATTGCATCCCATCTTGAAAATAGTTTGATGCTGGTAACAGCTCTAAACAATCACATCGGGTACGATGGTGCAGCAAAGATTGCTAAACATGCACACTCAAGCGGTTGTACTCTTAGAGAGTCGGCGCTTGAACTTGGCCTGGTTACAAACGATCAATTCGACCAATGGGTGAAACCTAGAGAGATGATTGGGCCTAAAGAGTAGTCCGACTGGACATTGCTCGTACCAAGTGAAATCTAACTTTGAGCGATAAAAACTCCGCAATGATTGATAATTAGATGGAATAGGGCTCAGCCGTACTTTGGTACAAGGTGGGAGCAGCAGGGGGTTCTGCACATGGGGGAGCATCCCCCCCTGCTATCTCCGCAGGGTCCGGTTCCATCCGGGCTTGCGCCCTTTTTTTCCCGGGTAGATGACTACATTGCTCCGAGGAGCCTTTTCGTCGTTTCCCGCTTCTTCGAGGATCGCTCCCCGTTTCTGCGTTTCCATTTCCCTCCCCGGCTCTCACCGGTTTGTTCTTTGGAATGAGTGCCGGTCCTCCACGCGTCTCCGCGCTCTTGTTCCCGCTGTGTTTCCCTTAGGTTTCTTTTCCCCTTCCTTACGTCCGGTTTTTGTCTTCCTTTGTTCCCCACAGATCTGCCTCAAGCTTTTCCCATCTCTGGTTCTCTCGCTCTTCGCTTATGCACTCACGGTCTGGTTAGTCGGCACGGTATGCGTTTTCCCTGCCTAAGCAGTGCGGTTGTGTTTTCCCCAACTTTCCCTGTGGCTTCTTTCCCCTTTCTTTCGTCCGGTTCTCTCCACCTCAGTTCGACCGTATCTCCCTTGACCCAAGTGCCAAGTTCGATTATCCCCGGTCTCCTTGCGGTTTCCGGTTCTACCACCCCGAGTTCGGGGTTCGGTTCTGTGGCCCGCGGTGTTTGCCGAAGCTCGCACCACACCACTCTCCCAGAGCGGCAACTTTGGTCTGAACGGCGGAGGCTCATAAACATTTCCCTAAATGAGGTACTGTGGACTGGAAATAGGGGTCATAGGATGTTAATTTCCACTGCACCCCAGGCCGGAAATTATCGATTTCTTAACATCCTTAGACGAGCTCTAAGCTCGGATTCTTTCGGGTCATTTTCAGGTTCTTCTAACTGTGAATTTATTCTTCTCTGCATAACTTCAGATTCAACAAAGTAGACTCTTCCCTGGTCATCACCGAGTACTATTCCATTGGAAGAGGAATCCATCTGACGTAATCTAGAATCATGGAATATTGTATTCGCTTCTTCGCCCAGGATCATTATCTGCACATTCTTCCCATCAAATGAAGATGCCCAGCCAATAGTTTCGACAATTTCTACGGAATCAATCGATCCAGGAAGAGTTTCAGATTTGGTTTTCATTGAGATGCTACCATCTTCGTGACCAGAGATCCAACCATAGGGGCCCAATGCAATTGAAGTTACCAATGACCCCTCCTCAAGTATTGAATCCTCAAATGCACTTACTGAGCCATCAGCGTGTCCAAAAATTAGTTCTGTATCATTTCCAGAACCACAAGTAACTGGACTGTTTGATGGTAGTTGAAAATGTTCGATACCTAGTTTAGGACATACTCTGACATAACCGCACCTCGGTCGGCCTAATCCTAGAAGAATCCCGTCTGAACCATCTGAGGCAATATGCCAAGGCCGTTCAGCCATTACCCATTGCCCTAATTCATCTCCCGAACGATCAAACCTCCAAATGGTTGCTTCGATGAAGTCCGCGACCTCTAACTCGTAAACTGAGGAGGTCGCCCAAACAATTCCATCGACTGCAAAAACGTAATCACTCGCCCCCTCCAATTTTTTACTCCAAAGAATAGAACCTTTCTCTTGGTCAACTGCATGAAGAGAATCAGAGGCTGTGACATAGATGATGTCCGAATCTAAAGAAATATCAGAAATTGGGCCTTCAATCGAAACTCTCCAGTTCTCAATCCCGCTGGAAGCATCCCAGGAAGCAAGTAATCCATCGTGTGAGCCTGCCAATAGTGAATCCTCGATTAGTCTAACTGCGGAACAGGAGCTGAAAAGGTCTCGCACATAGGACGAGATAGCCTCAAGCGAAAGTCCGGTCACAAAGCCGCTACTCGACTGCCAAATATCGAAGTTTTGTGTCTATGTGGTCAATCCATAGAGTCGCTCGACCTTATCGCGGAGGTATTCTACGAATGCGTCTGGAGATGGCGGTGAACCGGTCGCCTCCTCGATTAAGGCGGCTGGCTCAAGGATACTCCCTCGCGCGTGCACGCGCGCGCGCATCCAGTCCAAAATTGGCATGAAGTCTCCATTGCGGATTTGTTCATCATGACCTGGAAGATCTTCTCGTGCCTTGGCAAGAAGTTGCGCTGCGTAGAGGTTACCGAGCGTATAGGTCGGGAAATATCCGAAGGCACCCATAGACCAGTGTATGTCTTGTAGAACTCCGAGAGTTCGATTTGGCGCCCTGATTCCTAGGAATTCTTCGTACATATCGTCCCAAACATCTGGTAGATCATCGACTTCTATTTCACCAGCGATTAACCTCTTCTCGACTTCATATCGAATCATTATATGGAGATTGTAGGTAGCCTCGTCAGCTTCTACACGAATCAAACTAGGCTCGACTAGATTAACAGCCCTCCAAAGATCTTCTGCACTAACTCCATCCATATTTTCTGGAAAATTTTCCTTCCAAATTGGCAATGCCCATTCACAGAATTCCCTGCTTCGACCAACTTGATTCTCGAATAGTCTACTTTGACTTTCATGTACACCCAGTCCATTAGCCTGTCCAGCAGGTTGGAAGTCTAGGTTACGCGGCCTACCTTGTTCGTACAGACCGTGCCCTGTCTCGTGCATTGACCCGTATAGCGACCCAAATGGGTCACTCTCTGAATACCGAGTAGTCCAACGTACATCGTCAGGATTTGGGCCACCACAGAAGGGATGAGTAGATGCATCACGACGTCCCGCAGCAAAGTCAAATCCAAGGGCTTCGGAGACAGATTGCGAAAGAGCTTCTTGCCCTGACTGACTCCAAGAATTGTTCTCGATGAAACTCATTTCTGGGCGCTCCCCTCGTTCAATGACCGCCTTTACAAGAGGTGCAACATTCTCTCTTAATCCAGCGAATAACGGATCTACTCGTGACACACTAAGACCGGATTCATAGATGTCCAAAAGAGCGTCGTAGCGAAGTTCCTCATATCCCAAATAGTCAGCTTTTTGTCGAGCTAAATCAACCATTTTTGCAAGGTCGTCCCGAAAAATCGAGAAATCGTCCTCTGCTCTAGCCTTTTGCCAAGATATCAGAGATTGGGATTTGTGCTTTGCCATCTCTTCGACGAATTCAGTTGGTAGTTTTGTGGCTTTATCATACGAGTCGCGCGCCAACCGAATGTTGGCTGCTTGCACGTCATTTAGATTGTCACGGCCCTCCAACTCAGTGAGTAATTCTCCAATTCTAGGATTAGTTGTTGCTTCGTGTCCAGTTTTTGACATCCAAGCCAATTGTTCGGCTCTGAGAGCAGCGGCTTTTGGGGGCATCAATACTTCTTGATCCCAACCGAGTAAACTACCGATTTGTGAAATTAATTCAATGTTCTTCAGACGTTCAAGTAACTCATCGTAAGCATCCATGCAAGCACCGAGTCGACGCCCCTCATCAAACCCTTCGATACGCCCTATTCAAAATCGCATTTCTCAATTTTTATCCTTTTTCCTTCGCACTATGCGTCAGAACTCTCTTGAGTAATTGAGCACGCGCGTAGCGCGTGTCTCGACCCACCACCAGTCTTCTATTGGCGTTGTTATTCACAGCCCCAATGTTGTCAGGTTGTTTTGGTGGTGGCATAAATATTGGAGATTCGGAAGACTCAGAACATTGGCTTCCTTCCGTCGAAGAACGGGAAAATTTGGTTTATGATAACAGTGATGTATTCAGTCGAGTATCT
>Ga0209036_1001237_pt1 | contig 10899 bp, 10 predicted proteins | sample MarorgKNORR_S2LV_3_FD_188222 | JGI IMG/M metagenome (GOLD analysis project Ga0209036, IMG submission 188222) | Marine microbial communities from the Southern Atlantic Ocean, analyzing organic carbon cycling - DCM_A/KNORR_S2/LV (SPAdes) (version 2) | ecosystem: Environmental > Aquatic > Marine >... | reverse complement strand
ACATCTAAAATTAAAAATCATTTAAATATTAATTCAATATCTTATGAAGACCTTACCGATAATACTGATTTAATAGCTGTTCAAGGTAAGACTGCTATATCAATTATTGAAGAAATGATGCTAATTCCAAATAAATTTTCCACATCCAAAGACTCAAAATACACATATGCGAGAACTGGTTATACAGGTGAAGATGGTGTCGAAGTCATGCTTGACCAAAAAGATACTTTACATTTTATAGAAAAACTTGAAGCAAAGGGGGTAATGCCATGTGGTCTTGGTTCAAGAGACACACTTAGGCTAGAAGCATCCTTACCTTTATATGGTTTTGAATTAACAGATAATATAACCCCAGTAGAAGCAGGATTGAAATGGACTTTATCTAATAAATCTGATTACATTGGAAAAAATGTAATAGACGAACAGTTAAGTTCGAAAAATCATAAATATTTAAAGAAATTTAAATTGAATGCAAAACAAATAGCGAGAACTGGAACTCCTTGTAAATCAAATAATGTAAGTGGAATTGTTACATCTGGAAATATATCACCAATATTAGGACACCCAATTGGCTTTACTTTGTTCGAAACAAATCCCTCTGATAATTTAGTAGAGTTTGATATTCGTGGTAATTTAATAGAGGGAAATTTGTTAGATAAGAGGTTTTTAAGTTAATGTTTGTACCACATTCTGAAATTGATTTAAAGAAAATGTTCGAAGAGCTATCTATAAGCTCTCTTGATGACCTATTCACACATATTCCAGAAACTTTAAAACTTAACGACGGTTTAAATGTTCCATCTACACTTTCTGAACTTGAAGCTATTAGTCATTTTGAGGATATCGAATCAAAAAATACACAAAATTTAATATGCTTTGCTGGTGGAGGACATTACGACGTATATTTACCCCATACTGTTAAAACACTAACAATGAGACCTGAATTTATGACATCTTACACACCTTATCAAGCAGAAATTTCACAAGGAATATTACAGATATTATTTGAGTATCAATCATTAATTTGTGATTTAACTGATATGGAATTAGCTAATGCATCACTTTATGATGGTGCTACATCTGTAGCCGAAGCTATATCTGTAGCAATTAACAAAACAAAAAGAGACGGGGTAGTTGTTTCAAATGGTTTTAATCCAAATACTAAAGAGGTGGTGAACACTTTAGTTGATACAAAGAAATTCAATATTAAGTATGTTGACCTTGTTGATTATATGTTTCCAGAAGATTATATATTTACTGATAGTGATGCAGCATTTGTTGTTTCACTCCCACATTACGAAGGTTCTGCCCAAGATTTAACTACTATTGTTCATAATGCAAAAGCTGCAGGTGTTATAACTATTTGTTATGTTGATCCATCCATGTTGGGAATTTTAAAAACTCCTGGTTCTATGGGATTTGATATAGTTGTTGCTGAAGGTCAGTCTATGGGGTCCCCACTATCTTTTGGAGGACCAACAGTTGGATGGTTTGCAACCAAAAAAGAATTAGCTCGTTTAGTTCCTGGCCGTATTATCGGTGAATCGAGGGATGCAAATCATACAAAAACTTATGTTATGACACTTAGAGCTAGAGAGCAGGACATAAGAAGAGAAAAAGCTTCTTCTAATATTTGCACCAATCAAACTTTAAATGCAGTTGGTTCAACAATACACTTATCTTGGTTAGGGCCACAAGGATTATATGAAATTGGTTATCAAGCAATTCAAAAATCATCATATATGAAACAACAATTAATTAATCAAAAATTCAAAATATCGAATGCACATAACTCTTTAAGAGAATTTATTGTTCAAACCTCTAGATCAGCTGAAGAAGTAATTTTAGAAATGGGCACAAAAGGATTTTTAGCAGGTATTAAATACTCTGATAATGAAATCCTTGTAGCTGTTACAGAAAAAAGAACTAAGGATGAAATTGATAATTATGTTAAATCCTTAAATGAGGTGGATAATGCATAGTGGAGGTAACGCAAGTTCATTACCACTTGTAGGTGGTGCACCTGAACCTACAATTAATCAATTGTCTAAGCCCGGTAGAAGAGCTTCTAGATTTCCTAAATTAGATGTTCCTGTTACTGAAATAAACAATCCTGCAATAAGGCATGATAAGCCAAGCCTTCCTGAAGTTTCAGAACATGATTTAGTTATGCATTATTCCCGACTTGCTCACAGGAACTTTGCTGTTGATGTTGGTTTCTACCCACTTGGTTCGTGCACAATGAAATATAATCCAAGATTTGCTGATTTTGTAGCAGGGTTAAGTTCATTTTCAAATTCTCATCCCGCAACACCTGCTGCTTTTACACAAGGTAATTTAGAAATACTCCATGAACTTGAGAAATTTTTAATAGAAATCACAGGTATGGATAATGCAACATTCCAACCTCCTGCTGGAGCTTCTGGAGAATTGACGGGTTTATTAATCATTAAAAAGTATCTGGAAGAAAATGGACTCTCTAATAAAAAAGATATCATTGTTCCTGATTCTGCTCATGGTACAAATCCTGCTTCAGCAAAAATGGCTGGATTTAATGTAGTAGAGGTATCTACTGATGTCAGAGGTATGGTAAATATTGACGACTTGCGCAGTTTAGTAAATGAAAACACAGCTGGTTTAATGTTAACTAATCCGAATACAGGTGGGCTATTTGAAGAGAATATCATGGAAATTTCTAACATCATTCATGAAAATGGAGGATTAGTTTATTACGATGGTGCAAACCTGAATGCAATAGTGGGGGTATGTAGACCTGGTGATATGGGTTTCGATATAGTTCATTCAAATTTACACAAAACATTTGCTACTCCTCACGGTGGTGGAGGACCGGGTTCAGGACCGGTTGCCGTAAAAGGTTTTCTAAAAGAATATTTACCAGGTCCAATCGTAGAACATAATAGTGATACTTACGAATGGTATATGCCAAAATCATCTATTGGTAGAATGCATGGATATCACGGTAATTTTCTTGTTGCTTTAAGGGCACTTGTTTATATGAGATTACTTGGTAAAGAAGGTTTGGATACTTTAGGAGCCTACGCAGTTCTTAATGCTAGATACTTAAGTTCGATCATATCTAAGGTTATTCCTCTCGCATATAACGAACCATGTATGCATGAGTTCGTAGCTACTGTAAAACACTTGAAAAAATCACATAAAATTAAAGCTTATGATGTAGGAAAAGCATTATTAGATAAAGGATTCCATTCACCTACAATATATTTTCCACTCATCATTGAAGAAGCATTAATGTTTGAACCTACAGAGACTCAGACCGTAGACACACTAGATGATTTAGCTGAAACCCTTAAAGTGATTGTAGAAGAGTTGCAAGGAGATGATGTATCACTAGAATCGTATCCTAAAAACCTTCCTGTAGGTAGACCAAATGAATTAATTCCAGCAAAGCATCTAACAGTTAATTGGGGAGATTTTGAACTTCTAGAAATAACTGAATAGTATACATGTATGGAACTTTCGCAGTTAGATTTAGATAGAAACATAAACAGACTACGTATTCATTCAGTCGAATTTGCTGAATTATCTGATGAAGAACTTATTGAATTACTTGAAAAAACAATTCAAAATATTCAAGGTATTGCTTATTATTGGGCAACTCTTTCTGCAGAAAAAAAACAAATACTTCAAAAACATAAAGAAGGTGAAGAATGGTTAGGTGGTCCTTTTGTTAGTATTCTCACTACGCAATATTACATTGAATATCTAAAAGGCAATTCACAGTTAAACGAAGAAAATTTTAATCCGAATACAAATAGTTATAAAGTTTTCCCAAATAAATTTATTGAGTCTTTAACTTTTCCACTTCTTAATGCTGAAATTAGATTTAACAAAAGTATGTCGTTTAAACAAATCGAAGAATTTAGAGGTTTTAATCAAAGAATTGGTCAATCGGATAATGTAACGCTTGTTCTTGGAGCTGGTAATGTTTCTTCTATACCATTTCTTGATACTTTATTTCATTTAGTTGCCAAACGTTCTGCAATATTACTAAAGCTAAACCCCGTTAATGATTATTTATTGCCAGTTTTTGAAAAAGTCTTTGCTGAATTTATTGAAAGAGGATTTATAAGTGTAGTAAACGGTAATCTCAACACTTCTAGATATTTAACTAAACATCGTTCTATTGATGCAATTCATTTAACTGGATCAAATTACACATATGAAAATATTGTATACGATAGAGAACTAACTGATAAAGAACGAAGTTTATCTACGTTGACAAAATTAAATAAAAAACCAATATTTTCCGAACTTGGTAATGTTACTCCAATTATTATTCATCCAGGTAAGTGGTCTAATTCTGAACTTAAATTTCAAGCTAGAAAAATTGCAACTGCTAAATTGAACAATTCAGGCTTTAATTGCATTGCAGCTCAAGTAATAGTATTACCAAAAGGGTGGCGTTCAACTGAAAAATTGAAAAAATATATTAAATTTTATTTAAATAAAATTGGTGACACTACTTCTTATTATCCAGGTGCACATGAGTCATTAGATAGCCTAAAGACTAATGGTAACTATGAATTAGTAAATGAATCTTCATGCTCTACACCTTTTATGACGGCAGATTTAGATGTAGAGGAAAAGTATTCATCATCAGAAGTATGGAATACAACATTATATTTTAAAGAATTAGAGTATGCAGATAATGATTCATTCGCAGATATAAGCACTAACTATGTAAATAATGAATTATGGGGAAATTTAGGTGCATCAGTATTAATAAAAGGTTCAAAAAAGAAAAACAATAAGCATGTAGTTGATAAATATAAAGATAACTTAAATTATGGTACTGTCGCTATAAATGAGTGGTCAGCTATTGCATTTATAATACCTACTATGCCTTGGGGTGGTTTTCCCGGAAATAAGGATAACGATATTCAAAGTGGACAAGGCTATGTGCATAATGCTTATTTTTTTGAATCACCTTTAAAAGGAATTGTGGAAACAAATTTTAGATTTTCTAGGTTTATTGACCCACCGTGGTTTGTCAATAATAAAAAAGCACACAGATTATTCAAAAACTTAACTTACTATCAGGCAAATAATTCAAAAATAAACTTTATTAAATTAATTTTTTCAACACTAGTATAAAACTGTGAAATTAAAAATTTTCTTAGTATTCATTTTGATAGCTTCCTGTACGACAGGAGATGATGGTAATGCTTCAGTTGTTGAGACAACAGTTCAAACTACTCCTACGTCAGTTGTACAGTCTGATTCTACGACAACTACTGAAGCTGTAATATCTTACAATTTTGATATAGAGAAAATGTCTCCTTTAACAGGTAAAGAGATACCGCCTGAATTATGGCTTAACAGACCAAAGAGAGTATTGGCTTTTAAAATTGATAACAATATCAATGCAAGGCCGCAGTCTGGTTTACAAGAAGCTGATTCAGTATTTGAAATATTAGTAGAGGGTGGAATGACGAGATTTCTTGCTCTTTTTCTTGATAATACATCAAAATATTTAGGACCCATTAGATCAGCTAGACCTACTGATCCAACTGTAATTCGTCCTTTCGATGCTTCTTTAGTTGTTTCAGGTGCAACTGATGGTTTAATTCCGTCTATAAGAGAGTTAGGTGTTCCAGTTCTTGAAGAGGTGAATTCTCCAGCAATGTTTAGAATTGGTTCTAGAAAAGCACCTCACAATCTCTATGCTGATACCGAGCTTGTTAGAGACGTTATTGATTCCAGAGGTTTTAAATTTCTGCAACCAGGTCCAAACCCTTTATATCCTTTTGGATTTGATCAGACTAACTGGAATGACGGAGCAAATAAAGTAACAATTAAATATTCAGAATACACAACAGTAATTTGGAAAATTGATGGAGATAAATATTCTCGATTTATTATTGATGCATATTCAAGTAATGATGAAGCAGTAGCTCATAATTTTATATCTCAAGATGGAAATTATTCCGATATTCTTTCTACAGAATCAGTTGTAGTGATTCAAGGTGCATTATATAAAGATAAAGCTACCACACTACCTAGTATTCTTACTGTTGGAATTGGTGATTTGTTTATTTTTAATAATGGTAAGTATATACAGGGCACATGGAGACGAACCGATATCACAGAACCTTTTGAATTCTATGATATTAATCAGAATCCTATTGAAGTCCCACCAAGCTCTCAATGGATTCATATTGTTCCAAATGAAGGGCAAATTTCCTGGTCTAATAGCTAATTGATTTTTAGTTTATTTCTTTCAGTAATTCTTAGTTTTAACACTAATTTTACTGACTATAACTGCAGTGTTTATGATTCTAAAAATTTAATAAGAAATGAAGTAATGCTTCAAATAGTACTTAAAAACTATGGTTATTATGAATCAAAAATTGATGGTCAATTCGGTCCTGCTAGTAAGTCAGCATTAAGAAATTTTCAAACTGAAAATGGACTCTTATCAGACGGAATAATAGGTAAAAATACATGTAATTCGTTAGTTGATTCAAAAAATGTTAAAAAGTATACAAAGAATATGCAATTGTCTATTAGTAAAGTAACACAACAGCCTTCGGAGTCTTTAAAAATATCACAACAAAAACTAAAAGAATTAGATCTATATTTTGGTTCTATTGATGGTGTTAAAGGTAGAAATACAACAAATGCTATTAAGGAATTTCAAAAAAATGCGGGATTAACTGTAGATGGTGTACTTGGTCCTATTACATTAGCTGCTCTTGAAAAAGGTGCAGAGGCTTATATAACTAATCCAAAAACAGAACCATCGTCAAGTACAGTTTCTACTTCATCAGCATTAGATTTAAGAAACTATGATCCATCAAAAACATGTATTCAGGGATATGTTGATGCAAATGGTATTTGGATTACTGACCCCTGTTTCTATCCAGTTTTTGTATATAGATTTGGCAATACAGCACAGGTTAACTCACAAAATGAACTCAATGCTTATCTTGGAGATAGATGGTCTTTAGAAAAAGAGAAAACCTACAATACTATCGGTCCTGTATCCACTATAAACTATATAGACGGTATTCACTCACCAGTTAATGGACTACGCATGCCTACTAATGCAAATAATCTTATTGTTCTTGGAATAAAAAATGATAATAATGTGAACGCACGACCCCAATCAGGTCCACAAAATGCTGATGCAGTTTTTGAAGTATTAGTTGAAGGTGGAATGACAAGATTTATAAATGTATTTTATGAATCAGACACTAGTTACCATGGACCAATTAGATCAGCTAGACCTACCGATCCAACAGTGTTAAGACCACTTGGAGGAGTATTAGTAGCCAGTGGAGCTACAGGAGGTTTGATTCCAGAAATAGTTGATATTGGAGTTCCAGTTATTACTGATAGGAGACCTGAGTTTTTTCGTATTTCTTCAAGGAGAGCCCCTCACAATTTATATGCTGATACATATAAATTAAAACAATTAGCAATCTCAAAGGGTTATAAAAAAGAAGAAAATCCACAACCATTATTTCCATGGGGAAATCCTAATTATTCAATGTGGTCTTCAGGCTCTTATATTAAATTAAAATTTTCCTCACAAACCTCAACCATGTGGACTTGGAATGGAACTACATATTTACGTACTTATTATGATGCCTATAGAGGATCATCTTCTGGTGTACCGCATAGTTGGATAAATTCATCTGGTAATTCATCACAAATTACTGCTGATACAATAATTTCTTTATTTTGTGAACCCTATATACACCCATTACAACTTCCTTCTGTAAAGACAGTTGGAGAAGGAAGAGCAATAATTATGCATAATGGTAAAATTCTTGATGCATTTTGGAAAAGAGGATCTAATTTAGATCCATTTCATATTGTTGATTTGAATGGAAATACAATGTATATTCCACCAGGAAAACCCTGGATTTCATTGGTTCCTAGTAATTATTTACCTTCTTTTGACAATTAACTTTACTTTATAGGTACTTAAATGGTATATTTAGAGTGCGTTTCAATTAAGTGTGATACGCAGCCCTGTTGGGAAGCCCTCTTTTTGGGGGCTTCCGTTTTTTAGGACTTATTTAGTTCAGATAAATAGTTAACTGTATCACCCCAAACAATATCTGGAATGTAAGCGATTAAATATTCACAACCCGCGTCTTTATATTGCTCAATTGTCGCAAATACTTCCTCTTTTGTACCAATAAGAGGTCGATCGTAGTAATAATCTTTTGGAATATTGGTATAGGTAGCTAATCTTTCAACTTTTGTATCTAAATCTTTTTTATTTTGTGCAATCAATACATTCGTATGTAAGGTTCTTCCTATTTCATCAAAGTTCCTACCTACATTTTCACAGTGACCTTGTAAAATATTCGATTTTTCAACAAATCCATTCACGTCTACATCCCAGTTTCCATAATCTCCATATTTTGCAAGGAGTTTAAGAGTAACCTTCTCACCACCACCACAGACCCAAAGTGGAGGATAAGGTTTTTGGATTGGTTTTGGTTGATTTATAGCTCCATCTATTTGGTAGTATTCACCTTTAAAAATCGGTGTTTCTTCCGTTGTCATTTTTTTATAAATTATTAATGATTCTTCAAGCATTTTGAGTCTTACACCAGCAGAAGGATACTCATATCCGTATGCTCTATATTCATGGTCATACCATCCTGCACCTATCGCATATTCAAGCCTTCCATTAGACATAACGTCTATATTGGATGCGACCTTAGTTAAGTATGCAGGATTTCTGTAAGAATTACATGTGCACATTTGACCAAGGCGCACTGAAGATGTTTTTTGTGACAATGCTGACATGAGTGTCCAACATTCATAAGTTGGATCTTGAGTGGGTTTAGGTACAGTATGGAAATGATCATAAACCCAAATAGATTCATAGCCAAGTTTTTCTATATTTGTTGCTGCACTTAAAATTGTATTCCACTGGTCTTCTAATTTAATAGAATTTAGATCCATCCTCCAACCTTGTGGAACAAATACACCAATTTTCATGCTTTAATTATAACTTCTTTGAATTTCTGATTCTAAGAATCTTTAATAGGTCACTTAAATCTTCGCGATTTGATTTTCTTTCAATATATTGTAATCCATATTTTAAAATCAAAAGAACTGCAATAGTACCTAATACTGTGTTAAAAACTTTTATTACTGCATTGTTGTAACAGATAGCTTCATGCATTCGTAAGTTTTTATCTGTGTATTCAACACCTTCAATTAGTATTTGATAAACAGAACCACAGTTCATACTAAATTGTTTAAATTCGTCTAAAGATGCAGTTATAAACTCAACCTTTACATCTAAAAATAAATTTATGAAAACAAAAATCAACAAACTATTGAAAAAAATTAGGAAATATTTTTTATTAAACATAATCATAATACACTTTACTTTATGGATGAATTAACAATACTTAATGATCAATTAAAGAGAATGCGTGGTATGAACAAGTTTTATCATTTACAATTTTTAAACGATGTTCGCTTCTTCTTTTTTTTAACTTCTATTTTTTTAATATTTGTTCAATATAATATAAATATTTCGTATCTTCTTCCCTTAATAGCATTATTTGGCAGCGTCATGTTGGCTTTTCATGCGTATTATTTAATTTTTTCACGACATTATTCAGAATTTTTGGAAAAAAGAATTAATTCCATATACAAGAAAGAGTTATTCATAACTCATAAGCTTGAAAATAGATATTTTTTTCCAATTAACGACAAGAAAATCGTCGTAGCCAAACTTGGTAGAGATTTTTCATGGTTTAGTTTTGTTACATTATTTATTACATTTTATGGAATTATTGTTTATTCATATGGAATGTATCTTGTATATAATGAATTACTGAATTTACTCTATGTTTATATAGTGGCTGGGATTACCTTTGCAACTTTATGTATAGGTTATTGGTGGTTTGTAAAAAATATTGGTGAAAAGAGACTGCAAGAAATATATGGAAAATAAATATACAAATTTCGCTGGAGACAATTTAGACAATTTTCTTGGACATGAGATGATTGAAATTAAAGAAGATTATGTTGAATCAAAATTAGTCGTAACAAAAGATCATAAGCAACCAATGGGATTAGTTCACGGTGGGATTTACTCAACATTGGCTGAAACTATATGCTCATATGGAGCAAATTTTAGTGGAGAAGGTGTGTTTGTAGGGGTTAATAATAATACTGATTTTTTATCGAGTGTTACTGATGGGGAGATAATTTGCAAAGCTGAGCCAATTAAAAAAGGTAAATCTTTTCAGCTTTGGGAATGCAACATTTCCCACAATGATAAATTAGTAGCTGTTTCAAAAGTTAGGCTTAGTCGCATACAATGAAATTAAAGATATTGATATTTTTAATTTTATTTATATCATGTTCAAACAATTATGAATATAACCCTGATTGCTGGAAGACCGCAAGAGAAACTTGTAATGAAGAAAATAGAATTAACTCCGGAAATATGAGGAATGGTAATATTGGTGGGACTGGAAATTAGATGAAAAAGTATATATTAGTTTTGTTAATATTCATATCATGTGGTGGATCCGATTCACCTATTGAAACTACAGATACAACTATTTTAGAAACAACAACAACGTTAGGAGAAATAATGGAAAAAACATACACAGAACAACATCAAATGACAATCGATGATAGTAAAAATTATACTGCAGTAATTAAAACATCATTAGGCGATATGACAGTCGAATTCTTCACTAAAGATGCACCTATAACAGTTAATAATTTTATTACATTAGCTAAAGATGGTTACTACGATGGTGTAATTTTTCACAGAGTTATTTCAGAATTCATGATTCAAGGAGGAGATCCTTCTGGTACAGGTCATGGAGATTACGGTAAATATCCAGGTTATGAATTTGAAGA
>Ga0209036_1001236_pt1 | contig 10903 bp, 10 predicted proteins | sample MarorgKNORR_S2LV_3_FD_188222 | JGI IMG/M metagenome (GOLD analysis project Ga0209036, IMG submission 188222) | Marine microbial communities from the Southern Atlantic Ocean, analyzing organic carbon cycling - DCM_A/KNORR_S2/LV (SPAdes) (version 2) | ecosystem: Environmental > Aquatic > Marine >... | reverse complement strand
TGCAACTCCAATCATTGCATAGGTTGGAAGGAGGCCGATAAGAGTAGAGGCAACACCCATAAGAATTAGTGCAATTACTAGAGTTTTCTTTCTTCCTATTTTATCTCCATAATGACCAAATATTATTCCACCAATAGGCCTAGCAATAAATCCTGCAGCAAAAGTTAATAAAGATAATATTAATGCTGTCGATGGATCAACTTCTCCAAAGAATGCTGTTGGGAATATTAGCGCTGCTGCAGCGCCATAAAGAAAAAAATCGTACCATTCAATACTAGTTCCTGCTAACGCAGTTAATGCAACTTTACGCATATTCAATGTTTTTTCTGAATTTTTAAGATCTGACATAAAAGTTATATAAACTTGCTTGATGAGGTCATTACTTTAGCTGTAATTTCCATTACTTTTTTTGTTGGTGATTCAAGCTCTTCTGCACCAGATTCATTTGCTTGACCTGCATGAAGATCTTCATCTGCTTGCATTGTTTTTAGGATTTCAATGGTTTCTTTATCTTTCTCTGAGATTTTATCTAAATGTTTTTGTAAATGTTTAACAACTTGTTTTTCAGTTTCCTCAACAAAACCAAGACTAGTCTTTTCACCCATAGCTCCAAATATTGCACCGATGGTAAAAGATCCTGCATACCATAATGGATTTAATAGAGAGCTCTTTCCATCAAGCTCATCCAATCTCTTTTTACACCATACTAAATGATCAGTCTCTTCTTCTCCGGCCTGAATTAAATGTTCTTTAATTTTTGGGTCTTTGCATACAAACGCTTGTCCTCTATAAAGAGCCTGTGCTGCAACTTCTCCAGCATGATTAATTCGCATCATTTGAATAGAGAGGTCTTTTTCTTTTTTAGTAAGTTCTTCGACATTTTTTTGGATAGGTCTTGGAGGATACTCTCTTTCAGTACCTGTTTTTTTATCTGAAAGAGTTTTTAAAGCTATATCAAACTCATTCACAATCCCATTTAAAATACTCATTTAATTCCTTTAAAGCCTATGTCTTTTCTAAAATATGAACCATCAAATTCAACCTTTTCAACTAGATTATATGCGTTTTGCTGTGCTTCCTTCAAATCGTTACCTAATGCGGTTGCACAAAATACTCTTCCACCACTTGTTAAGATTTTGTTATCTTCATATTTTGTACCTGCGTGAAATAATTTATTTCCTTTATCATCATGGTCTTTAATATTTACCTCTTTGTTAGATTCATAATTTTCTGGATACCCTTGAGATGCAATCACAACACCACATGAATGCTTATCAGTCCATTCAATAGAATATGAATCAAGCTCATCATTAATTGCTGCATTACAAAGTTCAACTAGGCTTGATTGAAGTCTGAGTAAAATAGGCTGTGTCTCTGGATCACCAAATCTACAATTAAATTCTAGTACTTTAATTTTATTATCTTTTATCATAAGACCAGCATATAAAAACCCAAGATAGGGAGACCCTTCCTTGATTAATCCCTCCATAGTTGGATACATAACCTCATCAAGAATTTTTTTATGCAATTCATTAGTAACAATTGGCGCAGGCGAATATGCTCCCATCCCTCCAGTATTCAAACCAACATCACCATCTCCGATTGCCTTATGATCTTGACTAGTTGCTAAAGGGATTATTTTATCTTTACTGACAACTGCTATAAAAGAAGCTTCTTCACCTTCTAAAAATTCTTCGATTACGACTCTGCTACCAGCAGCACCAAAAGCATTGTCTTTAAAAATACTTACTAGAGCTTCCTCAGATTCTTTTATATTTGAGCAGATAATAACTCCTTTACCAGCCGCCAATCCGTCTGCTTTGATAACAGTCGGATAATTAATTTGATCAAGGTATTTTAAAGCTGAATCAAAATCATCAAAAGATTCATATTCTGCAGTAGGGATATTATATTTTACAAAAAAATCTTTAGAGAAAGTCTTAGAACCTTCTAATTGCGCTGCTTCTTTTGATGGACCAAAGGTATTTATATTTTTACTATGAAGGTAATTAGTTAATCCTTCAACCAAAGGTTGTTCAGGCCCAATTATTACAAGCTTAATACTTTCATTTATGCAAAAATCTTCAATCGCATTGAAGTTATTAATATCTATTTCAACATTGCTCACCTTTTCTTCAAGATGAGTTCCAGCATTTCCAGGAGAGACAAAAACATGACTGACAATATTATCTTGAGCACATTTCCATGCCAAAGCATGTTCCCTTCCACCAGAGCCAATAATTAAAACTTTCATTAGTGTCTGAAATGCCTCGTTCCAGTAAATACCATTGCTATATTATGTTCATTAGCAGCAGCAATCACTTCATCATCTTTGATAGATCCACCAGGCTGAATAATTGCAGTAATACCACTTGATGCTGCTTTATCAATGCCATCTCTGAATGGAAAAAAAGCATCTGAGGCCATAACAGCTTCATTTACATCAAGACCTTCTTCTTTTGCTTTCAAATTTGCTATTTCCGCACTAATTACTCGACTCATTTGTCCTGCACCGATTCCAATAGTTTGTTTATTTTTAACGTAAACGATTGCATTACTCTTCACAAATTTTGCTACTTTCCATGCAAACATTAAATCGTCCATTTGATTTTCTGATGGCTTTCTTTTAGTCACGCATTTTAGATCATCAACTGTTACACTTTTTTCATCGTCATCTTGAACCAAAATCCCACCAGATACTTTTTTAATTGTTCCTGGATAAGGGTTATCTTGTTTAATATCTACTTTTAAAATCCTAATATTTTTTTTGTTAGAAAATTCATTTAAAGCCTCTTTTTCAAAATCAGGCGCAATAACTAATTCAACAAATTGTCTTGAGTTTATTTCTTTTGCTGTTGTTTGAGTGACTATTTTATTAAAAGCAATTATTCCTCCAAAAGCAGATGTCGGATCTGTTTTAAAAGCCAAATCATAAGCATCGCTTATAGAATTTGCTTCCGAAACCCCGCATGGATTTGCATGTTTTACTATTACACACGCTGGATCACTAAATTCTCTTACACACTCCCATGCAGCATCTGCATCGACAATATTGTTATATGAAAGTTCTTTGCCTTGGATAATATCTGCATTAGCAATATTTATATTTTCTAAGTTTTCAAAAGTAAATAATGTGGCCGATTGATGAGGATTTTCTCCATATCTCAAAGTAGTACTCTTCTCGATGCTATAGTCGTGTATTTTTTTATCATCGTTTTTAAGATAATTAGATATTGATTTATCGTAATCTGACATCAAGGCAAAAACCTTTTGCGATAAATTTTTTCGGTGTTCATATGAAATGCCGTCATTATCATTCCATTCTTTTATTATCTTATCGTAGTCCTCAGGGTCGGATATCACTACAACATCTTTAAAATTCTTTGCAGCTGCTCTGATCATTGTTGGTCCACCAATATCAATTTTTTCTATTGCCTCTTCAAACGAACAATCTTGTTTAACTGTTTGTTTGAATGGATATAAATTTACTATTACAAGATCAATGGGCTCATAGTTTTTTTCCTCTAGAGTTTTCATATCTGAATCTCTTCTTGCAAGAATACCTGCATGAATTTTTGGATGAAGAGTTTTTACTCTGCCATCCATCATTTCTTCGAATCCAGTAAATTCAGATACTTCAATAACGCTGTCTGTGATTTCTTTAATAGATTTATAGGTTCCTCCGGTTGAGATTATCTTTACGTTTTTTTCTATTAAAAAATTTACAATTTTCTTTAAATTAGACTTGTTAGATAGACTGATTAAAGCTGTTTTTGGCTTAACGACATTCATTAGCTAATGTTATATTTTTTTAGTTTTGTTCTTAGAGTTGTTCTATTTATACCTAAGATTTTTGCAGCTTTTGATTGATTATTATTTGAGAAATCCATCACTGCATATAAAAGAGGTGGCTCGACTTCATTTAAAACTAGTTGGTATACATCAATTGGAATATTTTTTTGGTCTAATTGATTAAAATATCTATTCATAGCCTTTCGAACCTCATCTTTTAAAGGTTTTTTTGAATAGCTATCGAAGGATTTTTTTTTATTTTTCAAATCAACTTATTTTTATCAAAGAAGATTTAGTTTACAGCTGTTTAAAAATTGCTCAATAGATTTTTAGAGATTTATTGAAGTTTTTTTATTACCCTCAAGAGTGAAATAATCAAATTTTAAATCTTTCATTACAATTTTTACTACAGATGTATAGTCTGGATAAAAATACAAGAGCCTATCTATTTTAGCTAATTCACTAACAAGAGCATTTATGACCATGAAATGGCTAAATACTACTACGTTGCCATTAAAAGATTTTGTTTTATCAAAAATATTTTTTCTCCAAGACTTAACATAGTTTGGCAAATCATTATTTTTACATTTAATAATACCTTCAAGCCACTTTTGTTTCTCATTTGCTTCAATATTGTCTGAAGGTATCTCAATAAAAGTATCATCGATCATCACTTCTTTATTAAACTTTTTAGCCAAAGGTTTTGCGGTTTCGATTGCTCGCAATTTTGGGCTTGATAAAAAAGAATATTTTTCAAGATGCTGAAGTTCTTTATGTTTAAGTAAATTATTAGATTGCATCTTACCTTTGTCGCTTAAGCCAGGATCAGGGTGATCTCCCCATCTATTTGCAGCTTCCCCATGCCTTATAAATATAATTTCAATCTGTGACATTTATTTTGTAGCTATAGCTATAATAATGTTGTGAGAATTCATAGAGTATATTGTAAGTCTGTATCAAAGTCTGACAAGAAATTTAATTTAGATGAAGCTGAATCACGTCATCTATTAAAGGCACTCCGTCTAAAAGAGGGGAGTCATATTGAGGTATTTGATGGTAATGGCAAGTATGCATTATGTTCTATATCTGAATTATCTAATAAGAGATGTCTAATAGAAAGGATTTCAGAAATTGAAGATCAAGAGGCCTCAAGAAGAAATTTAACAGCAGTAATTCCCTTTATTAAAAAAAATAATTTTAATTATATGATTCAAAAATTAACTGAGGTCGGAGTTAACAAATTTATAGTTTATAAAGCAGACCTTTCAGATCAGAGCATTGCAAAAAAAGATTTTGAAAAAATAATAATAAAATCTAGGGAGGTCATTGTTAATGTTTGTAAACAGTGTGGAAATAATTTTCTGCCCACAATTGAAAGCTATATCAACCTTGATAAAGCAATTAAACAAATTGAAGTAGGTGATGATAAATATATATTTGATACTGAGGCAGCAAAATATTTTACCCAAGATGAGTTAGATAATAAATCTTCCATAACTATCATTACAGGACCAGAATCAGGCTTTTCAGATAAAGAAATAAAAATGTTTGACAATAAAGAGATTAAAATAAGATATCTTGGAAAAAATATTCTAAGATCTGAGACAGCTCCAATAGTTGTTTCGTCAATAATAATAAATCATTTTGGTAGAATTTAATTATGAGCAATAAAGTATTATTTATTACAGATACATTTAAAGATCTTAATATTAAAAAAGATACTTCAATTTTAATGATTGAAGAAGCAATAAATAATGATTTTGACGTTTTTCAATGCGAAATCAATGATTTATTTATTGAAGAGGGTTACGTTTATTCAAGTTCTAGAAATATCATATCTGCAGGCTCAGCTCAGGTAGAAAGTATTAAAAAGGAAGACATAAAAATTTCTGATTTTAGATATTGCTTTATGAGAAAAGATCCCCCTGTGGATGAGAACTATATAAATGCTCTTCATCTTCTAGGACTGGCAGAAAAGCATGGCGCTATTATTCATAACAAACCAAATGCTATTAAAGAATTCAATGAAAAGATATTCGCAATTCATTTTTCAGAATATATACCAAGTACATTGGTTACTTCAAAAATAAGCAAAATTGAGAATTTTTATAAGACCCATAAAAGCATCATAATCAAACCGCTCGATGGAATGGGTGGAACTTCAATTTATAAGGTTGAAGATTGGGACGAAGAAAAAATAGAATTAATTGAAAAGATGACAGATTCTGAAAAGACTCAAATAATATGCCAGAAATTTATTGAAGATATTTATGATGGAGATTACAGAATTTTAATTATTAATGGCAAGCCTTTTGAGAAGACATTAGCTAGAATTCCTAAAGAGGGAAGTTTTAAAGGTAATCTCGCAGCAGGAGGTTATGGTGAAGCACGAGATATTACAGACTTTCAACAAAGAATTGGTGAGGAGATAGGAAAGATTTTAATGGAAAATGGCATAAGTTTTGCTGGAATAGATATTATTGGAGAACTTTTAACCGAAATAAATATTACAAGCCCAACCTGCGCAAGAGAAATTCTTGATCAAACTAAAATGAATCCAATTAAAGAATATTTTGCAGGATTATGAACTCACTTTCTTCAACAAAAAATATAAGCAAGCGTACCTTAACTTTTAATAAATCTTTTCTAATATCAGTTTTAATTCATGCCTTTTTAATTTTTGGCCTTTCAATAACAACTTATTATAAATTGCCAATTTTCAAGGAATCACCAATTATTAATGTTAAATTTGCAAATTCTAGTCAAGATTTTTTGACTAATTCTAATATTGGAAATATGGAAAATTTAGAGAAAGAATTATCTTCTTCAGTTGAGGGTAATATGAGTTCATCTAAAAGTATCTCTCAGTCATTCAAAATTAAAAAACTACAAGCAAATTCTATGGTTAATTCAGAAGAAGCGGTTTATTTAAACTTATGGCAAAGACAGATTGAAACTAAAGGAGATAATTTAATTTCAGAAAGTAAAAATATATTTGATGGGACAGTTCAGATAATGGCAACTATTGACGTTTATGGTAATTTAATAGACTCTAAAATTTTAATTTCTTCAGGCAATAATTTAATAGATGATATGGCAATTAATATTTTAAGAGAGTCAGCTCCTTTTGCACCGTTTAATAAAACTATGTCTAATGAATATAGCGTTCTTGAAATAATAAGAGATTGGAATTTCTCTAACAAATAAATGCAAATAATTGCTTTTGATTATGGAGAGAAGAAGATTGGAGTTGCTGTAGGTCAAACTTCAACGAATACCTCTTCACCTCTTAAGGTCATATTTAATAATCATGGTAAAGTAAACTGGGATGAGATAAATTCACTCTTGAATGAATGGAATCCAAATCTAATTATTGTAGGTAAACCCTTAAATATGGATGGTACGGAAAGCGAGGTAATGAAAAAAGTTGATAAATTTTATAATTATTTAATGAAAATATATAAAGCTAGATATGAATATGTTGATGAGAGGTTAACCACATTTGAAGCTAAAGAAATACTTAAAGATAATAAAGCTGAGCTTGTGGATGCAAACGCTGCAAAGATACTAATAGATAATTGGTTTAATATAAATAAGTATAAAAATGTCGATTTCTAATGAATTTCTAGATCGTTTATTGGCTTCTGTAAATATAGTTGATGTTATTGGCAGAAGAATAACCTTGGAGAGGAAAGGTGGGGCTTATTGGGCAAAATGTCCATTTCACGGTTCAGGCGAAGAAAGAACAGCATCTTTTAAAGTTTATGAGGACACGAATACATTCCATTGCTTTGGATGTAAGGAGTCTGGTAATGCAATACATTTTTTGAGAAAACATGATGGGGTTGATTTTGTAGAAGCGGTTGAAATGTTGGCCTCACAAGTAGGAATGGAAGTTCCTAAACAGGAAAATTCTGTTGATACATCTAATGCAACTCAAATAAATAATAAAGCAGCAGAATTATTTTATGAGCAACTCAAATCAGATGATGGAAAAGCAACAATTTCATATTTAAAAGATAGAGGAATCTCTGGTGAAACTGCAAAATTTTTCCTTCTAGGATATTCAACAAATAAAAAACCTTCTTTATACGATAATTTAAAAAAAGAATTTAATGAATTGGATTTAGATGAATCTGGATTATTTGGTAAAAATGATGATGGAGGTCATTACGACAGGTTTAGAGACAGACTTATGTTTCCGATTAGAAATGTAAAGGGTGAGTGTATTGCATTTGGTGGAAGACTAATAAACGATAAAAAAGATCAAGCCAAATACTTAAATTCACCAGAGACCAAAACGTATAAAAAGAAATATGAGGTATACGGACTTCATGAAATAAGATCAATCAATAAAAGACCTGAATCAATATTTTTGGTTGAGGGATATATGGATGTTATTGGCTTATATCAACAAGGAGTTAAGAATGCTGTAGCATCCTCAGGAACTGCTTTTACACAAGAACAACTTAGAAAAATTTTAAGTTATACAAACTCTATCTTTATTGTTTTTGATGGTGATGAAGCTGGTTACAAAGCTTCATGGAGGGCGGTTGAGAACGCTTTGCCTATAATCAGAGAAGATACAAGAATTAGTTTTATTTTTTTAAACCCCGGTGAGGACCCAGATAGTTTTGTAAATGCTAATGGTAAAGATGCTTTCTTAAGTCTTACAAAAAATGCAAAAACCCTCTCTGACTTTTTTATTGAAAAAATCAAAGAACAAGATGACTTGTCAACAGTTGAGGGTAGATCAATGGTAGCAAAATTTGCATTACCTTTAGTTAATAAGATTTCGAATGATACCCTTAAGCAAGTATATATAAATGAAATGTCAAAAATATGTGATTTAGACTTTTCTAAATTAATCGAAGGTGAATCGAAGATTAAAAAAATTTCCACACCACAAAAAGAAGAAGCAAAAGAAACCTCAAACTCGGTAATGAGAAAATCTGTTTTAGGAGTATTTATGGGATTAATTCAACATCCGAAGTTAACTTCTATCAATGAATTTAATCAAATTAAAAAAGATTCAAAATTTATCTTTCTTAAAGAAATTAGAGACCTATATATTGATAATCCTGAATCTTCTCCATCTATTATTTTTGAGAAGATTAAAAGTGAAAAGATTAAGAATATTTTTGGCGAGGCTTTAGTGTCTGAAATAAAACTATCTATAGAAGATGCTGAGTCAATGATTGGTGATTGTTTGAAATTAATTTTGCAATCGGACTCAGAAAGAGAACAGTTTTTAATAGAAAAATTCAATATGCAAGAGCTATCTTCAGCTGAAAAGAGAGAATTACAACAAATTATTCTAAAAAAAGCTAAAATGTCGCAGGATGAGGAAGCTTTAATCAAAAAATTAAGCTTAATTTAGATTGATTTTTGTTAATCAATCCATAAATAAAGGGGATATACTCGAGGTACGACCAAAGCGTGGATAAATTAAATCAAAAGGGTTCAAAAATTGCTGAACTCATAGAGAAAGGTAGAGAACAAGGGTACTTAACATACGCAGATGTTAATGATCATCTTCCTGATGATATATCTGATCCTGACCAAGTTGATGAAATCATAGGAATGATTAATGACTTAGGTCTTCAAGTGCATGAAACTGCACCCGATGCTGATACTTTGATGTTGGCTGAATCTGAAAATTCTGATGATATCGCATTAGAACAAGCTGCTGAAGCATTAGCTGCAGTTGAAAATGAAACTGGTCGAACTACTGATCCTGTAAGAATGTACATGAGAGAAATGGGTACTGTTGATCTTCTTACTCGTGAAGGTGAAATAGAAATTGCGAAAAGAATAGAAGAAGGAATGAGAGATCTTCTTAATGCAAGTGTTGTTTATCCAAAAACTGTTGAATATGTACTTTATTATTTTCAACTTGTTAAAGATGGCGAAAAAAAGATTAATGATTTTTTAACAGGTTTTTTAGAAGAGATGGAAGAGGTTCCATCAGCAGGCCCTGGAAGTCAAAGAGCTAAAGAAGAAGCCGAAGCTGCTGAATCTTCAGATGAAGAAACTTCATCCGGTCCTGATATGAAAGAAGTTCAAAGAAGACTCACTAACTTAAAACGCCAATTCAATAAAACTACAAAAGTCATTGAGAAAAAGGGTAGGCATTCTAAAGAGGCAAATGCAGAATATAAAAAACTTGGAGAGATATTCCAATTCTTAAAGTTTAGCCCAAGAATGTTTGAAGAAATAGCTGCAGTTGCTAGACATGGATTAAATATTCTTAGAGAAAAAGAAAAATTTATACAGACAAAGTTAGTTAAAGAAGCAAGAATACCTAGAAAAGATTTTATTGCTTTATATCCAGATAACATAACAAAGGTTAGATGGGTCGACAGTCTGATGAAAGAAAAAAAATACAAAAAAGATCTTATAGAAGATGTTAAGCAAGATGTTGTTATAGCTCAAAAAGACATCATCGAGCTTGAGAATAAAGTTGGCTTAAGCGTCAAAGAAATTAAAGAAATTAATAGAAACATGTCTATGGGTGAAACTAAAATGCGCAGAGCAAAAAAAGATATGGTTGAAGCTAATCTAAGGTTAGTTATATCTATTGCAAAAAAATATACTAATAGAGGATTACAATTCCTAGATTTAATTCAAGAGGGAAATATTGGTCTTATGAAAGCTGTAGATAAGTTTGAATATAGAAGAGGTTACAAGTTCTCAACATATGCGACATGGTGGATAAGACAAGCAATAACCAGATCAATTGCTGACCAAGCTAGAACTATAAGAATACCTGTCCATATGATAGAAACTATTAATAAACTAAATAGAGTTTCAAGACAAATGATGCAAGATATGGGAAGAGAGCCTACACCTGAAGAGTTAAGCAAAGAGCTAGATATGCCAGAAGATAAGGTAAGAAAAGTTCTTAAAATTGCTAAAGAACCTATTTCAACTGAAACACCAATTGGAGACGATGAAGATTCAAGCTTAGGTGATTTTATTGAAGACACTGTAATTGAATCACCTTTAGAAAATGCTACTGAAGAAAGTCTTCATTTTGCTACTGATGACGTTCTGGCTTCACTAACAGCAAGGGAAGCCAAAGTGTTAAGAATGAGATTTGGTATTGGTA
>Ga0209036_1001233_pt1 | contig 10924 bp, 11 predicted proteins | sample MarorgKNORR_S2LV_3_FD_188222 | JGI IMG/M metagenome (GOLD analysis project Ga0209036, IMG submission 188222) | Marine microbial communities from the Southern Atlantic Ocean, analyzing organic carbon cycling - DCM_A/KNORR_S2/LV (SPAdes) (version 2) | ecosystem: Environmental > Aquatic > Marine >... | reverse complement strand
AAAACACCAAAAAAAGTTGAATCTCCATACCTATCAATTCAAGAAGTCGTTTCTATTGCAAAAGAGGGTGAGAGTAGGGGTTGTTATGAGGCATTATTCACTTTAGGAGATAAGCCAGAGCTGAGATATAAAGCTGCACGCGATTGGTTAAAAATTAATGGTTTTAAAACAACAAATGAATACCTGGGTGCTTGTGCAGATGCTGTCTTAAAAGAAACTTCCCTTATTCCTCATTTGAATTCAGGGTGTCTTACATCAGAAGAAATTTCTAAATTAAAGCCACTAAGCGGTTCAATGGGATTAATGGTTGAATCACTGTCTTCAAAGCTCACTGAAAAAGGCCAGCCTCATTATGGATCTCCTGACAAAGAACCAGAATTTAGAATGAAGACACTAATAGAAGCCGGTAAACAAAAAATTCCATTTACAACGGGAATTTTAATAGGAATTGGTGAGACACGTTTAGATAGACTCGAATCTCTTTATGAAATTTCTAAACTTCACAAGCAATACAATCATATTCAAGAAGTCATTGTTCAAAACTTCAAACCGAAGCCAAATACATTAATGGCAAATTCTCCTGAGCCTTCATTCGATGAGTTAATTTGGACAATTGCTATGGCAAGGTTAATTTTACCTGGTGATATTAGTGTGCAGGTTCCACCAAATCTAAACGCTGAACATATTAAAAAATTAACCGTATCTGGTATCAATGATTTTGGAGGAATTTCTCCAGTAACTAAGGACTATGTAAATCCAGAGGCTCCTTGGCCAGAAATAGAAAAGCTTGGTAAATTAGCTTTACATTCCAATCAGTCACTTGTTGCCCGAACAACACTTTATCCTAAGTATTTTGCAAATCTTAATGAGTTCTCATCACCCTCGATAGCCTCTAAATTACTTGATATTACTGATGCAAGATCATTGATTAGATCTGATAATTGGAAATCTGGAGTAAGTGATCATATTCCACTTTATTCAAAGCATATCTGTAATACTGACATTCAAAAGACCATTCAAGAGGTTGAATTAAATCCTTCTATAGATAATTTACAAAGGTTATTAGAGTCAAATGATAAAGATTTTCAATATATCGTTGATTATGCAAATAACAAGAAATTTGAAATTTTTGGAAAGGATGTAAGCTTTGTTGTAAATAGAAATATCAACTATACAAATATATGCTCTTACAAGTGTAATTTTTGTGCTTTTTCAAAAGGAAGAGGGCACGATGATCTTCGGGGTAAGCCGTACAATATTTCTCATGCTGAGATAGTACGAAGAACAAAAGAAGCTATTGATAGAGGCGCAACCGAAGTATGCTTACAAGGCGGTATTCATCCAAAATATACCGGCCGAACTTATATTGAAATAGTTAAATCTATAAGATCAGTTTCTAGTTCTGTCCATATCCATGCATTTTCTCCGCTTGAAATAGATCATGGCAGAAAGACATTAAATATTTCTTCTAAAGAATTTCTACAAGAGTTAAAAAATGTTGGGCTAAATTCTCTTCCAGGAACTGCAGCTGAGATTTTGCATGATGATATTAGATCAAAAATATGTCCAGATAAACTGACTACATCTCAATGGATTGAAATTATCAAGACTGCTCATAATGTTGGATTACCCTCAACATCTACAATGATGTTTGGTCATGTTGAGAATATGTCTCACGTTGCTCATCATCTTCTTAAATTAAATAACCTTCAATTAGAAACCAATGGAATAACAGAGTTTGTTCCTCTGCCTTTTGTGGCTGATGAAGCCCCTATTTATAGAAAGGGTCTTGCAAGACCCGGACCTACCTTTAAAGAATCCATTTTAGTCCATTCTGTTGCAAGAATTCTTTTCAATGGCAAAATCAATAACATTCAGGGCTCATGGGTAAAAATGGGCCTTCCAGGATTAAAGTTTCTTTTAACTGCAGGAATTAATGATATTGGAGGAGTGCTCATGAATGAATCAATAACAAGATCTGCTGGTGCCGCTTTTGGTCAAGAATTATTTTTAGAGGATGTTCTTAAAATTACTGATGAGCTAGACCTTAATTTAATCCAGCGCAACACTTTATATCATTCCATGCCTAATAGAATTAAAGATTTGATAGAACTTCAATCAATTCCTTTGCTTCCAATAAATAATGATTATCATCAACCTAAAAAAATAATTAATTCACTATGAAGACAAAACTATTACATCTATCAGTGATAACGCTAGGATATGTTGCTTGTATATACTCAATGCAACTTACTTGGGAGCTTTCATCCGATTTTTCATTACCTCTTAAAGTATTTATATGTCATGTTGAAGCTACGGTCTTTATTTATTTTTTGAGCGTTATATTTAATAACTCAAGTTGGTATGATGCTTTTTGGTCAGTTATTCCTGTTGTGCTTGCTGTAATGTGCTGGTCTGATCTTGCTGCTGCTGGAAATACTCAGAGAGCATTGTTAATGCACGCCTGTTTACTTTTTTGGGCTATTCGTCTTACTTATAACTGGATGAGATCATGGGATGGATTTTCACATGAAGATTGGCGTTATGTAATGATGAAAGCAAAAACTAAAAATAAATTAGAATATTTTATTGTTGATTTTGGGTCTATCCATCTCATACCAACAATATGCGTCTACTTAGCATTGCTTCCAATGATATTTGCACTTGCTTATCCAGGAAATGGCTTAAATATACTTGATATTGTTGCTGCCTTACTATCTGTTATTGCGGTAATAATACAAATTATTTCTGATCAACAGATGTATAACTTCAGAAATAACATGACCGAGTCAAAAACTATGCAGACAGGTTTATGGTTTTATTCAAGACACCCTAATTATTTTGGCGAAATACTTTTTTGGTTTAGTTTGTTTGTGTTTGCGATAGCTTCAAGTATGTCGTTTGCATGGCTTTTGATCGGCTGTATCGTTATGTATGCTCTCATAGCAATTGCATCTGTTTCAATGATGGATAAAAGATCATTAAATAGACGAGCAGATTTTAAAGATTATATGGAATCTACTCCTGCGATCTTTATTAACTTTTTTAAAAAAAGCTAACCCATGAAAAAACTATTTTTATATTCAATCTTTTTGATGGCCTGTGAAACAATATCTGCAGAAGATTTAAGAAATCAATTAGCTCTTGATATTCCTGGGGTTATGACAAAAGTGACTGATTGGAGACATTATTTTCATGAATTCCCTGAACTTTCAAATAGAGAATATAAAACTCAGGAATCTATTGCTGAGGCATTAATCGAAATGGGATTAGAGCCTAATCTTAACTATGGGATTACTGGAGTCACTGCTTTTATAAGAGGTCAAAATGCTGGACCATTAATTGCACTAAGAGCTGATATAGATGGATTGCCTGTTACAGAAAAACTTAATTTACCATTTTCGTCAAAAGTTAAAACAACCTATCAAGGCAATGAAGTCGGTGTAATGCATGCTTGCGGTCATGATGCTCACATTGCAGTTTTACTTGGTGTTGCTAGTTTTCTATCTCAAAATACTGATAAATTAAATGGCGATATTTTATTAATTTTTCAACCAGCAGAAGAGGGTGCACCAGAGGGAGAGGAAGGTGGCGCTGAATTGATGTTAAAGCAAGGCCTTTTTGATGCTGAAAAACCAGATGCTATTTTTGGAATGCATGTAGCTAATTTTAAAAATGGTCAAATTTGGACCAAACCTGGTCCAATTATGGCTTCAGCAGAAGCATTTAGAATTACAGTCCAAGGCAGACAAACACATGGTTCGCGCCCATGGAGCGGAGTTGATCCAATTATTGCTGCGTCCGATATTGCTACAACATTACAAACAATTGTGAGCAGAAGATTAAATCTTTTGGATAGCCAGGCTGTGGTAACTGTAGGAATTATGAAAGCTGGGACAAGAAATAACATCATACCCTCGACTGCAATGTTGGAGGGAACTATTAGAACATTCAAAGACTCTTATGCAGATCAAATCAGAGATGAAATCAAGCTTATAGCGGAGAAAGTAGCAGAGGCTCATCATGCTTCTGCTGAGGTTGAGTTTAAGGTTTATGGGGGATATCCAGTTACAGTCAATGATGAAGATCTTGTAAGAAATTTCTCACCATCTTTGATGGAAGCTGCAAATGGAGATTTTTTTGAGGCAAGAGTTCCACGAACAGGAGCAGAAGATTTCTCTTTTTATGCACAACAAGTGCCTGGATTATTTTTTTTCTTAGGCGTTAATGCTCCCGGTGTTGAAGATAGTCCTACTAATCACTCTCCATATTTTTATGTTGATGATTCTGCCCTAACTAACGGTGTGAAAGCATTTGTAAATTTAGTGGAAGACTTTTCTGTTAAGTTTAATTCTAATTAAATACCTGAATTACTAAAGTCATAATTATGACAAACATGAAGATAAGAATTATTGGGAATTTTCCCAACCACATAGATATTTTTTTCGGTAAAATTATTAATAGCGCTATTGCAACAGATATTATTCCTAGACTATATATAAAGCTTTTAAGATCAAAAAAAAGATCTTCTAGCATTTAAACAAATTACTCCTCTGGAAGAAGAGAATTTAAACGATCTAGTGAATCAAGATACTCATTAATAATTCTATAGACAACGTCTTTAACAGATTCTATTTGCTTAACCTGGCCAATGACTTGACCAGCTGCATTAAAGGAAACTTCTTGAGTATTTCCTGATCCTGCATACATTGATGTTCTTCGCATTGCATCAAAGGTGATCATGCCTTGAAGTGGCATTGGCAAAGGATCAGGATTGTCAGGATTTTCCCATGCCTCAGTCCATTTATTTTTTAACATTCTTGCAGGCTTTCCTGTCCACGCTTTGCTTCGAATAGTATCTTCACTTGATGCATTTAAATACGAATCTTTTTGAGCTGGCTGTGCTGCAGCTTCCTCTACTGCAAGCCATAAAGAACCACACCATACCCCTTGAGCACCCATAGACATTGCTGCTGCCATTTGTCTTCCATTACCAACTCCTCCTGCAGCTAGAACAGGTAATTCACCGACCGCGTCAATAATTTGAGGCCATAAGACAATACTGCCTATCTCTCCTGTATGACCACCGCCTTCTCCACCTTGAGCAATAATGAAGTCCAGTCCAGCGTCTTTGTGAGCAACTGCTTGTTTAATTTTTCCACACAATGCACCAATTAGAACACCCTTGTCTTGAATTTTTTTAATCATGTCTTGGGGTGGAGTTCCTAAAGCATTTGCAATTAATTTGACGTTAGGATGTTTTAAAGCTTCATCAATTTGAGGTTCGGCAGTTGCTTCAGTCCATCCAAGTAAGCCGCCTTTTGGACCATTAGTTTCTGGAGCTTCAGGCACACCATTTTCTGATAATAATTTGTCTACAAATTCTCGATGAGCATCAGGTACCATTTTTTGCAAAGACTCCAATAATTGTTCCGGGTCTTTTTCATCCATACCCTCGTATTTTTGAGGTATAACTGTGTCTACACCATATGGATAATCGCCAATTTTTTCATCGATCCAATCAAGCTCTTCCTTTAATTGCTCAGGAGAGTAACCAACAGCTCCTAAGACTCCAATCCCTCCAGCTTTACTTACTGCAACAACAACATCCCTGCAATGAGTAAATGCGAAAATTGGATATTCGATGCCTAGTTTTTTACATATATCAGTTTTCATTTCGATCCATAGTATTATTAAAATTAGATTATAGACATTTATAAAAAGTTTGTGACCATTAAAGAGTTAAATTTCTTATTAGATTTTTTTTAAAATATACTACTACTTGCAGCGAATTAGTTACAATTTACTATTAAACTTAGAGATATTATGAAATGGGATTATGAATTTGATGTTGTTGTAGTTGGCTCTGGAAATGGAGCTCTAACTTCAGCCATTTGCAGTCATGATGGTGGCGCAAAAACACTTGTTATTGAAAAAAGCAATCAATACGGTGGCACATCTGCAACTTCTGGAGGAGGAGTTTGGATTCCAAATAATAGATATGCCAAAGCTGAGAATGTTGATGATTCAGATCAAGATGCACGAGACTATATCAATAGCGTTTCTCCTGAGGGCATGATTAAAGATGAACTTATTGAAACTTATATTTCAGAAGGACCAAAAATGATTGATTATCTTCATGAAAATTCCCAAGTAAAATATAGAAACTTATCTCATTATCCAGATTACTTTCCCGACAATCCTGGGGGAAAGGAGGGCAACAGATCAATGGAGCCTGAACCCATTAATGGAACAATATTAGGAACTGATTTAGGTAAGCTAAGGGAGCAGCATCCACAAACAGCTTTTACCATGGGACCAATTAATATGAATTTTACCCAGGTAGAGGGTCAATTACTTTTAGGAGCTTTGCCTGGTTGGAAAACACTTTTTGCCAAACTATTTACGAAATATATCCTTGATTTACCCATGAGACTGAAATGGGGTTGGAAAGATAGAAGGCTGACAATGGGTAATGCAGGAATAGCAAGATTAGTATTATCTTTAAGAGATAGAAATGTAGATATCTGGACTGAGACTTCAATGACAGATTTAATAGATGAAAATGGTTCAGTGATTGGCATCAAAGCTTCAAGAAATAATTCCGAAATCAATATCAAAGCCTCAAAGGGGGTAATTTTAGCTTCTGGTGGATTTGAGAAAGATCAAGAGCTCAGGGATAAGTATTTACCTCAACCTTCTAAAACTGAATGGAGCGCTGCAAATACATACAACACAGGAGATGCATTGAAAGCTGCTTTAAGACTTGGAGCCGATACTCATCAAATGGATACAGGATGGTGGTCAACGGTCATGAAAGTCCCTGGTCAAGATAAAGGTTGGTTATCAATGGTTGATAAATCAATGCCGGGTAATTTTACAGTTAATAAGAATGGCGAAAGATTTTCAAATGAATCTCAAAACTATGTAAGTTTTGTAAATGATATGTTTGAAAAATATGCTGAAGGAAATCCATGTGCGCCATGCTACATGATTTTTGATAGCACCTTTAGAAAGAATCGTCCATGCGGTCCTCTTCTTCAGAGCTCTATGCAACCTGACTCTGCTGTCCCAAAAGAGTGGTGGACACCATCATTTCTATCTAAGGGTGAAACTTTAGAAGAGCTAGCCGAAGTTGCTGGAATTGACATAGAGGGTCTTTTATCAACTCAAGCTAAAGTAAATGAATATGCTAAATCTGGAAAAGATCTTGATCTTCAGAGAGGTGACACAGCTTATGATAGATATTATGGTGATCCATCTGTCACACCAAATCCATGCCTAGCACCATTAGAGAAGGGCCCTTTTTATTGTATGGTCCTATATCCAGGAGAGATGGGTACTGCTGGAGGCTTAGTTATTGATACTCACGCCAGAGTCCTCAACAAAGAAGGAAACGTCATACCTGGGCTTTATGCCTGTGGTAATTGCTCTACAGCCTTGCTGCCAACTTATCCTGGTCCAGGATCAACTCTTGGGCCAGCTATGACATTTGGATACTTAGCTGCAAAAGATATAACTGGTTCAAATTTTTAATAAATGGACTTTTCTAATAAAACTGCACTAATAACTGGGGCAGGTCAGGGGGTTGGAGAGGGAATTGCAGTGGCTCTTGCTTCATATGGTGCTAATGTTAGTTTAATTGGCAGAACTTTATCTAAAGTTCAACGTGTTGCAGATGAGATAAATGATAATGGAGGATCAGCTATTGCAATTCAATGTGATGTAAAAGATAAAACTTCAATCGATAATTCAATATTATCAACAGTTTCACATTTTAAATCTTTAAATATATTGATTAATAATGCTCAAGAGGTACCACTAGGAAATTTATTAAATGTCTCTGATGAATCATTTCTTGATGGATGGAATTCTGGCCCTCTAGCTACCTTTAGATTTATGAAAGGATGTTATCCACATCTTAAAGGAGATGGAAAGATTTTAAATCTAGCTAGTTCTTCAGCACTTAGACCCGATTCAGCTTCTTATGGAGCATACGCAGCTGTTAAGGAGGCTATACGGTCATTATCAAGAGCTGCGGCAGTAGAGTGGGGATCAGATAATATTTTAGTTAATTGTATTATGCCACTTGCAAAATCTTCTGGAATGGAATGGTGGATGAATGAAAATCCTGATGAGGCAAATGAATTTTTAAAAACCATCCCAGTTGGTAAAGTCGGTGATTGTAAAGATGATATTGGTGAAGCAGTTTGCCACTTATTGTCTGATGGAATGAATTACATAACAGGATCAACTATTATGATTGATGGTGGTCAAGCATACTTGAGATAATACCAAGATGGATAAATTACAAATATTAATTGATATTGAAGAAATTAAAAATCTTAAACATAGATATTTTAGGGCTATTGATATGGCAGATTTTGATTTGTTGGATCATGTTTTCGCAGATAATATTTCAATTGATTATCGGGGTGGGACATATAGATGGGAGTCAAAGGGAAAAGACACTATAAAAGAAAGTCTTAAACAAGCTTTTCATAATCAAGCTGCATCAATGCATACCGCTCATCATCCAGAGATAAAAATTCTTTCTGATACAGAAGCGACAGGTAAATGGTATTTGCAGGATATTTTCTATAATTTTGATATGGACAGCGTTACACAAGGAACCGCATTGTATGAGGATAAATATATTAAGATAGAAAATAATTGGTTAATACTTCATTCCGAATATGATCGAATATGGGAATGCGTATCACCAATAAATCCTGAGGATAAATTTACAACAATCATGTTAAAAGAAAAAGGAATTCAAAAATAGGAATTAAAAATGAAAGAAAAAGTTCAATCTGCTCTTGATAATTATGTGCTTGCATATACAAATAATGACAAATCTTTATTTAGAAGTTTGTGGGATGATCAGGCAATATTTGAAGACCCAGTAGGGGCTGATCCCTGCATTGGAATAGAAGCTATTTGTGAATTTTGGGATTTTGGTCATGCTAGCGGTATGGAAATAACACCTAAAAATGTTGAAACTGTTGTTTGCTCTAATGAGGGTATCTTAAAAGCAACTATGGAAGTTAGGAATACCAATGAAAATACCGGAATGGATATTTCAATTGTTGATCATTTTGTTATCAATAAAGAGGGCAAGATTACAAGTGGAAGAGCATTCTGGGATGAGTCATCAATCTCTAACCCTTCCGATTTAAATTCATTTGACATTAATGTTGATGAATTTAAAGACAGAGGATAGATATTTCATCGCTGATGAAACTTAGCGTTAATCTAAATAAGATTGCACTTCTCAGAAACTCTCGTGGCAATAACGTTCCATCATTAAGAGAATATGCTAATTTAGCTATTAGCCTTGGTGTAGATGGTTTAACTCTCCACCCAAGACCTGATCATCGTCATGCCACATCTGATGATGCATTAGAGGTTTCAAAAATCTGTAAAGATAGTAATCTTGAGTTTAATTTAGAGGGCAATCCTTTTTCTTTGCCAGAGCAAGATTTTCTTGGTTTCAAACAATTATGCAATTTAGCTCAACCACATCAAATAACTCTAGTGCCTGATAGTCTTGACCAAGTGACCTCTGATCATGGATGGCAACCTGGCTACTTGGATAATAAATTAAGTGAATTTGTAAAAGAAATTAAATCTTCTAATTCAAGAATAAGTTTATTTATAGATGCTAATCCCAAGTCAGTTGAATATGCTGCTAATATAGGTTTTGATAGAGTTGAAATTTATACAGGGCCATTTGCTTATTATTTAGAGTCAAATAACATGGATAAACTCAATCAAGTGAAAAAAAATATAACTGATTGTATTGCAACCGCAAATGATCATGACATGGGAGTTAATGCTGGCCATGATTTAAATCTAGTTAATCTCCCTCAATTAAAGGAATGCGGTATTATTGATGAAGTTTCTATTGGCCATGCAATTATGACAGATGCGTTGAAATTTGGCTTTAGCGATACCATAATGAAATATATCAAATTGATAAGGAATCACTAATGTCGATAGAAGAAAAAATTAAAGAGCAAATAAAAGAGAACAAAATTCTACTATATATGAAAGGATCGCCATATGAACCAAAATGCGGATTCTCAGCAAAAACCGTTCAAGCATTGATTGATTGTGGAGCAGAATTTTCCTATGTTGATATTTTAGATAATCAAGATATTAGACAAACTTTACCATCTATATCTGATTGGCCAACATTCCCTCAACTTTTTGTAAAAGGGGAATTAATTGGTGGTTGCGATATAGTTACTGAAATGCATGAGGAAGGAGAGCTACAAGCAATTATCAAAGAGGCAGCTTCCTAAAACTTACCCGAAGTCCTTTAGCATCGCCTTTAATTCAAGGCTATGTTGCTCCTCTTCTCCAATCATACTTCTTGCATATTCTTCTAGATATACAGATGCGTCCTCAACAGTTGATAAGAGTTTTTTATATAAACTCAACGCATGAAGTTCATGTTCCATGCCTTCTTCTAAAATATCCTTTATTGAATGTCTATGTGTCTCAACAATTTTGGCAACTTTAAGACTTGGGTGTCCATCTAAACCGACCAATAGCTCACCAGCTTGTTGGGCATGAACCATTGATTCTGTTGCTTGTTCTTTAAGAAATGTAACGATAGGGATCCTATAAGGCCCGCTTACCATCAATGAGGAGTGCGTATAGCGAACTACACCGGCTAATTCGTACTCCATGATTTCATTTAAAATATCGCATACTTCTTTAGTTTTTAATTCTTTCATAATTTTTAATTTGTATTTAAGTACATAAAATATATTGTGTTTTGCATAATATGTAAAGTATTGATTTAAGGTATTTTTTTAATGATAATCATTCTTACTCTAGTATTAATTCTCATTTATGAAATCATAGAAACATGCAAATAATTAGAGGTGACGATTATCAATCATGGGTTTATGCA
>Ga0209036_1001231_pt1 | contig 10946 bp, 9 predicted proteins | sample MarorgKNORR_S2LV_3_FD_188222 | JGI IMG/M metagenome (GOLD analysis project Ga0209036, IMG submission 188222) | Marine microbial communities from the Southern Atlantic Ocean, analyzing organic carbon cycling - DCM_A/KNORR_S2/LV (SPAdes) (version 2) | ecosystem: Environmental > Aquatic > Marine >... | reverse complement strand
TTGGGCAAGTCCAATAAAAAAACTATTTTTTTTATTTAGTTCTGTTTGTTTAGAATTAGAAAAATCTGTGATCAAGAGAAAAATTCCGGTAATTATTAGCATCAACCCAACCAATAAAAGATTACCATTAAAAAAATCATCTATTTTTTCTTCAAAAAAGAAGCCAATTAGTACTGCTGGAATCATAGAAATTAGAATATATACTGAAAATTTTATTTTATTAGGGTTTTTGCTGATTAAGCCAGTGAAAATCTCCATAATCTCAATTCGGAAATAAAAGATTGTACTTAATGCAGTGGCAAAGTGAAGAATGATTGTAAATAGTAAACTTTCAGTGTTTGAAAACTCACTTCCAATAAAAACCTTAAAAATTTCTATGTGTCCGCTAGAAGATATTGGTAAAAACTCTGTTAAGCCTTGGATAATACCCAATAAGACGGATTCCAAGTAGTCCATTATTTTTTCCCTTTATATAATATTGCATAAACTTGAATTCCAAATCCAATTAGCACAAGACTCGGTGCTAATCGTATACGTCTAAAGTTATAAATCTCGGTATTAAAAATGTTTGGATCCTCACTTCCTCCCCCTGACATTAATAAAAACCCTAAACCAATAAATATGATTCCAACAGTCATTATCAAATAATTTGATTTTTTAAATATAAATTCCTTGTTGTTTTTTTTTGAACTTTTCATCAATAAAGTTGTTCTATTTTAGATTTTAAAAACTTCTGTGTAGCCAGAAAAGTACATATAAATGTAATTATAATACTGAATAGAATTAATGATACAAATAATAAAATAATTATTTTAAAATCAAATAAAAAATAAATTTCATCCACATTTTTTTCCAAATAAATTACGGATAAGTATAAAAATATGATTGCAATTATTGAGCCCACAATTCCAAGGTTTACATGAGTTTTAATAAAAGGTTTTCTTATGAAGCTTTTGGTTGCACCAACAAGCTGCATAGTTTTGATTAACATCCTATCGGAATATATTGACAACCTTATTGAATTGTTAATAATTAGTATGGATATTGTCAAAAAAAATGATGCGATTACCAAAATTCCAATTTTTATTTTTTTAAGATTTTCATTTAATAAAGAAACCAATGGAGAGTCATATCTCACCTCATCAACAATTTCGTTTTTTGAAAACTCATTATCAATATCATATAGAACATCGGACCTTACAAACTCTGCTTTTAAATAAATATCAATCGAATTTAGAATAGGATTTGTTCCAAGAAATTCTAAAAAGTCTTCTTCAATTTCTTTAATTAGCAATTCAGCTCCTTGTTCTTTTGAAATAAATTCAGTTGATTTAGTGTAATTTTTAAGACTTATTTTTTTTTGTAACTGATTTATTTCAATTTTTTTTGCAGATTCTTTCAAATAAATTGTTAAAGGAATATTTTCTTTAAAATCATTTGAAACCTCATCTGCATTTACAACCAAAAAAACGAAGGCTCCAAGAACATACAATACAATTGAAATACTAATTGTAACAAAAAAATATGAGGTAAATAATTGATTAGTTTTTTTAGCCAAAATTTAATTAAAATGTAAAAATAATAAACACTTTTTAATTTTATCAAACATAAACTTATAACTGCATACTATTTACATAATAAACGTATTTTTGTCAACTAATATGTCCTATGATTTTAAAAATATTGAGCTTAAATGGCAAAAGTTTTGGTCAGATAATAACACTTTTAAAGCCTACAATAATACTAACTTAACTAAATATTATATAATGGACATGTTCCCTTATCCAAGCGGAGCAGGCTTACACGTTGGCCACCCACTTGGATATATTGCAAGTGATATTTTCTCAAGATATAAAAGACATAAAGGTTTCAATGTTTTACACCCACAAGGTTATGATTCTTTCGGATTACCAGCAGAACAATATGCGATAAAAACAGGAAGACACCCTGCGAAAACTACAAGTGAAAATATTGAAAGATATAGAACACAACTTGATAAAATTGGATTATCATTTGATTGGAGTCGGGAGATTAGAACGTCTGATAAGAATTATTATAAATGGACCCAATGGATGTTTATAAAATTATTCAATTCATGGTATGACCAAAAAGCCAACAAAACGAGAGAAATTAATGAATTAGTTAAAATTTTTGAAATTAGTGGTAATATTGATTTATGCGCTGCCTGTAGCGAAAAAACACCACTTTTTAGCTCTGAAGATTGGATTAATTTTTCAGAAGTTGATCGAAATAAATTACTACTCAACTATAGAATAGCTTATTTATCGGAGGTTGATGTAAATTGGTGTCCTGGACTAGGTACTGTTCTTGCAAATGACGAAGTCATTAATGGTTTTTCGGAGAGAGGTGGATTTGAGGTATTTAAAAAGAAAATGATGCAATGGAGTTTGAGAATCTCTCCTTACGCGGAAAGACTCTTAAATGGTCTAGATAAAATCGATTGGCCCGAACCATTAAAGGAAATGCAAAGAAACTGGATTGGGAAATCAATCGGATCCGAAGTTAAATTTGATGTCCAAAATCACGATTTCACAATAGAAACATTTACAACAAGACCAGACACCATATATGGAGTAACATTTTTGACATTATCACCCGAAAATCAGTTGGTCAAGACAATAACAACTGATAAGTATAAAATATCAGTAGATAAATACATAGAATCATCTAGAAATAAAACAGAGATTGAAAGAATCAAAGACACAAAAACAATTTCAGGGGTTTTTACTGGGGCATACGCTCTACATCCACTTACCAATGAAAAATTACCAATTTGGATTTCTGATTATGTTTTAGCCACTTATGGTACAGGAGCTGTAATGGCTGTCCCATGTGGAGACCAAAGAGATTATAACTTTGCTAAAAATTTTAATTTACCTATCAAAAATATTTTTAAAAATGTAGATATTTCTAAAGAAGCATTTCAAGAAAAGGATGATTTTATTCTTCAAGAATCTCATCAAATCAATGATTGTAATTTTAGTGAGGCATTTAAAAGGTCAATTGAGATTCTAGAAAAGATTGGAAAAGGTAAAAAAATGATCAATTATAAATTAAGAGATGCCGTTTTCAGTAGACAAAGATATTGGGGTGAACCTTTTCCTGTTTTTTATAAAGACGGTTTACCACATATGATAGAAGATAAATACCTTCCGCTGGAGTTACCAAATGTTGATAATTATTTACCAACTAAAGAAGGTCATCCACCTTTAGGAAACTCTGAAGTGTGGTCCTGGGACACTGTCAATAATAAAATAGTTGAAAATAGAAAAGTTGATAATCTAACAATTTTTCCGTTGGAATTAAACACAATGCCAGGCTGGGCAGGTAGTTCTTGGTATTTCAACCGATATATGGACCCTAACAATTTCAACCATTTTGCGTCATCTGAAGCACTTGAGTATTGGAGAGAAATTGATCTTTATGTAGGGGGGAGCGAGCATGCAACTGGTCACCTACTTTATTCTAGGTTTTGGCAATATTTTTTATTTGATCACGGACTTGTGCCTGTTGCTGATTATGCAAAAAAATTAATAAATCAAGGAATGATACTTGGTAATAGTGCTTTCATACATAGACTCAAAAATTCAGATACTTTTTTATCAGCTGGGATTGCTCAAAAGCACGAAACGCAAAGAATCCATGTTGACATTAGTTTTGTAAATATCAAAAACCAGTTAGATATTGAAAAATTGAAGTCAATGGAACCAAATTTTGCTAAATCAAGCTTTAAAACAGAGAATAATAAGTTTTTTGTTGAAAGAGAAGTGGAAAAAATGTCAAAATCAAAGTATAATGTAATAAATCCAGATTTTATTTGTGACAAATATGGGGCAGACACACTCAGATTGTATGAAATGTTTTTAGGTCCAATAGAACATTCAAAACCTTGGAATACTGCTGGAATTTCTGGCACTTTCTCTTTTTTAAATAAGTTTTGGAACCTTTTTCATCAAGACGGTGAATTCAAGGTTTCTGAGGAAGTTCCTGATCAAAAACAATTAAAATCTCTTCACAAGACGATTAAAAAAGTGTGCGAGGATATTGAAAATTTTTCTTTTAACACCTCTGTCAGTGCATTTATGATTTGTACAAATGAATTAACGGCCATGAAGTGTAATAATAGAAAAGTTTTATCAAATCTATGTATATTACTATCCCCCTTTGCCCCACATATTTGCGAAGAAATTTGGTCTAAACTAGGAAATGTTGAGTCTATTTCAACACAGCCTTTTCCTATCTTTAATCCTGATTATGTGAAAGAGGATAATTATAATTATCCTGTTTCGTTTAACGGAAAGTTAAAGTTCAAAATTGATTTGCAAGCTGAAATTTCAATTGATAAGATAAAAAGTATGATTATTAAAAATGAAAAAACGTTAAAATATCTTCAGGGAAGAGAAATTAAAAAAGTAATTATTGTTCCAAAAAAAATCATAAATATAGTTTGTTAAATGTCTTTAACTTTTGAGATAATTGGAATGTCTGCAGCAATACTGACTACACTAGCTTTTGTTCCTCAGGTTCTTAAGGTGATTAAGCTTAAAAAAACCGATGGTTTATCATTAAGTACATACATTATTTTCACATTGGGTGTAGTGTTGTGGTTGGTTTATGGTTTTTTTAAGAATAGTATTTCAATGGTTTTAGGAAACGGAATAACATTGATTCTCTCATTGATAATTCTTGTATACATTGCTAAAGGAAAAAAATCTAATCAATAGATAACTGCCTATCTATCTGTTGTTCTAAAGAAATAAAAGTTTCAGTCCTAGAAACTCCATTTATTGATTGAATTCGATTATTTAAAAGACTCATCAAGTGCTCGTTATCTTTACATATGACTTTTATTAACACACTCCAATTTCCTGTTGTATAATGGCACTCTATAATTTCAGATATTTCTTTCATTTTTTTGATCGCATCAGAATTTCTTTCAGCTCGGTCGAAATATACTCCAATGAACGCTAATGTGGTATATCCAAGAACTTTAGGATTGACCTTTAAGTGGTGACCTGAAATAAGTCCCTTTTCATCTAGCTTTCTGATTCTTTGGTGTATAGCTGCACCAGAAATGCCAATCATTCTTGAGATTTCTAAAATTGGTTTTCTTGAATTTGCTATTAATTCTTTTAAAATTCTTTTATCAATGCCGTCTAATTCCAATTTTTTTTATTTAAAATATCTGTTGCAACTCTTTTACTTGTTCCAAAAGATCCAATTAATGAGATCAGTTCATCATATTTTTCTTTCATTGTAAGTGCATTTTTTTTTCTTAAAACTTGAGTCAACTCATTAATGATATTGTTTTTTGTACACCTACTTTGCACTAGCTCTTTAATTATTTCTTTATTAACTATTAAGTTGACAAGTGAAATATATTTAATTTTTACAAATATTTTTGCTAAGAAAAAACTAATTAAGCTTGTTTTGTAGCAAACTACTTGCGGAACTTTGAATAGCGCAGTTTCAAGAGTTGCTGTTCCGCTAGTTACTAATGCAGCAGATGAATTTGAAAGTAAATCATAGGTTTGATTTTCAACCATTTTGACATCAAAATCTTTAATAATAGATTGGTAGAAGTTTTTTTTGATATTTGGAACTCCTGCTATTATAAATTGGTAATCTGAAAAATTTCCAATGACATTCAACATTATTTTGAGTATTTTTCTTATTTCTTGTTTTCTACTTCCAGGAAGAATTGCAATGATTTTCCTGTTGTCATCAATTTTGTTTTTTACTAAAAAACTTTTCTTGTTATCAGTATTGTTAAAATTTTTAATGCTGTCCATAATAGGATGTCCCAAATATTTAACTTTATAATTGTGTTTGTTTTCAAAATAATTTTTTTCAAATGGAAGTATTACGTACAACCTATCAATATATTTTCTTATAATATTTATTCTACTTTCTTTCCATGCCCATATCTGTGGAGCAATATAAAAATTAACAAAAAAATTATTTTTTTTTGCCCATTTTGCAATTCTTAAATTAAAGCCTGGGTAATCAATAAGTATAATTTTATTTGGATTAAATTTTTTTATATCGCTTTTACAAAAACGAATATTTTTAAGTATTGTATTTAAATTCAACAATACCTCATAAAAACCCATAAAAGACAAATCCTTATAATTTTTTATAACTGTTGCACCTGCATCCTTCATTTTTTCTCCCCCCCAAGCTCTAATAGTTGCATTTTTATCTAATCTAAAAATTTCTTTTACTAGATTGGATCCGTGAAGATCACCAGATGCTTCTCCTGCAATTATGTAATATTTCATGATTTTAACTTAGAATTTCCATTCTTCTAGTTTCTTTATGTTTTTATGATCAGTCATATCAAACTTTATGGGTACGATTGATATGTAACCATTTTCTAAAGCCCACTCATCAGTATCTTGACTGTTGTCATCATTAATAAAATCACCTGTCAACCAATAATATTTTTTTCCTTGAGGATTGATTCTTTTATCAAATTTTTCAACCCAAAATGCTCTTGCCTGTCTACAAATTTTAATTCCTTTAATCTCTTTTTTTGATAATTTAGGAAAATTAACATTTAGAGAATTACCATAGGGAATTTTATTTTTTAAAGCAGTAATTGTAATTTTTTTAACATAATCTCTAAAAATCTCAAAATTAGCTTTCCAACTATAATCCAATAGAGAAAATCCAATAGAGGGAACCCCTTCGATAGAAGCTTCGATTGCTGCACTCATGGTACCAGAATATACTACGTTTATTGAGGAGTTAGATCCATGATTAATTCCTGAAACGCATATGTCAGGCTTTCTATCCAAGATCTCATTAATACCCAATTTTACGCAGTCTGCAGGTGTTCCAGAACATGAATATTCAGTTTGAGGACCATTATCTACAGTTATTTTATCACATTCAAGTGTTGAATTAATTGTTATGGCATGTCCCATTGCTGATTGAGGGCTATTAGGGGCAACAACAACAACCTCTCCTATTTCGTTCATAACTGAAATCAAAGACCTTATCCCAGGTGCAGATATTCCATCATCATTTGTTACCAGTATTAAAGGTTTTTCAATCATTGTTTTTTGGTAAAAATAGTCAATTATGTATATTTTTTGTTAATACTTATATAGCAAGAGAAAGATTAATTATTGTTTTGCACGATTTTTGACCTAAATTGTTAAATTTACTTACTAGATTTCATTTTTTCATGAAAAAAAAATTAATAATATTTTTTACTCTTTTTTCTTTTGTATTTATAAGTTGGAAACTTAGTAATCCAAACTTCAGCGATCCCAACAAGGATAAATTACTAATAGAGGTAATAAAGTATGTTTTAGAAAAATATCATTACAGGACAATAGAAATCAATGATGATTTCTCAAAAAAAATGTTTGAAACTTATTTTGATCAAATAGATTCACAAAAAAAATATTTTTTAGCATCCGATATCAGAGAATTTAAAAAGTTTGAAAATGATCTTGATGATTTTATTAAAAATTATGATCTAACCTTCTTTGAAACTACCCACGAAAGACTCTTGCAAAGAATAAAAGAGGTTGAAGAATTTTATCCAGTAATTCTTTCTAAGCCTTTTGATTTTTCAGTAATTGAAGATATTAATGTTGATTTTGAAAATATGAATTTCTCAAAAACAAAAAAGGAAAGAGTAGATAGATGGAGAAAACAATTAAAATATTCTGCTTTAGATATTTATGACTTAAAGACTTCTGAAGAAAACAACAAATTTGAAAAAAATAATAAATATGTCACAAAATCAGAAAAAGTCATCATTGAGGAATCAATGAAGCTGGTTTCTAAAAATATCGATAATGTTTTCGATCTAATGAATGATTTACAAAAAAAGGACTGGTTCTCCAACTACATCAATTCATTTGTAATGCAATTAGACCCTCATACATTTTATTTTAAGCCTGAAGACAAAGAAAGGTTTGATATGAATATGTCTGGAAAGTTTAGTGGAATTGGAGCAAGGCTGTCAAAAGAGGAGGGTGGAATAAAAATTGTTGATATAATCTTAGGTGGTCCTTTGTGGAGAGATAAAAAAATTGAAATAGGCGACGAAATTATCAAAGTTGGTCAGGATAATGATCAACCTGTGGATATTATAGGCATGAGACTAGAGGATGCTATTAAACTTATTAAAGGTCCAAAAGATACAGAAGTAAAATTAACAGTTAGAAAAAAAATAGATGGAGTAGTAAAGGTCGTCTCAGTAAAAAGAGATATTATTAAACTCGAAGAAACTTATGCTAAATCAACAATAATAAAGAAAGACAGCAAAAAATACGGCTTGATAAGTCTGCCTAAATTTTATGTGGATTTCGATGATTACAAGACAAGAAATTGTGCTACTGATGTTAAAAATGAGATAATAAAACTAAAAGAACAAAAAATTGATGGTCTTATTCTTGATTTAAGAAATAATGGTGGTGGTTCTCTTCAAACTGTTGTTGATATGACAGGTCTGTTTATTGAGAAAGGTCCTGTCGTTCAAGTAAAGTCATTTGGAAATAGAAAACAGGTTATTTTTGACAAAGATCCCTCAATCTACTGGGAGGGACCAATGGTTATTTTAGTTAATCAAATGTCCGCATCTGCCTCGGAAATATTGGCTGCTGCCCTCCAAGACTACAATCGTGCTGTTGTAATTGGAAGCTCAAAAAGTTTCGGAAAAGGTACTGTTCAAAATGTAATTGATCTAAATAGATTTATGTCAAACTCTAATCTTGATTTAGGTGCCTTGAAAATCACAACTGATAAATTTTACAGAGTTAATGGAGGTTCTGTTCAAGTAGAAGGAGTTAAAAGTGATATTAAAATTCCAAACAGGTTATCCTACATTCCAATAGGAGAGGATGATGAAGAAAATCCATTATCTTGGGATAAAATTGGTCCAGCGAAATATGATAAATGGAATTACTATACTAATCTTGATGAAGTTATTAAAGTTGGAAATGAAAACATCAACCGAAGTGAATTCGCAGGTTTGGTTGATGAAAATGCAAGGTGGTTGGCATCAAAGCAGGAAAATAAGTCAATTTCTTTAAATTACAATACATATAAAAATCAAAAAGATAAAGACAAAAAGTTTTTAAATAAGTTCAATGGAATTAAAGATTATAAAAACAATTTCGAATTTGAGTTCCTTAAGAACAATGAATCAAGTATAGAAAATTCTAAAGAAAATCTTGAAAGAAGAAATCAATGGAAAAAATTATTACTCTCAGATTTTCATTTAAATGAAGGATTGAAAGTTTTGGAAAAACTAAAGTTTATAATCCCCAAAAAACCCATTGCCATTAATAAAATTTAATGTTGCATTCTAAATGTAGAAAAATCAAAAGTTTTTTTGGTATATACCTCTCGATTTTCTTCATTCTTTTTTGTTTTCTTATTTCAATTTTTTCATACTTCATAATTCCCGATAAATCTCGTCATTCAAATCAAATGCATTTAGAAATAGCAACAATGCCACCGGGTTCTATGTTTAGCGTGATCGAAATTCCTGTAAATAAATTTAAAACAGGTGATTTATCTAACAAGTTTTTTGGTAATGAAAATCCTAATTCTGAAATAATTATTTCAGATTACGAATTCAAAGAAAATGGTATTAATATCAAAAAAATTACTGGCGAAAATCAATTGATTAGCTATAGTTTATTCCCCAAAAATTACTCTCAAAATGATCTAAAAAAACAATTTATTAAAAATCGAAAATTCATTTTTGGAACAGATAGTTTTGGTAGAGATGTTTTTGGAAGATTGGTTTTAGGAACAAGAATATCTTTAACAATTGGCTTTATTGCCGTAATAATTTCACTTTTGATTGGATTAAGTTTAGGTTTGTTAGGGGGGTATTATGGTGGTACCACCGATAAGATTATTATGGGTTTAATAAATATTTTTTGGTCAATACCTACATTATTGTTAGTAATTGCAATATCAGTAGCCTTAGGAAAAGGTTTTTGGCAAGTTTATTTAGCTGTGGGGTTAACCATGTGGGTAGAGGTTGCTAGAGTAGCAAGAGGGGAGGTTATCTCTGAAAAAAATAAAGACTATATAATTGCTGCGAAAATATTGGGTTACTCAAAATTAAGAATTTTTTTACGTCACTTAATTCCAAATATTAAAGAACCTTTAATGGTAATTTGTGCAGCTAATTTTGCATCAGCTATTTTGATTGAAAGTGGGCTTAGTTTTTTAGGAATTGGGACACAACCTCCAATCCCGAGTTGGGGTTCTATGATAAAGGACAATTATCAGTTTATAGTAGTTGGAAAGCCTTATATGGCTTTATTTCCTGGAATATCAATAATGCTATTAGTAACTAGTTTCATGTTTTTGGGAAATAATCTTCAAAATTTCTTAAGTAAAAGTTCTTAATCTACCATCTACTTGTTCTTTGTGAATCTAACTTTATGTATATGGACAAAAGTAGAACAAAAGCCATTAGGTTCGATCCTCCATAACTCAAAAATGGTAGAGGAATTCCTATTGTTGGTACTATTCCGATAACCATCCCAATATTTATAAAAAAATGACTAAAAATTATTGTAACTGTTGAATAAGAAAAAATTTTGCTAAATAAGTTTCTTTGTAAATCAGCTCTTTTAGAAATTCTCAACATCAAAAAAACGTATACTAAAATTATAAAAGATGAACCTGCAAACCCCCATTCTTCACCTACAGTAGAAAAAATGAAATCAGTATGTTGCTGAGGAACAAATTTACCTTTAGTTTGAGAACCTTTTAAAAAGCCTTCTCCAAAAACTCCTCCAGATGACAGTGCAATTCTGGATTGATTGGTATTGTAACCAGTTCCTAAGATGTCTTGTTCAACTCCAATTACAACGTTAAACCTATCACGATGTCTTTGCTCAAAAACATTATTAAAAATAAAATCTACCGAAAAAATAAAG
>Ga0209036_1001228_pt1 | contig 10956 bp, 11 predicted proteins | sample MarorgKNORR_S2LV_3_FD_188222 | JGI IMG/M metagenome (GOLD analysis project Ga0209036, IMG submission 188222) | Marine microbial communities from the Southern Atlantic Ocean, analyzing organic carbon cycling - DCM_A/KNORR_S2/LV (SPAdes) (version 2) | ecosystem: Environmental > Aquatic > Marine >... | reverse complement strand
CGGTATATATGGGTGAGGAAGACATTGAAAGGCAAAAACTTAATGTTTTCAGAATGAATTTAATGGGAGCCGAAATAATACCAGTTACCTCTGGAAGTAAAACTTTGAAAGATGCAACTAATGAGGCAATTAGAGATTGGGTTACCAATGTTGAAAATACATTCTACATAATTGGTTCTTCTGTGGGGCCACACCCCTACCCCATGCTTGTGAGAGATTTTCAATCCATAATAGGATTGGAAACGAAAAAACAATTTAAAAAACAGTCAGGAAAAAATTTGCCAGATCGATTAGTAGCATGTGTGGGAGGCGGTTCTAATGCACTCGGATTATTTCATCCATTTATTAATGACAAAGTAAAAATCATTGGAATAGAAGCAGCAGGTAAAGGAGTCACGACGAACGAGCATGCTGCTACATTGTCAAAAGGAAAATTTGGTGTTTTGCATGGTGCTGCATCATACATGCTTCAAGATGATAATGGTCAAGTAACTATCCCTTATTCTCTTTCTGCTGGTTTAGATTATCCTGGTATAGGACCAGAGCACAGTTTTCTTCATAAGATAAAAAGAGTGAATTACCATTCTGTTACTGATGATGAAGCTGTGAATGCACTACAGTGGTTATCAGAAAAGGAAGGCATTATACCAGCATTAGAAACAGCCCATGCTTTAGCTTACCTACTTAGTGAAGATAATGATATTAAAGAAGGAGAGGATGTGATAATAAATTTATCTGGCAGAGGGGATAAAGATGTAAATACGATAGCAAAATATTTAGGCAATATTAAATGAGTAGATTAAAAAACCTATTTAAAAGGAATGGAAACAAGCTGATTGTCTTTATAACTGCTGGATTTCCTAAAAAGGAAAGCACAGAAGATCTTGTTCTGCAAGCGATAGAAGCAGGAGCCGATATGATTGAGATAGGTATACCCTTTTCTGACCCACAAGCTGACGGGCCAATAATACAAAAAGCTAGTGAAATAGCCTTATCTAATGGTATATCACTTCCCATCATATTTGATCAAGTAAGATCCATTCGAAAAAAAACTGATATACCCATAGCTCTCATGGGCTACTACAATCCGATATTGGCATATGGTATTAATAGCTTCTTAAATGATTGTAAAATTTCTCAAATAGATGGAATTATTTTACCAGATTTACCTCTAGATGAAGGCACATTCTTTTGCGAAAAAGCAAAATCTGTTAATATATCTCCGATTCTGCTAGTTGCTCCAAATACTAGTAATGAAAGGATTAACCTTATATCAAAATTATCTCAAGATTTAATTTATGCTGTCAGTATTCTTGGTATCACTGGGGGTGATATGAGCTCAAAAGAAAATTTAAAAAAATATTTATTGAGAGTAAAAGATAACAGCGAATGCCCTTTCATCGTTGGATTTGGCATTAATTCTAGCGATGATGTGGAGTGGTTTAATATTTACTCTAATGGCGCTGTTGTTGGTTCAGCAATTTTAAAAAAGGTATTAGATGACCCAACAAATAAACCTGTTTATAATTTTGTTAAAAATTTAAAAGGAAGAACTAAATGAAAATTGGAATTCAAGGGGCAATAGGAAGTTTTAGTGAGGAAGCTTCGAAAAAATTTATAGAAAACCATGGAATTAAAAACCCAGAGATTAAATATCTAATTTCTTCTGAGGATGTGTTAAATGATGTAGAAAATCGTAAAGTAGACTATGGAATTTTTGCAATGGAAAATGCTCAAGGTGGTGTTGTGATCGAAAGTGTAGAAGCATTAGCATTGCACAAATGTAAAATAATTGAAATGTTTCATATTCCTATTGAGCAAAACCTATTAGCATTAGAAAATGTTAACATAGGCGACATAACTGAGATACACTCCCATAGGCAAGCTTTGAGACAATGTAAAGATTATTTAAGCGAAAATTTCTGGACAAGACCATTGATTGAAGCTGATGACACTGCTGAATCAGCTAGGAGACTCAGTGAAAATAAACTTCCAAAAACAGCTGCAGTAATTGCAAATAAAGCTTGCGCAAAGATATACAATTTAAAAATTATTAAAGAAAGCATTCATGATTTGAAGCATAACCTCACCCTTTTCATAGGAGTAACAGCCTTATGATAAGCAGTGTGGGACTAATAGGAGTCGGAAGATTTGGGAAGGTACTAGCAAACATTCTTAAAAAGGGCTTTAATGTTATGGCCTATGATATTGTTTCATCAAAAGTATCAAATGATCTTACGAAATCTGATTTAGATGATATCTTAATGCTAGATAATATATTCATTGCCGTTCCGATAAGATATTTTGAAGCATTAATAAAGGATATTTCAAGTAAAGTAAGCAATAACTCAACGATTATTGATGTATGCTCAGTCAAAAAGCACACATCTGAGGTTATGTTAAAACATTTACCTAATGAAGTCGGGATCATATCTTCTCACCCGATGTTTGGTCCTGATTCTTTTGACTCAAAAGCTAGATTAAAAATGATGATGGATAAAACACGGGTTGATGATAAAATTTTTAATTATTGGAAAACATTTTTTAAAAATCAAAATATAAATATTATTGAAATGTCTCCTGATGAACATGATAAAATTGCTGCTAGGACCCAAGGCATAACTCATCTTTTAGGAAGAACCTTGAAAAATTTTGGAATACAAAAAACAAGTATAGATACAAAAGGATACAGAGATTTAATTGACCTTGTTGAGCAAACTTGCAATGATACCTGGGCATTATATTCAGATTTGCAGCTATACAACCCTTATACAAATACTATGCTAAAAGACTTAAAATATTCGCTTAACCAAATTGAAGATAAATTGAAAGAAAATAACAATGAATGATTGGAATTTAGATAGTTGGAAGTATAGTGTGGCTAAGCACATACCTAATTATGAAAATGAGAAAGACCTCAAGAATGTTGAACAAAAACTAGCGAGCTTCCCCCCTTTAGTCTTCGCTGGCGAAGTGCGATCTTTAAAGAATCAACTTAAAGAAGTTTCAGATGGGAATGCTTTTTTACTTCAAGGAGGTGATTGTGCTGAAAGCTTCTCTGAGTTTAACGCAGATAATATTAGAGACACGTTTAGAGTGATTTTACAAATGGCAGTTGTACTTACTTCAGGAATGAAATTGCCTGTAATAAAAGTTGGTAGAATGGCTGGACAATTTGCAAAGCCAAGATCAAACCCAACGGAAATTCAAGGTAGTGAAGAAGCTCCTAGCTATGCTGGTGATATTATAAACGATATAAATTTTAATCCTACAAAAAGAAAACCTGATCCATATAGGATGCTTACAGCATACTCTCAAGCAGCCTCAACTTTAAATTTATTAAGAGCTTTTGCTGATGGTGGATATGCCGATCTAAAACACGTTCAATCGTGGAATATGGGATTTGTACAATCAGGAAAACAATCTGATAGATATAGGCATTTAGCAGAAAGCATTCAAGAAAGTTTGACGTTTATGGACGCGCTAGGTATCAACGCAAATAATACACCGCAATTAAGAAAAGTTGACTATTTTACAAGCCACGAAGCATTATTACTTCCTTATGAGCAATCGTTAACTAGGGTAGACTCAACTTCAGGCAAAATATATAATACATCCGCCCATTTTTTATGGATAGGTGATAGAACAAGATTTATTGATAGCGCACATGTAGAGTTTTGCAGAGGTATTGAAAATCCCATTGGCATTAAATGTGGCCCTTCAACTGATACAGATGAACTGAATGCTATTTTAGACTTAATAAATCCGATGAACGAGGATGGAAAAATAACTTTGATAACTAGATTTGGAGAGGGCAATGTTGATAACTACCTTCCAAACCTCATTCGCTCAATTACTAGAGAAGGTAAAAGCGTGATATGGTCATGCGATCCAATGCATGGCAATACAATAAAAAGTCAATCTGGCAAAAAAACAAGAGCATTTGATAGTATTATTAATGAGGTTAAGCAAAATTTTCAAATCCATAAATCAGAAGGTTCTAGAGCTGGAGGAATTCATCTAGAGATGACCGGGCAGGATGTAACAGAGTGTATTGGTGGTTCCCAATCAATCGGAGATTCAGATTTGAATAGTAGATATCATACACATTGTGACCCCAGATTAAATGCAAACCAGGCTATAGAGCTTGCTTTTTTAATTTCAGATTGGCTAACTGAATAGACAATATGAAAATTCAAGGACAAATAGATTTACCTGGAGATAAATCGATCTCTCATAGAGCTTTAATGATTGCTTCATTGTCCACGAAAACTTCTACCATCAGAAACTTAGCTAGTGGTAAGGATGTAAAGTCAACTGAGAACTGCTTAAAAAAATGTAATATTTCTATCTCTGGTAAAACAAATATAGAAAAAATCGTTACTGGATATACCTTCCAAGATCCAAAGAATGAATTAGATTGTGGAAATTCGGGTACTACTATTCGTCTTTTGAGTGGTTTACTGGCTAGTAGAAAAATTAAAGCTACTTTTGTTGGCGATGAGTCACTATCCAAACGTCCAATGGGTAGAATCATCAGACCATTATCAAAAATGAATTTGAGTATAAATGCTATAAATAACAAAACTCCAATTAACATAGAAAAAAGTGATATAGAAAGCATTGATTATTACAATGATATTTCCAGTGCTCAGGTAAAATCCGCTGTTTTATTTGCTGGACTCGGCGCTACTAATATGACTACATATCAAGAACCATTTTTGTCTAGAAATCATACTGAAATTATGTTAAAAAGTGTTGGTGCTGACATTGAGATGTATGATAATAAAACTTCAATTAAAAGTATGTCTCAACCATTATCACCTTTAAATATGAGAGTACCAGCGGACCCCTCTACTGCTGCTTTTTTTGCAGGAGCAGTATCCTTACTACCCCAGTCTGAACTTATTATTAAAAATTTGCTTACCAATCCAACAAGATTCGAATTTTTTAATGTAATTAAATCGATGGGTGTTGATGTTGATATATTATCTGAAAGTTTTGAAGGAGGAGAATCTGTTAGCGATATCTCCATTAAAAATAAAAGATTAAGATCGATAAGTATTCAAAAAAGCAATGTACCTAGTTTGATTGATGAAATACCTATTTTAGCGGTAATAGCAACACAAGCAGAAGGTAAAACTATTATTAGAGGTGCTGAAGAATTGAGAGTAAAAGAATCAGATCGAATAGAATCAATACTTTTTAATTTGCGCAATATGGGAGCAATTGTTGAAGAATTTAATGATGGTTTTTCTATAGAGGGGCCTTCTAAACTTAAAGGCACTACTATCCGAACTTTTGGAGATCATAGAATAGCAATGGCCTTCACAATAGCAGGTTTAGTTGCTAATGGAGAAATAAAATTAGATAATTATAGGTGCATAGACATCTCATTTCCTGAATTTTTTAAAACCTTAAAAGATATAATAAAATGAAAAAATTTGCTGTAATTGGTAATCCGATCAATCATAGTCTAAGTCCACTAATGCATGAATCAATTTTTAAACAAATTGGTTTAAAAGCAAGCTATGAAAAAATTCAGATAGAACCTTCTGAATTAGAAAAATTTGTACGTTCAAACAAACTAGATGGTTATAATGTTACAATACCTTATAAAAATACTATCTTAAAATACCTAGGTAATATAGGAGATGGTGCACAAAACATAACTGCTGTAAACTGTGTTTCAATTAACAAAGGTTATAATACAGACTGGATTGGATTTACGAAAACATTAGATCAAAATAAAATTCATTTGAAAAATAAATCATGTCTAATCATAGGTTCTGGTGGAGCAGCTTATGCTATAGCATATGCTCTCATTAAGCGTAAGGTAGGTTCCATACAAATTGAAAACAGAAGCATTGAAAATAAAATTAAATTAGAAAAGTGGATTAGTCAGAAAATGAATAAAAAATCAGATTCAATGCCTGAAGTATTTATAAACTGTACACCCCTTGGAATGTCGCCATTCATAGATGAAATACCTTCAAATGTAAATATCAAAAATGGTAATATCGTAATTGATACTATTTATAATCCAATTAAGACAAAATGGTTAAAACAATGTGAGAAAAAAGGAGCAAAAATAATTAGTGGTCTGGACATGCTCATCGCTCAAGGAATAGCGTCATTGAATATTTGGCTTGAAGATGATCTATTTGACAAGATCAATTTAAAACATATAAAAAACATATTAGAGAACGAATTATGCTTACAAAAATAAAATTTCTAACTGCAGGGGAATCTCATGGTAGAGGCCTACTTGGCATTCTTGATGGAATACCCTCAGGTTTGAAAATAGAAAAAGAATTTATTGACATACAACTTGCAAGAAGGCAAATGGGATATGGAAGAGGCGGAAGAATGAAGATTGAAAAGGACCAAGTTGAAATTTGGTCTGGAATAAGGCTAGGAGAAACGATTGCATCCCCAATAGGAATGATTGTTAAAAATAAGGATTGGGAAAATTGGAAAGATAAAATGGCTATTGAAAAAAGAGAAAAAATGCCAAAAAAAGTTACGCTTCCTCGTCCTGGACATGCTGATCTAGCAGGTGTTGAAAAGTTTGATTTTGATGATATAAGAAATGTTTTAGAAAGATCAAGTGCTAGAGAGACAACGATGAGAGTTGCTATTGCATCAGTTTGCAGGAAACTACTTAAAGATATTGGTATAAGTGTCGCTAGTAGAGTAACACAGATACACAATATTACAGATGAATCAGTTGTACCAAATGATATGACTGCAATTAAATTAAATAAAATTGTAGATAAATCTCCACTTAGGTGTTTAGATAATGCAAAAGAAGAAGAGATGATTAGAATAATTGACCAAGCAAAAGCAAATGGTGACTCAGTAGGCGGAGTATTCGAAGTTGTTGCGACAGGTATGCCTTACGGGTTAGGATCATACACACAATGGGACAGAAAATTACAAGCCAAAATCACATCATTAATGATGAGCGTTAACGCCTATAAATCTATTGAAATCGGTGAAGGCCTTAGTTCTGGAGCAAAATTTGGAAGCGAAATTCATGATGAAATTGGTTGGGATGGTAAAAAATATACAAGGTTTTCGAATAATGCTGGCGGAATTGAAGGTGGAATGAGTAATGGAATGCCAATATCAGTTAAAATGGCAATGAAGCCTATTCCAACATTAATCAAATCCCTTCGCTCAGTTGATATAATGACAAAAGAAAATAAAGATGCTCATAAAGAAAGAACAGATTCATGTGCTGTCCCGGCAGCATCTATAATCGCAGAAAGCATGATGTGTATTGTTTTAGCTGATGTAATTTTAGAAAAATTTGGTGGAGATTCCATGAAACAATTACACAAGCACATAGAAGTATCTGCAAAATATTAATGATTTTTTATCTCATTGGAATGATGGGTAGTGGTAAATCATCTGTCGGTAAACTTTTAGCAAACAAGCTTCAATTTTCAATAATTGATATTGATAAAGAAATTGAAAAAGATGAAGAATTATCAATTAAAGAAATTTTTGAGAAAAAAGGAGAAAATTATTTTAGAGAAATAGAAAGTAAATATTTGTTAAGAAAAAGTGAATCAGCTGTAGTTTCTTGCGGTGGAGGTATTATACTTAATAAAAAAAACAGAGAATTTTTTAAAAATAACGGCTACACAATTTACTTAAAAGCATCAATTCCAGTTCTTGAAACTAGATTGTTCAATAAAAATAATAGACCACTGATTAACAATAATAATTTGCAAAAATCTTTAAAAAAAATTTATAATGAAAGAAAGTATTTGTATAGATCTGTAGCAAATCATTCTATTAATACTGACAAATTATCAATAGAAGATGTTTGTAAATTAATTATTGAAAAAATAAAAATTGATAAAATATACAGTTAATCTTAAACATCGTTCATATGATATAAATATCAAGCCTGGTATTATCAATGAACTTCCACAAATATTATTAAAATATAATAGTAATCAAAAGTGGATAATTTTATCTCAGCATAAAATAATGGAGCTCTTTGGGTATGATTTGGAAGAAAAGTTGCAAGACTATGATTTTCATTGTTCTAATATTACTCTTCCAAACGGAGAAGCTGCCAAAAGTATAAATGAATATAATAGGGCCATTGAGCAAATGATTGATTTTGGATGCGATAGAAAAACAACCATTATTGCTTTAGGAGGAGGAGTCGTTGGAGATGTTTCAGGTTTTATTGCATCTACTTTTATGAGAGGAATTGATTATTTTCAGGTTCCAACTACTCTTCTTTCAATGGTTGACTCATCAATAGGTGGTAAAACTGGTATAAATATTCCTCAAGGAAAAAATTTGGTTGGAACTTTTTACCAACCAAAAGGAGTATTTATTGATCAAAATTTATTAAAAACACTACCAGCTGAAGAGGTTATTTCCGGTTTAGGTGAAATTATTAAATATGGAGCGATATTAGACATCGACTTTTTCAATGAAATAGTAGAGTGGGTTCAAGATATAAACAACTTCCCTTTTGAAAAAGCTATCGCTACATGTTGCAAACTAAAAGCAGAAATCGTTTCAAAAGACGAAGAAGATAACGATATAAGAACAATTTTAAATTTTGGACATACTGTTGGTCATGCTCTTGAACTTAAATTTGGATTTAATTTATTAAAACATGGCGAAGCTGTTTCATTAGGCATGATATCTGCTGGATACATATCATATAAGCTTGGAAAAATAAATAAAAAAGAATTCGGTCTTTTAAAACATACAATTAGATCATTACCCCTACCTAATTTAAAAAAATTAGATATTGATGAAATCCTATCATTCATTAAACGCGATAAAAAGTATGAAAAGGGTAAATTAAAGTTCGTTATCTTAAAAGAAATAGGGAATGCAGAAGTAATAACAAATATAGATGATAAATTGTTAAGAGAATCGATAAATATATTATAAACATTAAATAAAGATATTATAAAATGAATATACTATTTATAAATGGTCCTAACCTTAATCTGCTAGGTAAAAGAGAACCCGAAATATATGGCAATGAAAGTCTAGACCAACTGATTGCTTGGGTAACAAATCAAATTAATACTAAAGAAAATGATGTTTACTGGTTTCAATCTAATAGCGAAGGAAAAATAATTGATAAACTACATTGGGCTTTAGATAATAAAATCGATGGTATTATCATAAATCCAGGTGCTTATTCTCATTATTCTATCGCAATAAGGGATGCTATATCTTCTATAAAAATACCGACTGTTGAAGTCCATCTAAGCGATATAGAAAATAGAGAGACCTTCAGAAAAATATCTGTAATCAAAGATGTATGTCTATCCCAAATTACTGGATTGGGTAAAAAAGGATATTTGAGAGCTGCTAATCTACTCCTAAATAAAAATTAAGATTATAAAGTGAATACTAATGCTCTGGCATTCAAAGTTTAAATAAGAAGACCAGAGCAAGATTGTTATTTTTAGCTACAAGTAGTTTCTATGAGAATAGCACAAACTTTGTATGGGTCCATATTTGCAGATGGCCTTCTATCTTCTAGATAACCAAAGCCATCATTAGAGGTCTGCATTGGTATCCTGATAGAAGCACCACGGTCACTAACTCCATACCTGAATTCCTCTATACTACATGTCTCATGCAAACCAGTTAGTCTTTCATCATTATCTGCCCCATAGACCTCTATATGCTCACTATGCTTCTTGCTTAGTTTTTCACAAGCAGCATTTATCACATTTATACCACCAGCCTCACGCATTGCTTTTGTACTAAAATTCGTATGCGCTCCAGCACCATTCCAATCACCTTTAACAGGCTTAGGATGTAACGTGGCACTCACACCGTACTCCTCAGAGATTCTGTAAAGAATCCATCTAGATATCCACATTTGGTCAGCTGCATCTAATGGCCCTAGTGGTCCAATTTGATATTCCCATTGTCCAGGCATTACTTCAGCATTTATTCCTGAAACTTCTAATCCAGCATCAAGACATAATTGCATATGCTCTTCAACAATTTCCCTACCAAATACTTCATCAGCACCAACTCCACAATAAAATGGCCCTTGTGGAGCAGGATATCCACCTTCAGGCCAACCTAGCGGATTACGACCTTCAAAAAGCGTGTATTCTTGCTCAATGCCAAACCAAGCTTCTTCACTAGAAAATTTTTCAGATATACCTCTCAGATTAGCTCTTGTGTTTGACTTATGAACAGAACCATCTGCGTTCATAACTTCACACATAACCAGAATATCCTCCCCACCTCTGATTGGGTCTGGAACTTTATAAACTGGCTTTAACATACAATCACTGTCATTCCCTTCAGCTTGATTGGTACTAGAACCATCAAAACCCCATAGAGGAAGATCCTCAAGAGAATTAACTGGGCCATTTAATACTTTTGTTTTAGATCGAAGTTTTTGGGTAGGTACATGACCATCCATCCATATGTATTCTGCTTTAATTTTACTCACTTAGCTTTCTCCTAATTTATTATATTGTGGTTAAATCTGTTATTTTTTGAATCATTTTATAGTCAGATAAAACAATCTGTGTTTCTGTTCTTTGTACTCCAGGCCAACTTTGAATTTTTCTCAATAGATCCTCTAAAGATGAAGAATTACGAGTAACAATAAAAAGCATATGAGAACCCTTACCGGTTGTAGTTAAACATTGTAATACTTCCGGCATCTTATCAGCAGCTTCTGTTACCTCTTTGTAATGAAAAGATGATTCTGAAATAAGTGTAATAATAGCTGCTAGGTCTAGCCCAAGTGGCTTAGGATCTAATACAGCATGGATTCCTTTAATAATTCCAGAATCTTGCAATTTTTTTATGCGATCAGTCACTGTTGGAATTGAGATATCAAGTTCAGTCGCAATATTACTGGCAGACACTCTTCCATCTTTCTGAAGAATTGCTAGTATTTGTTTATCTATTTTATCTACTTTCAAATGA
>Ga0209036_1001222_pt1 | contig 10980 bp, 9 predicted proteins | sample MarorgKNORR_S2LV_3_FD_188222 | JGI IMG/M metagenome (GOLD analysis project Ga0209036, IMG submission 188222) | Marine microbial communities from the Southern Atlantic Ocean, analyzing organic carbon cycling - DCM_A/KNORR_S2/LV (SPAdes) (version 2) | ecosystem: Environmental > Aquatic > Marine >... | reverse complement strand
GACCAATGGTCTTATTATTCATAAAAACACAATCTATAAATTTTACTCTTGAGGTTCCATCACCGTTGTGACCAACACGAAAAGAACCTCCAATATCTCCGTCACCAACCGAACCATTAGTAAAACTAATTCCTTGTATTGTAAAATTACTACTTTGATTTTGCTCTAAATAGAAATGTCTTGATGTAAAATCTGCATCAAAAACAGTACTATCAGAACCTCCAGTTCCTATAATGACTACATTTCTTTTTGAAGCTGCGATAGTAATACTATTACCTTTAAAATTATAAGCACTATTATCTGATATGCTAAATGATGCATCGGATGAAATACGACTAGGCTTTATTCTAAGTGTATCTTTGTCAGAATTAAAAAAAGAACTGATTGCAAATTGAACAGATCTAAATGGTAAATTTTCTTCAAAACCATGAGTTGCTGCTACATCCTGAGCAAGAGCATGATGCATATCTACCCATTTTGTACCACTAATTATTGTAGATATAGGGCTACTATAAGAACCTTCATTCCCTGCGTTATCCTTAGCACTTATTGCAAAAAAATACTTTTGACCTACAACAAGACCTGTAATAGTTGCTGAAGTAAGATTAGTTGTTAGGCTTGAAGTTAAATTAGAAGAATCTGTTCCATATGCTATTTTATAAGATGAAATGTCACTTTCAGAATTAGCATTCCATTTAAGGGTTGCCCCACTATAATACTTAGAAGCTGTCAATCCGGTTGGTTCAACTGGATCAACTGTATCTGATTGTAAAGAATAAACTTTGACACTACCTTTTCGAGTATCATGTGCAGGAGCACCCATAGCAATAACATCACCCGAGCTATTCATAGATAGTGCAAATCCATCTTCATCGTTATTGGCAGAACCATCAATGTCAGGATAGGCTTGTGCCCAATTATCATTTGCATTATACACTCTAACAGTTCCCTTTCTATTATCATGTCCTATAGCACCTGTAGCGATTATCGACCCAGTTCGGTTCATTGCCACTCCAGCACCAAGTTCATCTCCTGATGCTCCCATGAACGCTTTTATTTGTGTCCAAGTATTATTAACTAAAGAATAAACTAAAAGTTCTCCCTCATCATTACCTGCAAAATCCCTTTCATTAGAACCTACAACAAATGTAGTTCCTGCATCATTAAGCTCAACCTTATGACCAAAATTAGCAGACTGCTGACCACCATTAGTATCACCTCCAATTTGAGTCCATCCTGATGATGAATAATCAAATACTTTTACACTTCCATTACCACCAATAGAACCTACTGCAACCCTAAATCCTATACTATCAAGAGAAACAGATTCACCAAAATTTTGGTTGGCAGAACTCCCCCAGATATAACCAATCCGTATCCAGCTCCCTCCCTGAAGTTGATAAATGGAGCAACTACCTCTGTTAACTATCCCACCATCATCATCATAACTAGAACCTACGGCAATAATATCACCAGCTTTATTAATTGACACCGACACACCAAATCTATCACCAGCATCAGCTGTTAGAGTGCTTCCTTTTTGACCCCATGAACCACCTGAGTTTTCAAAAATGCTAACGGATCCTGCGCCATTATTATATTCTTCACCCCCAACAACAACAATAGTTCCAGCTCCATTTATATCTAAAGAAGTTCCAAAATATTCATTAGCCCTACCTTTTGTAAATGCTGCAGAAGTTACCCATTGGTTAGAATTTGAAGCATATTGAAAAATATCAACTCTGCCTGCATTTGTAACTGGAACATCTGCTCCAGGAGAACTAACAGCTAAAATATTTCCAGCACTATTTAAAGCAACTGAATAACCAAAAAAAACTTCCTGAGCCGAACCTTCAAGATCAGAACCCAACCGGGTTGCAGTTTGTTGGGAAAAAACAAGATTAGCAATTAAAATGGAATATAAATAAAATTTCTTCATGAAATGTTAAACCTTTATTTTTTTATGGAAGTGCTGGTGGTTCTGGAAGAACGTCTGAACCAGAATCAAACATTCCCTCACTATACGCATAATAACCACCACCTCCAGCGGCAGCTAAAACAAGCAACATTAAAGTCCTTCTTCCACCACCTTTTTTCTTCACCTTCTCAGGTTTTGCTGGCTCAGAAGCAGCAACTTGAGCTGGTGCTGCATCGGGAAATCTTCCTGCAGGAGGAGTAAGACCAATAAGCTCCCAAGCAGTCATTTCAATTTGGGTTAGAAGACCATCAATAGGACCTTGATAAGATTTACTAACTGTATTCACAATCCCACCATCCTGCACACTAAAAATTCTTACATCAAGAGTAAAGGTTGTACCTAATTTTCCAATAGAACCTGTTACCATGTGAGATACACCTAAAAGTTTACCAACCTCAACCGCACATTCAGATGATACACAACCAGTTTGTTGAAAACCTTGTTCATCCAAGACCTCTTGCATTTGACCTCTTTCAACAATGGTTACTGCATTCGTTGTAGAAAGCTCTGAGCGTAATCTGTCAGTTAAACTTCCTGCTTCTAAGGCTGATATACCTCTTCCTTCAAGATCTAATACAGATAAAAACATTTTATCCTGAGCAATTAAACCAATAGGTAATAAAATTATTGTAAAGATTGTCAAAAATAATCTTTGTATCATTTTTTTCATACTAACTCCAAAATAAACTTAAACTTTTAAAAAAGCTGTGATTTGCAACACTTGAAATCAATTTTTTTAAGACTTCTTTTCCCCGTCTTGTTTTAATAATTCCTCAATTACTTTTGATAACTCACCTTCAAAATCCTCACCCTCATGAAATCCTCTTTTGATCAATTTGATCTGTCTATATTTATCTAAAACGAACAATCTCGGAAGGACTCTATCTGGAACATAAGTCTCCATCGCCTTGCCATAAGTATCAAGTAATAATGGCATTGTTAAACCACGCTCTTTTAAAAAAGGACCTGGTTTTGGAGCATCTGCGTATTGAGGGACTGAACGTGTTGCATCAGTGATGTCAATTAAAAAAATTCTAACTTCATCTTTTTGATATTTTTGCCAAAGATTTTCAAGAAGTGGCAATTCTTTCATACATGGTTGACACCAAGTTGCAAAAAAACTAACTAACACAATATGTCTGGTAGGTTGAGATGCTGGACGAGATAATTGTTCCCCTGACCATCTAGTCAACATTTCATATTTTCCATCCAAAGTTCTAAGAGCAAATTTAGGTGCTATATCACCTACTTTTAATTGAGTGATTTCAGGTTTTACATTTTCATCTTTATTTTGTGCATTGATAGTAGTTGCACTAAGCATGAAAAAAAAAGCAAATATTAATACATGTCTAAGCATTTAAAACTTCCCTATAAGTAAGATCAAATATAAAAAAAATATCAATCAATGAGAATCATTACCTTGCAATTCGATAGAAATTTTCCATTCATGTCAGCAGTTTTCACTTTATTAACATCATTTGAAGCAATTACAATATCCGTTTTATTTTGACCTTGAATGCCAATTCCTTTAACGACAATAGGATTACCAGTGACTCTTGGATCAACTTGTGCTTGTTCTAAATTTTTTGAATATCCTGCCACACCAAATTTCACTGCAAACTCTCGAGTAAAATTTCCTGGCCCATAAACGGTCGATCCATTTTGATCTAAAATTTTTGGTGACATTGCTGGTCTTACACCTAAACCCCTAGCATCAATGATAAGACCTGTTATATTTCCAGATTGAGGAGCTGATGGAGCTGCTGGGGGAGCTGGCAAACCAGGTGTTGATGAAACTGCTGGAGGAGCAAACCCTACAGCTGGCATAATAATCTCAGAAATACCTGACATATGCACTTCCATTTCAAGCTCTATTGAAGAATCACTTAAATAACGAATGTCAGAGCTACTTCCTCTTCCATCACCATCAATATCTTTAATTCTTGCACCCTTAACCATTCCTTCAACTTTGGTTTTTACTAAATCATTTTCAATGGCAGCACCTCTAACAGTAGTTTCAGATGTAACTGTTACTGCCATAACTGTCTCTAATAAATTTCTCATAGCATCAACTTTTGCTGCTCTAACTGCTGTTGCACGGGCCATACCCGGATTTTGTGCAAGTGGTGAAATCGCACCAATTCCTGTTGCGACAATAAAACCATTTGAATAATTAAGAGCACCATTTTCTGCTGGCTCTACTGCATCATTCGCTCCCCATCCCCAACCTTGGGCATTTATAAGGGAACATGAAATAAACATAAAAATAATAACTTTTTTAAACTGATTCATTTTGATCTCCATTATTGAGAAATTTGAGCTGAAATACGATTACCTGATAATCCAGTAACTTCAATTGACGCGTCAGCTGATTGATTTTGCATAAGTGCCATTGCTAAATCTTGAGATTTGCCTTCATATAAAATTTGAAATTCAGCCACTCCATCATTAAAACCTTTTTCAAAAGCACTTTGAATTCCAGGAATCATTTGAGATTTAAGATGATTTCCAAGAGCCATATAACTAGAAAAATTAACGTTTTCAACAACTAAAAATACATTTACAGCATTAGATTGTTGAGTGCTCCATTTTTTAATTAATTGACCAATGATATCTGATCCAAGAATTGATGAAGCTTCATTTGCAGCATTAATTCCAGCAGTAGATGGAGAGATGTGAGGTTTTTTACCTCTAGCCTGAGGAACAATTGCTAATAATTCACCTGTGTCAGCTCTCACAATTTTACCATTTATATCTGCTTGACCAGAGGTCATTTGAAAATTACCAGCTCCTATTACACCACCAGATGAAATTTTTGCTGTTCCAATTACAATAATATCAGCTCCTAACATACTTGCAATTTTGGAGGCTGCGCTAACGTCACCCGACAAAGCTTGAGTATAATCTGATTCTCCCTTAAGAGCTTGAACAAGCTGCCGATCTACTACATCAAAACCTTTATCATAAAACATTTTAATTAATTGTGTTTCAGCAAAATCTGTTGGAGTATTATCAATTAAGTTTTGTTCTTTTATCATAAAAATGATTTTAGGTCTATTCATTGCATTGAGCAAGGTTTGAACTGCTAATTCATCTTGCAATATTTCATCAATTATTTCAGTAACAACAGCATCAATAGTTATTGTCCACAATCCATCAGGGCCTTGAAATTTATCTGTAACTGTAAATGTTTTTACAAAACCAGTAGATTTAGCAAAAATATTATCGGAAAATAAAACAGAGTTTTTCACAACTGTTTCCGATGACATAACAGTACCGATCCCAATTTCTACAGCTGCTCTTTTTGCCTGTTCAATTGCTGCATCTTCAGTCATACCAAAACCCTCAGCACTTATATTTGAACTTTGCGAAAAAAGAATACAATTAAAAAATAAAACTGAGAAAATAAGATAAATTTTTCTGATCAACGTTTTTTTTCCCTTTTCATTTACTACACCACTGCAACTTATTTAAGATATATATGATTAACAATTATTAAATATGAAATTAGTCAATTTTTTTTGGAAAATTATGTGATTTAAATCATTTTATTTTAAAAATGGTTTTTTTTTGAAAAGATAGGCCATTAACTTTTAACCAAATTCTTTACATGGAGAGGTTTACTTATGTATAAATTCAATTCAAATTTAATTATCGTTCCTATTTTACTTTCTATTTTTGCATGTGGTCCTCAAGTTACATCACAATCTGATGTTGATACTCCTGAGTATCATTACAAAGCTGGAATGAGATATCTAGATGATGAAAATTATGAATCTGCAATTAAATCTTTCCAAAGGTCTGTAGATCTTGACAAAAAATTTGCTGAGGGATACGCTGGTTTAGGGTTGGCATATGGATTAACTGGAGATCTTAAAACTGGTCGAAAAAATATGGATACAGCTTTAAAAACAAATAAAAAAAATCCAGAGATTAGAGTACTATCAGGAAGATTATGGATTGCTCATAAAAGTGAAAATCAAAGATGGCTTACCAGGTCGTTAGATGAATTTAAAGCTGCCTTAAAACTTGATGATGAGTTCGAAGCTGCCTTTTTCTGGAGGGGAATGGCATATATGCAAAATTATGATTTTTCTTTAGCTGATGCTGAATTTCGAGTTCTAGTTGAAAAAAAGGGTACCTTTGCTGGAAGAGCTGATAAGATGTGGGCTTTATCTCAAAAAATTGTTCGTGCACAACCCGGCACTACTGCTGGTAAAAAAATTGCTTTAAAAACAAAAATTTCAAGAGCTGATATGACTGTTTTGTTTATTGAAGAATTAAAATTAACCGAACTTTTTGAAAGATTTATGCCATCAAATAATACTCCTACATTTCAAACACCTTCACAACTGATGGGAACTTCTAATTTTATCCTACCATCTGATGTCAATAATAATTGGGCCTCTGGTTGGATAGAAGAAGCAATCAAATTAGGAGTAGTTGAACCTGATCCAGATGGAAATTTTTATCCTTCTGAACCTGTAACCAGAGCTGGTTATGCTAGAGCAGTTGCTAAAATTCTTACAATGGTGACTCGAGATGAATCACTTGAAACAAGATATTTTGGAGAAAATCCTTCTAGATTTTCTGATGTTTCAAGCTCACATTTTGCCTATCCTGCGATGGCTCTGTGCTCAGAAAGAGGAATTATGAAAGCAGATTTAGTGACTGGTGGATTCAAGCCAAATGGTAATGTTGGTGGAGCAGATGCTCTCTTAATCATAAGATCAGTTCAAACTTCTTTAAGGGTTACTTTTTAGAAAAATGGGTTTTAAAAATTCTTTACTCATCATTGGACTAATTAATCTTTTAATAATAAATAATTCTTTCGGACAAATTTCAAGAACTAAATTCTCAAATGAACAAATCGTTGCTATGACAGGCAGTTACTTAAAAAAAATGCCAGGCTCTCCAGATTATTTAGGAGCAAAAGTATATGTGGATTCAAAGTTAGGTAAAACTTATCAGATTCATTTAAAAGTCAATAGATCTAGGGAAAATGAAGGTTTGGGTTTTGCTTTTGATGCAATGCTTGGATTAGAACCATATTTTAAAATTCCTCCAAAAACTTTTATTGCTGTACTTCATTCAGATAGCAGGTCTTCTCCACCTGTCATTTGCAAAGGAGATGCTAAATGTGCAATTAAACATTTTGTGGAACAATCAATTAATTATGATGACTGGTATAATAATTGTATTAACTTTCAAAAATCTAATTCTTTTCCTGATTCTTAAATTAAATTTCCATAACTTTCAATTAAAGTGGTTTTATCCATGAAAGAAATTTTTAAAATTTTTGTATTATTTTTATTATTAAGCATTGAAGTTTTTCCTCAAAATTTATCCTTTTTTGAGAAAGTTTTCCCTTTAGAATCTAAATTGCTTCATAAAACACCAAATCCTTTTTTTCAAGGAAGACCTTATTTTCTTGAAGTTTTTTCGGATATTCCGTACGATTCTTTAGAATCAATTAATTTTTATTTTAAAACTAATGAATCAAAAAATTTTAGAGAAGAAAAACTAAAGTTTTTCAAAGGAAGATATAGATTTAAATACGATCCTAAAATATATCCAGGGGTAAAAATATATTATTTTTTTATAGCGAAAATAAAAAATTCTGGAATGTATGCATTTCCTATAGACCACCAAGGCATGTTAAACCCAATAGAGCTAAAGCTTATTGACCCAATTGAATATTATAAAGAAAGAACTCCATAGTTAAAGTGAACATCTTAGAAAAAATCAATTCTTTAAAAGAAAAAATTAATTTTCATAATAGAAAATACTATGTTGATGATGATCCTGAAATATCCGATCAAGAATATGATTTGTTATTTAGAGAATTAGAAAAACTTGAAAGAGACAACCCCCAATTCAAAACACTTGACTCGCCCACTATAAGAGTTGGCTCTCTACCAAAAAACACATTTGAAACTATTGAACATTCCACACCAATGCTTAGTTTAGAAAATGCTATGAATAAAAATGAAATCTTAGCATTTGATGAGAGAGTAAAAAAAGGTTTAAAAACTGAAAAAGAAATAGAATATGTCACTGAACTCAAATATGATGGACTTGCTGTTGAATTGATTTATGAAAACGGAATTTTTATTTTAGGTTCAACAAGAGGCGATGGATTAAGAGGAGAAAACATAACTCAAAACCTCAGAACTATTAAATCAATACCCCTAAAACTGCTTGGTTCAAACTTTCCTGAAATAGTTGAAATAAGAGGGGAAGTTCTTATGGAAAAAAATAGTTTTAAAAAACTAAATGAGGAACGATTAAAAGCGAATGAGACATCTTTTGCTAATCCAAGAAATGCAGCAGCTGGTAGTTTAAGACAACTAGATTCTTCAGTTACATCTAAAAGAAAATTAATTTTTTTTGCATATGAATTAGCAGGCAATTATAATCTTAAGCACGATAAAATTTTAAAAAAAATAAAAAATTGGGGTCTTCCAACTAATAAAAACACCCAAATATGTAATAATATAAAAGAAGCTATTTTATATACAGAAAAATGGGAAGTAAAAAAGAATTCTCTTGATTACGAAATAGATGGGGTCGTAATAAAAGTTAATGACCCTGAACAAAGATCTACTTTAGGAATTAGAAGTAGATCACCAAGATGGGCTTTAGCTGGAAAATTTAAATCACAACAAGTTTCAACAACAATTTTAAATATTGTTCCATCGTTAGGAAGAACAGGAACTATAACACCTGTTGCAAAATTAAAACCTGTGAAAGTTGGTGGCGTAACAGTTACAAATGCAACATTACATAACCAAGATGAAATCAATCGAAAAGATATTAGAATTGGTGATACTGTTCTAATTCAAAGAGCAGGTGAAGTAATTCCTGAAGTCATAAAAGTAATAACCCAAAAAAGGCCTGAGAATTCAAAGCAATATTTTTTACCTAAGAATTGTCCAATTTGTAATTATACTACAATAAAACTTGATAATGAATCTGCATTAAGATGTAATAATTATAATTGTGATGCACAAGTAAAAGCAAGAATTAAACATTTTGTTAGCAAAAGATGTTTAGATATTGATGGACTTGGAGAAAAATTAATTGATCAGTTGGTTGATAAAAAAATTATAAACAATTTTTCTCATATTTTTAGTTTAAATCATGAACAGCTATCTAATTTAGATAGAATGGCTGATAAATCAGCAAAAAATGTAATCAGTGCTATAAATTCAAAAAAAAATATTCCGATGTGGAGATTTATACATGGTTTGGGAATTGCAAACATTGGAGAACACTTATCTCACGTTTTATCCAATGAATTTTCTTTAAAAGAATTATCAAAATCTTCATCAGATGAATTGATTCAAATCAATGAAATAGGACCGACTGTTGCAGAAGCTATAGAAAAGTTTTTTAAAAATGCAAAAAATCAAACAATCATCAATAATTGCTTTGATTCTGGTCTCAAAATAATAGAAAAAGATAATGATAAAAATAAATTTAATTTGTTAAATGAAGATATATTTGTTTTTACGGGAACTCTTAAATCAATATCAAGAGCAAAAGCTCAAGAGCTTGTTGAAAAAAATGGAGGGAAAATTTCTTCTTCTATTTCAAATAAAACATCATATTTAGTTTTTGGAGAAAATCCAGGTAGTAAAATAAATAAAGCAAAAGATTTGAATATTAAAATTATCGATGAAAAAAAATTTTTTGAATTAATACAAAGGGAAGTATGAATAGATTAGGAATTGACATTGGCGGTACTAAAATTGAAGCTGTTGTCTTAGACTCAAATGATAATATTTTAATTCGCACGAGAGTACCTACTGAGAGAGCTAATGGTTATGAACATATCCTTAATCAACTATCAAAATTACATTTTAAAATAAAAAATCACTTGGGAGATAAATTTTATTTTGGAGTTTCAGTTCCTGGACCTCTTAATAACAACGGTGATATGTTAAAGAAAAGTAATACTATAGTAATGATTGACAAACCTATCAAAAAAGACCTTGAACAAATATTTAGTTGTGAACCAATCCTTGAAAATGATGCAAATTGTTTTGCTCAAGCTGAAACTTCTCTTGGAGCAGCAAAAAATAAAAAAATTGTTTTTGGTGTAATTTTAGGAACAGGAGTTGGCGGTGGAATCACAATTAATGGAAAAGTTTTTTCTGGGTTAAATAATATTGCAGGTGAATGGGGTCACTCTGTTTTGTTTTCAAATGGTAAAAAATGTCATTGTGGAAATTCAGGTTGTGTTGAGCAATATTTATCTGGGCCGAGTTTAGAAAAATATTATTTTGATTTAACTAAGAAAAAAGCAATTGTAACAGATATTGCAAAACAGCCTCCTCAGGATTGGAAAAACTACTTTTTAAATAATTTTGGAATGGCACTTGGAAATGTAATCAATATTATTGATCCAGAAGTTATTGTTTTAGGAGGAGGCGTTTCAAAAGTAGATTTCCTATATACTGAAGGTCCAAAATGGATAGAAAAATTTACCTTTAGTAAAAATATTAAAACCCCTCTTTTAAAAAATAAAATGGGGGATTCAGCAGGTGTATTCGGAGCTGCGTTTTTACAATAAATTTCTCTTATTTAACTAAGATTTAAATTTTATTTTATATTATGGAATTAGCTATCAAGATAAAAGATTTGAAAAAATCTTATAAAAACACACTTGCATTAGATGGAATTGATCTTGAAATAAAACCAGGACAATTTTATGGACTTTTAGGTCCTAATGGAGCAGGTAAAACTACAACCATAGGTATTATTACAGGTTTAGTAAAATTACAAGAAGGTAGTGTTTCAATTTTTGGTAAAGATATAATTAAAGATTTTCGATTTACTCGCTCTAAAATTGGAGTATCTCCACAAGACTTTAATTCTGATTGGTTTTTTTCAATTGAAAAATTATTGTTATTTCAAGCTGGATACTATGGTATTCCATCTAGTAAAGCAAAGCATATTGTAGATGATATCATGAAAAAATTAGGAATTTATGAAAA
>Ga0209036_1001221_pt1 | contig 10982 bp, 9 predicted proteins | sample MarorgKNORR_S2LV_3_FD_188222 | JGI IMG/M metagenome (GOLD analysis project Ga0209036, IMG submission 188222) | Marine microbial communities from the Southern Atlantic Ocean, analyzing organic carbon cycling - DCM_A/KNORR_S2/LV (SPAdes) (version 2) | ecosystem: Environmental > Aquatic > Marine >... | reverse complement strand
AAATAGAACTCGGAATAACTGGAGGTGAAGAAGATGGTGTAGATAATACTGGTATTGATTCTACAAAACTTTATACTCAACCTGAAGAAGTAGCTTATGCATATTCAGAGTTGGTTTCAATAAGTGACAATTTTATAATTGCTGCTGCATTTGGAAATGTTCATGGAGTATATAAGCCTGGGAATGTTAGTCTAACCCCAAAGATTTTAAAAAATTCTCAGGAACATATATCAAAACAATTTCAAACCCCTAAAAATTCAATAAATTTTGTTTTCCATGGAGGTTCAGGGTCTTCGTTAGAAGAAATTCGAGAATCTATAGACTATGGTGTTATTAAAATGAATATAGATACCGATCTTCAATATGCATTTACAGAAGGTGTAAGAGACTATATTATAGATAATAAGGAATATATTTCAACACAAATTGGGAATCCTGAAGGTGATGATATTCCAAACAAGAAATTTTATGATCCTAGAGTATGGTTAAGAGAAGGTGAAGATACTTTTAAGAATAGATTAAAAAAGGCTTTTGAAGATTTAAATAATATAGATACATTAGATTAAATATTTTTCTAAATGGCTTGGTTCAAAAGAAAAAGCAAAAAAATTCAGACTACAACAGAAGATAAAAAAGATATCCCTGCAGGCCTATGGTATAAAACTCCTACAGGTGAAATTATCGATACAAAGGAATTATCAGAAAATCAATATGTTAGTCCTGAAGATGATTATCATGTGCATATAGGCAGTAAAGAGTATTTTGAAATTTTATTTGATAATAATAAGTTCACTGAAATAGACTCTAAAATAAACCCTGTTGATTTTTTAAATTTTATCGATACAAGGAAATACTCTGATAGAATAAAAGAGGCTCAAAGTAAAACAGGTCTTAAAGATGCTATTAGGGTTGCATATGGAAAATCTTATGGAAAAGAAATTGTAATAGCATGTATGGACTTTAAATTTATTGGAGGTTCGATGGGATCAGTTGTTGGTGAAAAAATTGTAAGAGCAATTGACTATTCTATTAAAAAAAAGGCTCCTTTATTGATTATCTCTAAGTCAGGAGGTGCCAGAATGATGGAGTCAGCAACTTCACTGATGCAAATGGCTAAGACAGCAGCAAAACTAAATGAATTATCAGAGTCTAAGATACCTTATGTATCTCTTTGTACCGACCCTACTACTGGAGGAACAACAGCATCATTTGCAATGCTTGGAGATATTAATATCTCAGAACCAGGAGCATTAATTGCATTTGCAGGTCCAAGAGTTGTTAAAGATACTACTGGAAAAGACCTACCTGAAGGCTTCCAAACAAGTGAATTCCTTTTAGAAAAGGGATTCTTAGATTTTATTTCTCACAGAAAGGATCTCAAGAAAAACATTAACCTTTATATTGATTTAATTCAAAATAAAACACTTCGCAATTATATATAATTAGTTTAAATTTTAAATTTAAAACTGTTATATTTGCATCGCTTAAAAATTAAATGAAATAATGTCATTACTGAAAAAAGAAGATATATTTAAGGAATTTGGCAAGAATAATAAAGACAGTGGCTCAACAGAGAGTCAAATAGCTCTTTTCTCATCAAGAATTAAGTTACTATCTGAACATTTAAAAGATAATGCAAAAGATTTTAATACTGAAAGGTCTTTAGTAAAAATGGTAGGTAAAAGAAGAAATCTATTAGAGTATCTTAAGAGAAAGGACATTGTTAAATATAGAGATATAATTAAAAAGTTAGACATTAGAAAGTAAGAATTTAGTTTGGTTGCCTCTACTCATCACACAACACAAAAATAGAATTAAACCAAAACTAAAAACATGAATCCAAAAGTATTTTCAGAAACAATAAAACTCTCTGATGGTAGAGAAATAACCATTGAAACTGGTAAACTAGCGAAACAAGCTCATGGTTCTGCTGTAATTAAAATGGGGGACTGTATGATTTTAGCTACAGTAGTATCATCATATGAAGAAAGCTCTGTTGATTTTCTTCCCCTAACTGTAGATTACAGAGAAAAATTTGCTGCAGCGGGAAGATTTCCAGGAGGTTTCTTTAAAAGAGAAGCTAGACCTAGTAGTGAAGAAGTTTTAACTATGAGAATAGTTGATAGAGTATTAAGACCATTATTTCCAAAAGATTATCATTCTGAAACACAGGTTATGCTTCAATTAATGTCGCACGATGAAAATGTAATGCCTGACTCATTAGCTGGACTAGCTGCATCAACTGTATTATCATTATCAGATATTCCTTTTGATGGGCCTATTTCAGAGGCAAGAGTAGCTAGAGTTGAAGGTGATTTTATTATAAACCCTTCTAGATCTCAATTAGAAGTATCCGATATAGATATGATGGTTGGAGCAAGTGAAGACTCTGTTGTAATGGTAGAAGGTGAATTTGATCAAATCTCAGAAGAAGAAATGACTGAGGCTATTAAATTTGCTCATGAAGAAATAATTAAACAAATAAAGGCTCAGAAAAATTTAGCAAAACAACTGGGAATATCTGAAGAAAAAAGGGAATACAATAAAGCTATTGAAGACAGTGATTTAGAGGAGAGGATTGAGAAAGACTATTATGATAAATGTTATGAAATAGCAAAAAAAGGATTGCCAAAAACTGAAAGAAGTGATCTATTTAATAATCTAAAAGAAGAATTACTCTCAACATTTAATGAGGAAGAAATTGAAGAAAAAGAAAAATTAATAAGTAACTACTTTTCAAAAACTCAGAAAAAAGCTGTAAGAGATCTTGTTCTGAATGAGGGTATTAGACTTGATGGAAGAAAATCTTCTGAAATTAGACCTATATGGACTGAAACAAATTACTTACCATCAACTCACGGCTCAGCAATTTTTACTAGAGGGGAGACTCAAGCTTTAGCTTCAGTAACACTTGGAACAAGTAGAGAAGCAAATATGATTGATGTTCCTACTAATCAAGGAGAAGAAACATTTTATCTACATTATAACTTTCCACCTTTTTCTACAGGTGAAGTAAGAAGATTAATGGGGACATCAAGAAGAGAAATAGGTCATGGTAATCTTGCACAAAGAGCTTTACAAAAAGTAATGCCTATTGATTGCCCTTATACTGTTAGAATTGTTTCTGAAATTTTAGAATCTAATGGCTCATCTTCAATGGCATCAGTTTGTGCTGGTTCTATTGCATTAATGGATGCAGGTGTAAAAATCAAAAAAAATGTTTCTGGAATTGCAATGGGATTAATTACAGACAATGATAAACATGCTGTGCTATCAGATATTTTAGGAGATGAAGATTATCTTGGAGACATGGACTTTAAAGTCACTGGAACTGAAGACGGAATTACAGCTTGTCAAATGGATATAAAAATAAAAGGGCTAAAGCATGATATTCTAATTGAAGCATTAAATCAAGCTAAAGAAGGAAGATTAGAAATTCTTAAAAAACTAAATGATGAAATTTCTAATCCAAATGATACGGTTAAGCCTCACGCACCAAAAATGGTTAAGGTTGAAATTAAAAAAGACTTTATTGGTCTAGTAATTGGACCTGGTGGTAAAAACATTCAAGAACTTCAAAAGGAGACTGATACAACAGTAGTTATAAATGAGGAAGATGAAAAAGGTATTGTTGAAATACTTGGAGTTGACCAAGATAAAATTGACAATGCTATAGAAAGAATTAATAACCTAGTTTTTGAACCAGTTAATGGTGATACCTATAATGTAAAAGTTCTAAAAATACTAGATTTTGGAGCAGTAATTGAATTTGTTCCTGGTAAAGAGGCTTTACTTCATGTATCTGAAATTGCTTGGGAACGAGTTGAAAAAGTTACAGATTATCTTAATATAGGGGATAAAATAGAAGTAAAATATCTTGGAACTGACCCTAGAACTAGGAAACCTAAGATTTCAAGAAAAGTATTGTTAAAAAAAAGTGATTAATTTTTATTAAATAAATCATTTTTTATTGGCTTTTGGAACAATTATTGTGGCATTATATAACCTATGAGACAATTAAAAATTACAAAACAGGTAACTAATAGAGAAACTGCTTCTCTAGATAAATACCTACAGGAAATAGGAAAGGTAGACCTTATTACAGCTGAGGAAGAAGTTGAGTTAGCTCAAAGAATTAAAAAAGGAGATCAGTTTGCACTTGAAAAACTTACTAAAGCTAATCTTAGGTTTGTTGTTTCAGTTGCTAAACAATACCAAAATCAGGGCTTAACCCTTCCTGATTTAATCAATGAGGGAAATTTAGGTTTAATTAAGGCAGCTCAAAGATTTGATGAAACACGTGGATTTAAGTTTATTTCCTACGCAGTATGGTGGATAAGACAATCTATTCTACAAGCTCTAGCTGAACAATCGAGAATCGTTAGACTTCCTCTAAACAAAATTGGCTCAATTAATAAGATAAACAAAACATATGCATTTCTAGAACAAGCACATGAAAGAGCACCTTCTGCTGAAGAAATAGCAAAAGAACTTGACATGACGATAAATGATGTTAAAGAATCATTAAAGAATTCTGGAAGACATGTTTCAATGGATGCTCCTCTTGTTGAAGGTGAGGATTCAAATCTTTATGATGTTTTAAATAGTGGAGAGTCTCCAAATCCAGATAGACAATTATTGCACGAATCTTTAAGAACTGAAATAGAAAGAGCTCTTGATACCCTTACTCCCAGGGAAGCAGATGTTGTTAGGTTATATTTTGGATTAGGTAATCAACATGCAATGACTTTAGAAGAAATAGGAGAAACATTTGATCTAACCAGAGAAAGGGTTAGACAAATTAAAGAAAAGGCTATCAGAAGGCTTAAACATACCTCTAGAAGTAAAATACTTAAAACTTACCTTGGATAAGAATGTCAATTAAAGTGTCTCCATCAATTTTAGCCGCTGATTTTGGAAATATTGAGAGAGAATGCAATTTGATTGACAAAAGTGATGCAGACTGGTTTCACCTTGATGTAATGGATGGAATATTCGTTCCAAATATTTCATTTGGAATGCCTGTAGTTAAAGCTATTAGAAAAATGACATCTAAACCGCTTGATGTCCATTTAATGATTACTGAGCCAGAAAGGTATATTGAAAAATTTATAGAAATAGGTTCTGATATTATTTCTTTTCATATTGAAGCTACTAATAAACTTGAAGAAAATATTAATTTAATTAAAAGTAACAATGTCAAGGTTGGCATTGCAATTAATCCGGATACTCCAATAGATAGCTTGATTGATATTATTAATAAAATAGACTTGGTCTGTTTAATGGGAGTATTTCCTGGTTTTGCTGGTCAAAAGTTTATTAAGAACACATTTGATAGGCTTAAAGAATTAAAGAAATTAATTATAGATAATAATTCAAAAGCATTAATTGAAGTAGACGGAGGAGTTAAAGCTGATAATTATATGGAGCTAAGATCTTTAGGAGCAGATGTATTAGTAGCAGGAAGCTATATTTTTAATTCTGAAGATTATGATTTAGTAATCAAGAAATTAAAAGAGTAATTTTAAATAAGGGGGACTCAGCCCATTTTTTTATCTAATATTATTTAAATTTATTATAATGAGAAAAGCAATATTATTTATTTCAATTGCTCTAATCTTTTCATGTTCTGAGAAAGGAAGTTTAGATGAAAAAAACCGGGCCGATGCAGTTGAAAATCAGGAAGCGACATATGATAATTTAATTGATAATACAAGTGAATCAGTATCTCAAAGCAATTTATCTTTTTTGGCACTAGGAGATAGCTATACAATCGGTGAAAGTGTATTAGAAGGCGAAAGATGGCCAAATCAAATGGTAGATATTGCATTAAATAAAAATATTCTCTTTGATCAACCAGACATTATAGCTAAGACTGGGTGGAGGACTGAACAATTAATAGACACACTAAATAGAATAAATTTCACTAAAAAATTTGATTATGTGTCTTTGATGATTGGTGTTAACAATCAGTATAGCCTTAAACCAATTGATACATTTAGATTAGATTTAATTAAGCTTTTGGATATGTCTATTGGATATAGTATAAAAAGAGATAATGTTGTTTTAATTTCAATACCTGATTGGGGAGTTACACCATTTGCTGATGGATATGATAGAATTAGAATAGAAAAAGAAATAAATGAGTTTAACAGTGTAATAAAAGATATTGCAAATACAAATAATATCCTTTATGTTGATGTAACTGAAATATCAAGAAGAGCGTTAACAGAAAAAGATCTTATTGCAAATGATAGTTTACATCCAAGTGGTAAAATGTATAAGGAATGGGCAGAAAAAATATATAATCTATGGATAGAATAGAACAATATAAAGAATCAGCTAATAAATACGATTTATCAGATGAATTAAGCCATTTTAAAGAAAGATTTGATAATTCTAATGAATTTATATACCTAGTTGGTAATTCTCTCGGAAAACTGCCCTTAGATACAATAAACAATATCAATCAGACTGTAAAAATAGATTGGGGTAAAGATCTAGTTTCCAGCTGGAATGAAAAATGGTTAAGTATTGAAAATATAATAGCCAAGAAAATCTCTAAGATTTTAAAATGTGATGAAAAAGAAATTTATGTAGGTGATTCTACTTCAGAGAATCTATACAAATTATTAAAAAGTATTTTAATCAATAATTCTGATATTAAGTCTATAATATCTGATAATTTAAATTTTCCATCTGACAATTATATTGCAGAGGGAGTTGCTCGAGATTTTAAAGGAGTATCATTTAAGTTACTAGACTATGGAAATGAGGTTGAAGCTAATATAGATATGCTAAAGGAGTTCATTTTAAAGAATAATGGAATATTAATTCTCTCACTTGTTTCATATAAATCATCCTTCAGATACCCTATAAAAGAAATAAACAATTTTTGTGAAAATAATAATTGTAATGTTATCTGGGATATTAGCCATGCAATCGGAGCAATTGATATTGATTTTCATAATACTAATACTAAATATGCTGTAGGATGTACTTATAAATATCTTAATGGAGGTCCTGGCTCTCCTGCATTTATATACACTAGTCAACAGGAACAAAATACTCTAAATACACCGATTAGGGGTTGGTTTAGTCATAACTCACCTTTTGATTTTTCAGATAATTATGAGGAAAGCTCTTCTATGAATAGATTTAAATCAGGATCTCCCCATATAATTCAGTTAAGCGCTCTTGAAAAAGGACTTGATATAATTATTGAAGCAGGAACAGATAAATTAGAGAGTAAATCCATTAATCTATTTAACTTTTTTAAAACAATTTATAATTCCCACCTAAATAAGAAAGGTTATGATTTAGTGACACCATTGGAAGATAATTTGAGAGGCTCTCATATAACAATAGCTCATGAAGAGTCATGGAGAATTTCAAAATGTTTAAGTCTACCAAAAGGAAAAAACAGAAAGATTTTGGTTGACTTTAGACCTAATAAATTTATTAGAATCTCATTAACTCCTCTTTACACTAATTTTGAAGATATATATAATCTTTCTTGGCGATTATTTAATATTATTGATGAAAAAGAATATTTGGAGCATAGTTATAACAAACCAACAGTGACATAGAATCTATTATAGACTTTATAAGGAATTTAATTTTGATTTTACTAAGTCAGCTATAACTCTTCCTTCAGCTCTTCCAAGAACCTTTACATTAGTTGCTCCAATAACTTTACCCATATCCTTGATTGACTCGGCACCTGTTGATATTATGACTTCATCTATAATAGTTATTAGCTCTTCTTCATTAAGTTGATCTGGTAAATATTCTGAAATAATTTTCGATTGACTATCCTCAATTTCAGCTAATTCATCTCTATTTTGTTCTTTATAAATTTTTGCACTTTCATTTCTTTGCTTGACAAGCTTCTGTAATAACTTTATAATTTGATTTTCATCTAAATTTTCCTTGTTTCCAGCCTTTGTTTTTTCTAACAAAATAGCTGATTTAACGGCCCTTAAAGCTTCAAGTCTAGTTTTATCTTTAGCTTTCATTGCTAAAATTATTGATTCCTTTATTTTATCTTCTAATCCCATAATTTTGAAAATTTATTTTTTAATCAACATTATCATGTAAATATGAGTTTGGCTCTGGAAACTCTATTTCATTGTTTTCATTTAAAACAGTTTTTGACTCAACCTGTTCATTATTTATATTACTGTTTATTTGAACCCCCATTCTCTTATATGCAGGCTCTTTTTCAAGATCCTCAACTGAAGAATTACCATCATTAAAAACGTAATTATATTTCTTAAGATTTTCTCTTCTTAATCTATTTTCATCCAATGGGTCAACTTGTATTGGGTTTTCAAAGACATGATCATTTTCATTAGTAATATTAAGAGAGACTTCTTGTTCTTCTAAACTATCTTCTTCTTTAATAATTAAATCATTCGTTTTAGAATCTTTTTCATCTAGATTCTCTTCTTCATGTAGGTCTAATTTTATAAATTCCACCTCTTCTGTTACTGATTCTAAATCTAATTGATTTGAAAACAAGCCATCAGTTATTTCATTTTCCTCGGATTCATCGATTTCTATATTTTCTGGCATAACTTCTTCAATATCAAATATCTCAATTTCATTAATTAATTCATTATCAATGATTTCATAGTCAGCTTGTTCATATTCAACCTGTTCATATTCAACTTCTATATCTCTAAGTATCTCATTAATTTGACTATCAATTTTAATTTGATTGTCTTTAGATAGATCATCTTTGGATTTATAAGTTATTTCTTCAATCTCTCCATTAGATATCTCATCTTCATCTATTAATGTTTTTTCTACTTTTTGATTATCATCTAAACTATATATAACTTTCTTTGTTTCAGAATTAACTAAATCATTTTGTTGATCTTCTGCAAATCCTGTTGCAATAACAGTTACAGATATATTATTTCCTAATTCTTGATCCTCCCCGACTCCCATTATTATATTAGCCGAATTTCCTGTTTCTTTTTGAACATATTCATTGATTTCTCCTATTTCATCTATAGTTATTTCATCAGTTCCTGATACAATTAATAGTAACACATTTTTACTTCCATCTATTTTGTTATCATTTAATAAAGGTGAATCTAGCGCTTTAATTATTGCATCATTTGCTCTATTAGAACCACTTGAAGTTGCAGATCCCATTATTGCTGTACCGCTATTAGCTAGAACTGTTTTGGCATCTTTTAAGTCAATATTTTGAGTATAATGGTGAGTTATAACCTGAGCTATACCTTTTGCAGCAGTTGCTAATACTTCATCAGCTTTTGAGAAACCCTCTTTAAACCCAAGATTTCCATAAACCTGTCTTAATTTATTATTATTTATTATTATCAAAGAGTCAACTGTTTTCTTTAATTTCTTTAAACCTTTTTGAGCTTGAAGCTGTCTAGTCTTTCCTTCAAAATCAAATGGAATTGTTACAATTCCAACTGTTAATATTCCAAGTTCTTTAGCAAATTCTGCAATAATAGGAGCTGCTCCAGTTCCTGTTCCACCTCCCATTCCAGCTGTAATGAATAACATTTTTGTTTGAGTCTCAAGAAGTTCTCTTAACTCTTCATGAGTCTCTACAGCAGCTAACTTTCCAATCTCTGGATTTGCTCCAGCTCCTAGACCTTCAGTTAGATTAACTCCTAATTGAATTTTATTTGGAACCGGACTCTTGTCAAGAGCTTGAGAATCTGTATTACAAATAACAAAGTCCACTCCTGTGATACCTTGTTGAAACATATGATTCACTGCATTACTTCCTCCTCCTCCTACTCCCATGACTTTCATCACATTACTTTTATTCTTTGGTAAATCGAAGCTAAAATTATTATCTATATCTATTTTCATTTTATTTTATTTTAATTATCGTCTGTGTTATATTGTACAAATTTTTCAAAATTCATTTTGAATTGTTCTGACCATTTCGCAAGGACAGTTTTTCTTTCTTCACTTGTCTTATCTCCTGTTGATGATTTATCATCATTTTTATCATTATTTTCAATTGCCTTCATTACAAGTCCAACTGCCGTTGAAAATATCGGACTTGAGTTTTTTGTATCACCTGCTAAGTGTTCTCCAGGAAATCCAATCCTTGTATCCATTCCAGTTACATATTCAACAAGTTGCTTTAGGTGTTTTAATTGACTCCCTCCCCCAGTTAGCACAATTCCACCAATCAATTTTTTCTTTGCTTCATCATTACCATAGTTTTTAATTTCTAAATAAACTTGTTCTATTATTTCTACAACTCTAGCATTAATAATTTTTGATAGAGTCTTCAACGATATTTCCTTTGGATCCCTCCCTAAAAGTCCAGGTATTGCAACTATTTCTGTTTCTTTATTCTCGCCTGGCCAGGCTGAACCGAATTTAACTTTTAGTTGTTCAGCTTGATTACCCATTATTGAGCACCCTTCTTTAATATCCTCAGTTATCACATTACCTCCAAATGGTATCACTGCAGTATGCCTTATAATACCATCTTTAAAGATGGCAACATCTGTCGTACCTCCACCTATATCTATTAATGCAATTCCAGCTTCTTTTTCTTCATCAGAAAGAACAGCATCTGCAGAAGCTAAAGGTTCTAGGGTGATATCTGCCATTTCAAGCCCAGAACTTTTAATACACCTTCCTATGTTTCTTATTGAAGAAACTTGACCAACCACAATATGGAAATTAGCTTCGAGCCTACTTCCATACATGCCTATTGGCTCCTTTATTTCAGATTGACCATCAACTTTAAAATCTTGAGGTAGAACATGAATAATTTCTTCACCAGGTAACATAACTAATTTATATACCTGATTGATTAATTCATCAATATCATTATTATCAATAACCTTATCTGGATTTTCTCTTGTTATATAATCACTATGCTGAAGACTTCTTATATGTTGTCCAGCAATTCCAACAACGACTTCCTTTATATTCTCTTCTCCAGATTCCATTTTAGCCTCTTCTATTGC
>Ga0209036_1001220_pt1 | contig 10986 bp, 9 predicted proteins | sample MarorgKNORR_S2LV_3_FD_188222 | JGI IMG/M metagenome (GOLD analysis project Ga0209036, IMG submission 188222) | Marine microbial communities from the Southern Atlantic Ocean, analyzing organic carbon cycling - DCM_A/KNORR_S2/LV (SPAdes) (version 2) | ecosystem: Environmental > Aquatic > Marine >... | reverse complement strand
AAATTTCCTATATAGACTAATTGTTCCAAAATCAATCAGGACACTTATATGGAAGAATTATTTAAAAAAAATGATATTAAGTCACTATGAAAACTCAAAAGATCAAGAGATCAAAGATCTAGTAAATAACATAAAGGAAAACGGGTTGAAGATAATTTCGAGTAAATTGAAAGGAGATTATAATCAGGATCAAATTAATGTAAATTATGATGCTGAAAATAAAATGAAGTTTGTAGATTTTGACATTAATAAAAGAATTTATTTTAAAAAAAACTGGTCAAAAAAAAGAATTCAAAAGGCTTTTAATCAATTATTAATTGAACAAGATGAAAATAGTCCACACAGATATTTAACTGAAAAATTTAATGTTGATGACAAAACAATTGTAGCAGATATAGGATGTGCTGAGGCTAACTTTTCACTAGACATTATTGATAAGGTAAAACACATATATTTATTTGAGACTAATAATGTTTGGGAGCAGCCACTAAAATTTACCTTTGAAAAATACAAGGATAAGGTCACAATTGTTAATAAGAAATTTTCTAATGTTGATTCTGAAAGTTCAGTAAATGGCAGTAAATTTTTGAAGGACAAGGGAGTAAATTTTATTAAAATTGATGTTGATGGTTATGAAAATGAAGTGATGAGTAATATTAATGAAATGATTAAAAAATCAAATGACATGAAAATTGCTTTGTGTACTTACCACGACCAAGATGACTACAATAAATACGCAAAAGCATTGAGGTCTTTTGGCTTTGAGGTAACGAGTTCCAAAGGTTACATGATTTTCTATTGGGATAAAAATTTAAAATTCCCATTTTTAAGAAGGGGACTTATTAGAGCAAAAAAATAAAGACCTGTTATTTTAAACATTCAACTTTTATTCTTAATTAAAATTATTAGGTTTGTTTCTTAAAGTCTAAATACTATCTTAGCCAAATTAAAATCTTTAAATATTATGAAAAACCTATTATTTGTTATCACATTTATTGCTTTATTTTTAAGCTGTGACCAACCAGCCCCATCAAATACAGACTATGATAAGGGAATTGCATTGTTTGAAAAAAACAAGGTCATAGCTAACGAAAGTTTCAATCTTTTTATTGCCAAGGATTTGGAAGGCATGATGGACATGCATTCTGAAAGTCTTATTTGGTCACCTGCAAGCACAACTGATTCTCTTTCCAAAGATGAATTTAGGACAGGTATGAAAGAATGGATGACAGAGTTTGATGAATTTAGATTTATTGATCGGCAGTTTTATCCTGGTGTAAATGAAGACTTTATTCCCAATGGTTCTGTTAGAACATATGGTACATGGTTAGGAACTCACAAATCAGGAAAAGAAACGGTCACAAAATATTACTCTGTCTTAGAGTTTAACGAAGATGGAAAAATTACTGCTGATTTAGAGTATTTTGATGTTGGTGGAGTATTTGACCAACTGGAGGAAACTCCGAAAGAGGAATAGCTTAATAATATTTTTTATTAAAAAGGGCGCTTAGCTCAGTTGGTTCAGAGCACTTGGTTTACACCCAAGGGGTCGGGGGTTCGAATCCCTCAGCGCCCACCATTTTAACCTCACTTACAAAGTGGGGTTTTCTTGTAAATTGAAATCAAAAAATATTTATGAAAGTTTTAGTTACAGGCGCATCGAGAGGTATTGGTTTACAAATTGTAAAAGATTTACTGGATCAAGGTCATGATATAGCGTTGCACTATAATAAAAATAATTCAGACCTAAAATCATTATTAAAAAATTACAAATCAGATTCATTCATGGTTAAAGCTGATCTTTCAACAATAGATGACATAAATAATCTGGTAGATGAAACCTGTAAAAAATTTAATTTCCCAGATTGTATAATTAATAATGCTGGAATTGCTGAGCCTTCCAAAATTTCTCTTGATATGAATGAGTGGAGTGATCTTTTTGAAAAAACTATAGATATAAACTTAAAAGCACCAGCTCTAATCATTAAAGAATTCATTGAACTTAAAAGAAAGAAAAACATAAATTCAAGATTACGTTTAATTAATATATCTTCAAGAGCTGCTTTTAGAGGCGAGGAACAAGATTACATTTCTTATGCATGTTCTAAAGGTGGTCTAATCTCCTTAACCAAAACAATTTCTAGGTCATTTGGAAAAACAGACAATGTAATAGCAATAAGTATCGCTCCAGGTTTTGTTAGAACCGATATGGCTCAAAGTATTATTGATGAAATTGGTCAAGAAGCAGTTGGCAAAGGGATTACATTAGATAGGCTTACAGAACCAAAAGATATTTCTCCAATTATTTCTCTTATTACAAATGGGAAGTTAGATCATTCTTCTGGTTCTACTATTGATATAAATGGAGGAAGTTATTTGAGATAGAAAATAAAATTATTAAAAGCTAGTTAAAAGCTAGATTTTTTCGTTTTTCAAGATAATATAATGGTATAACTAAAACCTATGTTAACATAACTAAAATGTATCAAAAATTAATCGTTAAAAGGCTACTTTAACAAAAATAATTATTTGAAAAAGACAGTATACTTTTTTCTTTTCTCCTTTACCAAAAATAGATTTTGGGCCTTTTCACAAATGGGTATTAATCATGATCTAATCAAAAATGTAAATGGTCTGGAATTTTATAAACTTCTGGGTTCCGGAGGTAAGACTGGATTTAGTTTATTTCCTGACTTCTCGACCTATGCTATGATTTCCGTATGGAATAATAATGAGGACGCTGAAAATTTCTTAAGAACAAGTAAATTGATTAAATCTTATAAACGAAAATCAAATAAAATTCGTGTATTAGTCATGGAACCTTTTCACAGTCATGGACTTTGGTCAGGTGTTAATCCATTTAAAATTAAAAACCCTAATATCAAAAAAAAATCAAAAGTTGCCATAATAACTAGAGCTACATTAAATTTCTCCAAATTGTTTTCTTTTTGGAAAACTGTTCCAGATTCAAGCAAAGCTATCTCTGAGGCAAAGGGAGTCTATTATTTTAAAGGAATTGGTGAAATACCTTTTACTCAGCAAGCAACAATAAGTTTATGGAATTCCTTAGACGATGTTTTGGAGTTTGCTTATAAATCAAAAGCTCATGCAAAAATTGTTAAAAGAACAAGACAAGAAAAATGGTACAAAGAGGAATTGTTTTCTAGATTTTATTTACTAAAAGATTTTATGATTAAATAATATGAAAAAGGTTGCTATAGTGGGTTCCGGAATTGCAGGCATTTCTTTGTCCATAAGATTGTCAAGACTTGGTTACAAGGTTGATGTTTATGAGAAAAATAGTTATCCTGGTGGAAAATTAACGACTATAAAATCAGGACAATACAGCTTTGACGCTGGACCACAACTTTTTACAATGCCTAACTATGTTGATGAGTTATTTGAAATATGTAATGAAGATCCAAGAGATTATTTTAATTACAAAAAAAAGAAAATAGGTTGTAAATACTTTTGGGAAGATGGTTTAGAACTGAATGCTTATTCCGAAAGAGAAAAGTTTTTGGAAGAAGTAAAAATTAAGCTCAACGTAGAAGAAAAAATACTTAATGATTATTTAGAGAAAGCAAAAAAAAAGTATGATTTATCTAATAAAATTGTTCTAGAAAAATCACTACATAAGTTGAGTACTTTTTTATCAAAAGATACTTTAAAAGCAGTTCTTAATTTTAAAATATTTGAGTTTTTTAAAACTTTAGCATCGGTTAATGAAAACCAGCTTAAAGAGGATCATTTGGTCCAATTTTACAACCGATTTGCCACATATATAGGTTCATCACCTTTCAAAACATCTGGAATTATGACTGTAATTCAACATTTGGAAACTCATTACGGAACTTTTTTCCCTGAGGGTGGATTAAGGACCATTACAAAAGTATTGGTTGATTTGGCTAAACGAAATAAAGTAAATTTTATATATAATACAGAGGTTACAGAAATTTTATATGAAAATAATGTTGTTAATGGAGTTAAAATTGATGGTAATAGTAAAAAGTATTACGACATTGTAATATCAAATATGGATGTATTTTTTACATATGAAAAACTTTTGAAAAAAATAAAAACACCATACAGAGTAAAAAACGTTAAATCTTCAAGCTCAGCTTTGATTTTTTACTGGGGAGTAAATAAAGTATTTAAATCGTTAGAGTTGCATAATATCTTTTTTTCAAAAAATTACAAAAAGGAATTTCAATCCATTTTTAAAGAAATGAATTTTTGTGAGGATCCAACTATTTATTTAAGTATTACGTCAAAAGATAACAAATCTGATGCCCCTGTTGGATGTGAAAACTGGTATGTTATGATTAATACTCATTACGATGTAGGTCATGACTGGAATGATTTAGCTCGTCGTTATAAAAAAATCATAATTAAAAAAATTGAAAAGGTTCTTGGTCAACCTATCGAAGAAAATATTATTTCTGAAAAAACTCTTTCTCCCTTAAATATCCAAGAAAGAACTCAATCTTACAGGGGGGCACTATATGGCCCATCGAGTAATCAAACTTTTTCAGCATTTCATAGACATCCCAACTTTACAAATAAATTAAAAAATCTTTATTTCTGTGGTGGAAGTGTTCATCCAGGCGGTGGCATTCCAATGTGTTTATTATCATCAAAAATTGTGAGTGAGTTGATTTCTAGCGAATATCACACTAAATAGCTAGTACTCATTAATTTATAATTTTTTAAATTTGAAACATGATAACTTGCAACAACTCTAGCCTAGCTGTATATTCTCCAACAAATGGCAATCCATGGGATATTGCAAAAATAAAGTTTATTTACAGACGATTAGGTTTTGGGATAAGCTTGGCAAAAGCTAAATCGAAATTGGAGCTTACTCCAACAAAGTTAATTGATGAAATAATAAATGAAGCTTCAAATCTACCACTTACTACTGCTCCAGATTGGGGATTTTGGAACAATAATGAGATAAATCAATCTGGAAAAAATCAATCACACTATAAAAATATTTGGCAAAGACAAGCTTTTTCTAACTTTTTAAATGACGGTTTTAGAGAAAGATTAACCCTTTTTTGGAGTAACCATTTTGTGACCGAATTTTATGACTATAATAGAGCTCCATATCTTTATCAATACCACTCCAGGTTGCAACAATATTCTTTGGGAAACTTCAAAGAATTTGTCAGTGCTATTGGTTTAGAGCCTGCTATGCTACTCTATTTAAACGGCTATTCTAATAAGAAAAAAGCTCCAAATGAAAACTATGCGAGAGAGTTGTATGAACTTTTTACTCTGGGTGAGGGTAATGGTTATGAATCAAGCGATATAACAGAAACTGCAAGGGCCTTGACAGGGTACAATAAATACTCTGACGGAAATGGTAGCGCAATTGTATTTAATAATAATACTTTTGACAATCAAGAAAAAACAATTTTTGGCAAGACTGGTAATTGGGGATATCAAGATGTAATTGATATACTTTTCGATGAGAAAAAGGACTTAATTGGAAAATTTATATGTCAAAAATTATATAAATATTTTGTGAGTCCAGTTGTTGATGAAAATATTGTAAATCAATTATCATCAACACTAATTTCTAACGATTTTGAATTAATTCCTGTATACAAATTATTATTCAAAAGTGAGCATTTTTTTGATTCTAGCTCATCAAATGTTTTAATAAAAAGTCCTATTGATATATTTATTTTTATTCAAAATGATTTTGAATTTGATTTCCCTGATACTTTCCAAAATAATTATCATAATTATATGAAAAATAAGTGCATTGAAATGGGCCAGGAGATTTTTAAACCTGTTGATGTAGCTGGTTGGCAGGAAAATCAAGATTGGATTTCAACAGGCACTCTTCCAATGAGATGGGAGTTTAGTGAGTACATAATTAAAAGACATTGGGCAAAAAATAAAGAACAGTTTAGAAATTTTATTATTGATTTAGTTGGTAAGGATGAAAAAAATCCAAAGACGATTGTTAATCAATTAAAAAACTTTATGTTTTGTAATTACGACATGAAGCAAGAAGAAATGATTGACGCTGTCAATGTCTTCAAGGGTGATACTCCTGAAAACTATTTTGAAGATGGTACATGGACACTTGATTATGAGTCTGTTCCAAACCAAGTTTATAATTTAATTCTATTTTTTTTAACATTACCCGAATATCAATTGAAATAAAATGAAAAATAAGAATTATCTAAACTCCAAAAAACATAGAGATGAACATTCATCTTGGACAGGGAGAAGAGGCTTTTTAAAGACTCTTGGACTTGCTGGTGCTGGAGCAATCTCTTTTGGAAACAGTTCTTTGTCAGTAATTAATTCTAACTTCTTAACTAATGCCCTAAAAAATTCCTACGCAGACAGATCGTTAGTGTTAATTCGACTAAAGGGTGGTAATGATGGCCTAAATACAATCATTCCTGTATATGACTATGATAATTATATAAATAAAAGACCCAATATCCATATACCTAATTCAAATATTATAAAATTAAATGATAGGTTCGGTATACCAAATTTTATGGAGGACATTCAAAACGTCTGGAAAGATGGAAAAATGAAAGTTGTTCACGGTGTTGGTTATGAAAACCCAAATGGATCACATTTTAAATCTTCTGATATTTGGGCTTCTGCAACTCGGGATCCTGAAATCTCCTCAGGTTGGTTAGGAAGATATTATGATGAAAAATACATCGATTATTTAATAAATCCTCCAAAAAAACCATTAGCTATTCAAATAGGAAGTAGAGGTAATCTTATTTTTAACGGATCTAATACAACGTATGCTTTCGCTGTTTCAAGTCCTGAACGATTAAAAAAAGTAGCAGAAAACGGAACTTTATTTGATACTAGAAACCTTCCTAATTGTACTCATGGTGATCAACTAGAATTTTTGAGAAGAATTTCAAATGCAACTTTTAGCTATGCATCTGTAATACATGAAGCATATAATAACTCTGAAGATTTTAATCAATACAATTCAAAAAATAGCTTAGATAAGCAACTAAGTCTTGTTTCCAGATTAATAAAAGGAAATCTTGGCACCAAAATTTACATGGTTTCTCTAGGGGGATTTGACACCCATGGTAACCAACCCGATAGACATGAACAATTACTTAGTACATTATCAAGTTCGATAAAAGTTTTCTATGATGACCTCAAGTATTATGGATTAGACAATAAAGTTCTATCAGTAACTTTCTCAGAATTTGGTAGAAGAGTTGCGGAGAACGGATCAATGGGTACAGATCATGGTACTGCTGCGCCCATCATGCTATTTGGTTCCGCTCTTAAAGGAAGTGGATTCGTTGGAAATCATCCAAGTCTGACTGATCTTAATAACCGCGGAAACCTAAAACACTCCATAGATTTTAGATCAATATATACAACTTTATTAACTGACTGGTTGTGTGGTGATGGCCAGTACATAAATAAAGCCATGCTTGGAAAAGAATATTCATTGTTAGGATTGGGTTTAAATTGTAATGAAGATGTTGTTGATTTCAACAATATTATTCCTTACCATGCAGCAATTTATTCTAATAATCAAGTCGATTTACATTTAAGAATTAATCAGGATCATCATATCAAAATTTATATTTATGATACCTTGGGAAGAAATAACGGTATGATTTTCAATGACCTTTTGAGAAAAGGCACTCACATATTCCCCTTAGATAGAAATATGTCGCAAAAGAGTTTATCTTCTGGTCAATATTTTTACAATATTAAGATTCAAGGAGGGAATGACTTGAATAAGTCATTCATTGTAAAGTGAATTACAGACTAGTAAAAAGTTTTTCCATTTTTTGACTTTCTTCATCTGCAAGTTCTTTATCAACAAGAATTCTTCCGCTGTGCTCATCTGTAATCAACTTTTTTCTAGATGCAATATCAAATTGAACTTGTGGAGGGATTGTGAAAAATGATCCAGCTGATGCACCTCTTTCTACAGCAACAACAGCAAGACCGTTTCTAACACTTGATCTTATTTTTTTGTAAGATATAACTAAAGACGCATCAATTTTAGATTCGAACTCATCAGATTTTTTCAAAAGTAAATTTTCTTCATTTTCAGTTTCTTTAAGTATGGCCTCTAACTCTCCTTTTTTGTGGTCTAGGTGATCAGTTCTTTCTTTAAGATTTTCTTCATTTTGCACAATTGACTCTTTTTTAAATTCAATTTGAGCAGTTAATTCCTTAATTTGTTTAGTACAAAGTTCGATTTCAAGCTCTTGAAATTCAATTTCTTTACTTAATGATTCAAAAGCCCTGTTGTTTCTTACATTTTTTTGTTGATCATTATATTTTTTGATCATTTCTTTTGAATGTTCGATTGTATTTTGTTTGGATTTAATCTCAGAATTGTACTGTTCAAGTTCTTCGTTCATTTTTTCGATTCTTACTTTCAAACCTGAAACTTCATCTTCAAGGTCTTCTACTTCGAGAGGTAACTCACCTCTAATACTTCTTATTTTATCAATTCTAGAGTCAATTAATTGTAAGTCATATAATGCTCTTAACTTGTCTTCGACTGTAAACTCAGTTTTTTTTGCCATAATTAATATAATTTACAGGGTTCGTTATTGTATTTGATTTGACGCACGCAAACTTAGGAATTTTTTTATTAAGAAAATCTAAAATTACATCTTTTGTGAACTGTTCACTTTCATAATGTCCAATATCTAGCAGTAATATTTTATTTTCAGATTTAAAATAGTCATGGTATTTCAGATCAGAGGTAATGAAGCAATTTACATTTTCTTTTAATGCATTTCCGATCGCAAAGCTTCCAGATCCTCCAAGGACAGCGATCTTTTTTATTTGATTCCCGGTAAAATTGGAGTGTTTTATGAGGTTTGAATTCATTTTTTTACTTATTAAGTTTAAAAAATCTTGCTCTTCCATTGGTTTTTCGATATGGCCAACCATTCCCATACCAGTACCAGGATTTTTACTAGGTATTAGAAAAGATGTTTTTTTTAATCCTATTTTTTTTGAAATCATGTAATTAACGCCCTTTGGATGGTTATCAAGATTAGTATGAATCGCATAAATATTAATGTTATTTTTTATTGCTTTTCGTACTGTTCTTTCTACGTAGGTTTCCTCAGTTAATTTTTTTAGACCATGAAATATTATTGGATGAAATGAAATAATTAAGTTACATTTTTTTTTTAATGCCTCTTCAACAACTTTTTCAGTTGTGTCAATTGTAATTAATGCTTTTTTAATTTCAGAATTTCTGTCTCCAACTATTAATCCTATATTATCAAAATCTTCAGAGAATTTTATTGGAGACCATGTTTCAATTATTTTTATTATTTCGTGAAGTTTCAATAACATGTATTACAAATTTATAAATAATGTGTACAATACTTAATTAGATTTAAATTTTTAATTTAGTCTTATGTATTTTTTCAAATACCTTCTTTACCCACTTATGTTTATTTATTTTATTATTACAAGTTTAAAGAATTTTCTTTTTGAAATAAATTTTTTGAAATCCAAAAAATTTAATTTACCACTAATCGGAATAGGAAATTTGAGTTTTGGTGGAACTGGAAAGACTCCAATGTCTGAGTTCATTATTGAAAATTTCAACCAAAATTTTAATCTTGCTTTTTTAAGTCGGGGGTATAAAAGAGCAACTAGTGGTTTTGTATTAGCAACAAATGATTCAAAAGTTGATACAATTGGTGATGAGCCTTTTCAGATTTTCAAAAAATTTAAAAACTTAAAAGTTGCTGTCGACGAAAATAGATCGAATGGAATCAAAAACTTAATCCAAATGTTTCCCTCATTAGATGCTATTGTACTGGACGATGTTTTTCAGCACAGGTATATTAATCTAAAATTAAACATTTTGTTGACATCCTATAATAAACCTTTTTTCGAAGACTACTTGCCTCCAATTGGAACTTTAAGAGAAACTGTTAAGGGTATGCAAAGAGCAAATGTTATTGTAGTTACTAAGTGCCCAATAAACATGGAAAATAAAGAAAAAGAGTTAATTTCTCGAAAGCTTAAATTAAAGACTAATCAAGATTTGTTTTTTGCATCGGTTTCATATAATGAAATACTTGACGGAAAAGAAAAAATAAATATTAGTGAATTAAAAAATAGAAAAGTTTTGTTGTTAACTGGCATTGCTGATACTAATTCAATTGTTGAATATTTAAAATTAAAAAAAATTGATTTTGATCATCTTTCTTTTGGAGATCACCATGTTTACAATCAATCTGATTATTCGAAAATTTCAAGCAAGTTTGAAAATTATAGTATAGTAACTACAGAAAAAGATTTTTATAAGTTATCACTTTTTCCGTTTAAGAATGAGATTTATTTTCTAAAAATTAAAACTAAGTTTCTTTGCTCGGAAAGAAAATTTATAAAAAAGATTGAGCAAGCTATAGCTAATTAATATGTTTTTGTGCTTTGTAAGAAGATCTAACCAAAGCACCACTTTCTACATGTCTAAAGCCTAAATTTTTGGCATAACTTTCATAGATTTTAAATTGTTCTGGATATATAAAATCTTTTACAGGTAAATGTTTTTTTGAGGGCTGTAAGTATTGACCAATTGTGACAATATCAACATTATTTTCTTTTAGGTCAATCAGAGTTTGAAAAACCTCGTTTTCTTTTTCACCAAGACCTAACATAATTCCTGATTTTGTCCTTCTTATACCTTTCATTTTTAAGTAATTTAATACCTTAAGGCTTCTATCATACTTGGCTTGTATTCTAACTTCTCTAGTCAAACGCCTTACCGTTTCCATGTTGTGAGATACAACTTCAGGTTTAACTTCAACGATTTTATCAATGTGACTTTCACTTCCTTGAAAGTCTGGTATTAAAGTTTCAAGTGTTGTCTTGGGATTTAACCTTCTAATTGCTTTTACTGTTTCAGACCATATAAAAGTTCCCATATCTTTCAAGTCATCTCTGTCCACTGATGTAATTACAGCATGTTTTATA
>Ga0209036_1001218_pt1 | contig 10993 bp, 12 predicted proteins | sample MarorgKNORR_S2LV_3_FD_188222 | JGI IMG/M metagenome (GOLD analysis project Ga0209036, IMG submission 188222) | Marine microbial communities from the Southern Atlantic Ocean, analyzing organic carbon cycling - DCM_A/KNORR_S2/LV (SPAdes) (version 2) | ecosystem: Environmental > Aquatic > Marine >... | reverse complement strand
ATTAATTATTAAGAATTAATTTACAATTTAATCATTAATATGTACCTACAGGGTTTTTTATGCATAAAAAATTACATAAAGATTTATATAGTAAAAGAAATTTACAAAGAACATCTTTAAAGCCATTAAATAATAAAGACAAAACCTCAATTATTGAAGATATTGAAGGAGTTGTAGAGGCTACAGAAAACAACAAGTCGAATTTATTTAAATATATTGGTTCTATTTTTATCATTTCTTTGTCATTATTTGGTATAACTCAATTTTCAAATGACGATAATTTAGAAGTGATTAATGATCAAAATATAAATATTTCTGATATTGAAATTATTTCTAATACAACAACTTCTACAATATCAACTACAACTACTATTCCTGTAACGACTACAAGCACTTCAACTACAATTCCTATAGTCGTAAATAATATTGAAGATGCACAATCTCAACTGTTTAACCTTGGTTTATATAATGCTGAAATTGATGGTAAAAATAACTCATTAACCATAAATGCAATAAAAGAATTTCAAAGGTTAGCTGGTTTAGTAGTTGATGGTATTTTAGGTCCGAATACTAAAGCTGCACTTGAAAAAGGAGAGGAATCGTTCTTAAACATAGGCGGTGCACAAATTGATGTTATTAATGAAAACAATTATTCAAAAGATATAGAGATAGCACAACAACTTTTATCTGATTTAGATTTATACAATGGAGTAATTGATGGCATTAACGGCAATTTAACAAAAAATGCAATAAAAGAATTTCAAAAGTTAGCTGGTTTAGTAGTTGATGGTATCTTAGGTCCTAAAACTCAATCATCATTAGAAAAAGGTGAGGAATCTTATGTAGAAATTACTACAAATGAACCATTATCGTCAACAAGTAGCAATGGTGTGTTAACTGTTGATTTAAGAAATTATAACCCAAATGCACCGTGCATAAATGGGTATGTTAATGAATCTCAGATCTGGGTTCCTGACCCTTGTTTTTACCCTGTTTTTGTATTCAGATATGGTCAAATAGCACAAGTTAATTCACAAGCTGAGTTAGATGCATATTTAAATCAGAATTGGTCTTTAACTAAGGAAAAGACCTATGTATCACTTGGTCCAGTACCGACACAAAATTATACAACAGGTGTTAATTCTCCTGTAAACGGATTACCCATGCCATCAGGTGCGAATAATTCAATAGTTATAGGAATTAAAAATGATAATAATGTGAATGCGAGGCCTCAATCAGGTCCTCAAAATGCAGATGCTGTTGTCGAAGTATTAGTAGAGGGTGGAATGACAAGATTTATTAATATTTTTTATCAAAGTGATACTGTATATCATGGGCCAATTCGTTCAGCAAGACCAACAGATCCTACGGTTCTTAGACCATTGGGAGGTGTTTTAGTTGCTAGTGGTGCCACCGGAGGTTTAATACCAGAAATAGTTGATATGGGAGTTCCTGTTATCACAGATAGAAGACCTGATTATTTTAGAATTTCTTCAAGAAATGCTCCACACAATTTATATGCTGATACATCTAAATTAAAATCAACATCTATTAGCCGAGGGTATAAAAAGACAAGCAATCCTCAACCATTATTTCCTTGGGGAGACCCTTCATTATCTAACTGGAGTAGTAACAATTACTTAACTCTTACATTTTCAGGATATACATCGACTACTTGGACTTGGAATGGTTCTCAATACATTAGAAGTTATTATGACGCATACAAAAATCAAAAAACAGATAACGTTCATTATTGGGCTGATCAAAATGGAAATACTGGCCAAATTTCAACAGATACTGTCATTGCATTATTTTGTGAACCATATATACATCCACTTCAATTACCTTCTGTCAAAACAGTCGGGGAAGGACGTGCGATTATATTACATGGTGGCAAATTACTAGATGCTAAATGGAAACGAGGTTCTAATTTAGATCCATTTCATATAGTTGATAGCAACAACAACATATTGTATGTACCTAAGGGAAAAGTTTGGATTTCACTTGTTCCTAACACCAAAAATCCTTCTTTTGGGTAAATAACTTTACTTTTAAGAAATGTTCATGGTATTCTAAGAGTGCGTTTCAATTAAGTGTGATACGCAGCCCTGTTGGGAAGCCTCCTTTTTGGGGGCTTCCGTTTTTTTTATATCTTTTGAGATAAAATTTCTAAAGAATTACCCCAAACTATATCAGGGACATACGCAATAATATAAGCGCACTCTACTGATTTAAATTCATCTATTGTGCTAAAAACTTTATCAACCGTTCCTACAAGCGGTTTATCAATATACATTTCTCTAGGGATCCCAGTTACGTCTGTGATTCTATTTATTTTATTATCTAAATCTTTTTGGTTTTCTCCAATAATTACATTGGTATGAAGAGTTTTTTTAATTTCTGAATATTCTCTCTTTTGTTGTTCACAATGATCCTTAAGAATATCAGATTTATGAACAAAACCTTTTACATCTACATCCCAGTTTCCATAGTTTCCATATTTGGCAAGCAATTTAAGAGTTACTTTTTCACCACCCCCACATACCCACAATGGAGGATATGGTTTTTGAAGTGGTTTTGGCTGATTGATTGCATTTTTAATTGAATAGTATTCACCTTCAAAACTTGCTTTATCTTCTGTGTTCATAGCAATGTAAATTTGTAAAGCCTCTTCAAGCATTTTTAATCTAACACCAGCACTTGGATATTCGTACCCATAAGCTTTATATTCCTGATCGTACCAACCAGCTCCTATTGCAAATTCCAATCTTCCGCCTGACATGGCATCTATACTTGATGCTACTTTTGTTAAATAGGCTGGATTTCGGTAAGAGTTACATGTACACATCTGTCCAATCCTTACTTTTTCAGTAACTTGTGATAATGCAGCCATTAAAGACCAGCATTCAAATGTTGGATCTTGTGTAGGAGATGGGACTGTATGAAAATGATCATAAACCCACACTGACTCATAATTTAAGTCTTCAATATCTTTAGATGCTTTTAAAATAGTATCCCATTGTTTTTCTGGAGGAATACCATTTAAATCCATCCTCCAACCTTGAGGTACCATAGCTCCAATCTTCATTTTTTATTCATCCTTTTCAGTATTCCAAGTAAGTCATTAATATCTTCTCTTTTTGGTCTATTTTTATAAAGAATTACTAAATATATTAATAAACTAATTAAAAAAGTTAGTGTAAATGCTGATGTAATAAGTACAGTAAATGCTTTTTCACGACATGGTCTCCAGTTAACTCGTAATTCAGTAGGAACTTGATTGATATCGCTAGTTGTTAAAACACTATATAAATCACCACATACTATCTCAATATTTCTGTATTCCTGAAATGAAATAGCATTATATTCTATTGTTACAGTTGAAAAAATATTTACTATAACCGTAAGAATTAACAAAATAATTAAGCGAATTGGAAATTTTATATTAAACATAACCTATATAAACTTTAACAAATGGAAAAAATTACAATTTATAAAGAGCAATTGTCTCGTATGCGATCTATGAATAGGTATTATCATGATCAATTTTTAATTGATGTAAGAGTTCTATTTATCCTCAATACTGTTTTTATCTTTTTATCGCTAGGTAACACAAACGCACTTTACTTGATTCCTTTAATTTCATTATTTGGTTCGGTAATCTTAAGTTTTCATGCTTACTTTTTAATATTTTCTCGTCAGTACACGGAATTTATTGAAAAACGAATAAATAACGAATATGACGAAGAAATTTTAATTGCTCACGAGTTAGAAAATGAATATTTTTTCCCTATTAATCAGAAGAAAATTGTAGTAGCTGTACTTAACAAAGGGTTTACATGGTTCAGTTTTGTAACTTTATTTATAACCTTTTATGGTGTATCAACTTACGCATGGTCAATTATGAAGTTGTTTAATAATGGTATGAATACTAACTTTATTTATTTTATTCTTTTTATAACTCTAGTTACACTGTCTGTAGGTTTCTGGTGGTTTTTATCTGGCACTGGTGAGAAAAGATTAGAAAAGGTTTTTACAAAATATGGATAGTAATAATTTCTTAGATGGAACTTTTGATCCATTCATAGGTCATGAAATAATCGAGATTAAAGAGAATTATGTTAAAAGTTCACTCGAAGTAAAAGATTTTCATAAACAACCAATGGGAATGGTTCACGGGGGAGTTATTGACACTATGGCAGAAGCTGCAATATCTTATGCCGCATATTTTACTCAAGAAGGCACATGGGTTGGTGTAAATAACAATACAGATTTTATTAAAGGAGTAACTGAAGGTGTAATTATTTGTGAAGCTACACCTATAAAATTAGGTAAACGTTCACAAATTTGGGAAGCTAAACTTTATAATAACGAAGTTGAATGCGCTCGATCCACTGTAAGATTAACTAATATTGATAGATCATGAAAAAGCTAATAATATTTTCTATGTTATTATTAAGTTTCTGCGGTGGAGAAGCCGTTCAAGATGAAATCGTACAAACAACGGAGGTAACAGAAATGACTTATGATAAAACTTATACATCAACACCAGAGATGTCGATTGATGTAAATTCTACATATACAGCTGAACTTGAAACATCTTTAGGAAATATAGTTATTGAGCTTTTTACTGATACATCGCCAATTACAGTCAATAATTTTGTTAATCTATCAAACGATGGTTACTACAACGATGTAATTTTCCATCGAGTAATAAAAGGTTTTATGATTCAAGGAGGTGATCCAAGCGGAACTGGTCACGGTGATATGGGTAAGTATCCTGGTTATGACTTTGAAGATGAGCTTGATAATCCTATGAACTACGAAAAAGGTATTGTAGCAATGGCCAATAGAGGTCCCAATACAAATGGAAGTCAGTTTTTTATAATGCATGAGGATTATCCTTTACCATATCAATACACAATCTTTGGTAAGGTGTTAAGTGGCCTCGATGTTGTTGATGCTATAGGTAACGTACAAACTGGTGAAAACGATAAACCAAATGAGGATGTCGTGATTTTAAATATTAAAATTACAAGTGGTTAAGTACTTTTAAAGCCTTATTTGTTAAAATTCCACCAGCTAAGCCTTTATTTGAGTTTTTCATATAAGCTTGATTGAAACATTCTTTAGTTAAGTTTTTTATATATGACTCTTTGTACTTAGTTTCATCTGATAATTTTTTAGATATATTTTCTCCAAAATCTCTCTGCATTTTGATATACAGAAGTGAATAGATTGATAGTAACTCATCACGATTCGAATAAAGCTTTTTATTTATTAATTTTGTTAAATCTTTAATTTTTAAAGATGGACTGTAGATAGATTTAAATTTATCATATTTTTTTTGATCAAGAGATATATTTTTGTCTATAAGTTTTAAGCTTGTCTTTACAAGATTGTGTATATTAATTTTTCTTAAATCAGTTGAGTTTATATGAAGTGATTTAGATTTATTACGTATTGATATATTGCTACAAATTAATTGATATTTATTTAAAGGTTGAAATTCAAGTGTTACAATTTGATCTTTAATCACGTTGTTGAATAAAACAGTTATTTGATTTTTATCAAATTTAACTTCTGTATTTTTCTTCATATATTTATTAAAACAGATGTTAATAAAATTTATAGTTTCTTAGGTAGAATATATTCGTAATTAATATACAAATATAATGATAAAGATAACTCTCCCAGATAAGTCAGTTAAAGAATTTGATTCAGACATTGATGGAATAGGAATAGCTAAATCTATAAGTAATAGTTTGGCAAAAAGTGCTGTTTGTATTGATGTTAACGGAGAATTAAAAGATTTATCTTATGTCATTAAAGAAGACTCCAAATGCAAAATTTATACAAAACAAGACAAATATGCATTAGATACATTAAGGCATTCAACTGCCCATGTTCTTGCTCAAGCTGTACTAAATCTATTTCCTGGTACTGAATTCGCAGTAGGACCGTCCATAGAAGACGGCTTTTATTATGATTTTTTGTTTAAAGAAAATATTAAAGAAAGTGACCTTTCGTCTATTGAAAATGAAATGAGAAGAATTAATAAAGCGAATCAACTTTTTATTCGTGAAGAGATATCAATTAATGATGCAAAAAATAAGTTCTTAAATCAGCAATTTAAACAGGAATTAATTACTACTGCTGATCCTTCTGAGGGTGTCGAAGGGGATAATATATCAATTTACAAGAATGATAACTTTGAAGATCTCTGTAGAGGACCTCATGTTCCAAGTACAAGCCAAATAATCCATTTTAAGTTAACTAAATTAGCTGGGGCTTATTGGCGTGGGATAGAAACAAATCCTCAACTTCAAAGAATTTATGGTACTGCATGGTTCTCTAAAGAAGATTTAGATAATTATTTAGCACGTCAAAAAGAAGCTGAAAAAAGAGATCATAGAAAACTAGGTAATGAATTAGATTTATTTGTTAATACTGACGAAATAGGGCCAGGTCAGTTTTTATGGAAACCTAAAGGGTCAATCCTTAGACAAAATATTGAAGATTATTCAAAAAAAGCTCATGCAGATAATGGTTATGAGTATGCATATACTCCACACATTGGACGTTCAGTCCTTTGGGAAACTTCGGGTCATCTTGATTATTACAAAGAAGGAATGTACCCACCATTGAAAAATGAAGGTAATGAAGATGATGAATACTACTTAAAGCCAATGAATTGCCCTTTTCATATTTTAATTTATAAAAGTGATATACGATCATATAAAGAATTACCATTACGTTTTTTTGAACTCGGTTCTGTTTATAGATATGAAAAGACTGGAGTACTTCATGGACTGTTGAGAGCCAGAGGATTTACACAAGATGATGCACATATTTTTTGTACTAATGACCAAATTGAAGAAGAGATCCTAAATCTCTTAACATTTTCAATAAAACTACTAAATGCCTTTGGATTTGATTCAATTGAAGCTGACTTATCAACTAGACCCGAAAAATCAATTGGAAATGAAGACGACTGGGTTAAGGCAACAAATAGTTTAGCTTCAGCATTAGACAATCAGAATATATCTTATGTAACTGCTCATGGAGAGGGAGCTTTTTATGGACCAAAAATAGATCTTCATGTTAAAGATGCAATAGGCAGAAGATGGCAATTATCAACTATACAAGTAGATTTTTCACAACCAGACAACTTTGATTTGCAGTATGTAGATTCGAATAACAAACGAATTAGACCAGTCATGATTCATAGAGCATTGTTGGGTTCTATAGAAAGATTTACTGGGATATTAATTGAAAATTATGCAGGTCATTTCCCAGGTTGGCTAGCCCCAGTTCAAGTAAGAATATTGACAATCGGTGAAGTATCAAATTATGTTGAAGAAATAGTAAAGTCATTGAAAAATGTAAGACTTGAAATTGATGATAGATCAATACGCTTAGGTGAAAAAATTCACGACTCAACTAAACAAAAAGTACCTATATCAATAATCATTGGAGAAAAAGATGTTAGTTCCCAAACAATGGCGTTAAATATTCACAATCAAGATAATCAAAAAGATATCAAGCTAGAAGATGGAATTAAACAAATTAAAAATGTTATTAAAGTTCCGAAGTTTAAGCTCTAATGGCTGAAGGAATCAATATTAATGAGGAGGATGTTCAAAGGCAGAATGTACCAGATGATTTAAACTCTCTAGCAGTTGGTAGTTATGTTATTCCCGATCCAATTCGTCGTAGAAGATTTGGTCACTTAGTATCTGTAATCGCATTCTTAAATTTATTACTTAATTATTTTATAGATTGGATTAATTTTGCTACAACGTCCTTAATATTGTTTTTAGTTGCCATATTCATATATTTAATTGATAATCGAATTTCATTAAATCAAAATTCTATTATTGAACATCTTGAAAATATCATTACACATTCAATTGGTTATTACTCTATTGCTTTAACTTTTGAATTTAAATTAAAGCCTTTATTTTTAAATCCTGTTTGGACAGTGATAGTTTATAGCCACGAAAATCCTCCCAAGTTAAAATCAATTGTTGAAATAAATGCTTATAGTCTTGATTTAATAAATGATGTTTACACAGAAGATGTATTAGATGCTTGAGAAGTATTTAAAGGAGCATTCTGAAAAGTTTGCTTCACCTTTTATTAAATTTTGTATATTCATTGGTATAAAACCTAATGTACTTTCAATAATTGGTTTGTTAGTCGTAACCCTAGGATGTTATTTATTATTTATAGACCTTAAAACTTTAGGTGCCATTGTTATTTTTCTTGGTAGTGCAATTGATGGTCTTGATGGACCATTAGCTAGAAAAACAAATACTATGTCGGATAAAGGAGCATTAATTGATTCATTTATCGATAGAATTGGTGAACTTTTTATTTGGAGTGTTGTTGCTATTAAATTTACAGAATCAGATATTCATTTATTTTTTATATTCTTAGTACTTTCAGGATCAACGCTAGTACCTTATTTGAGAGCAAGAGGTGAAACATTAGGAATAGATAATAAAGTAGGTTTAGCTGCAAGACCAGAAAGAGTTATTTTTGCAGTGATTTACATGTTATTTTCATTACCTTTTACAGCTGTTTATATCTTTACTCTTATTTTATGGACTACAGTTTATCAAAGATTTATTATCCTATACAAGAATTTGTAATGAAACTTTTTCAATATCTGTTTATACGTTTTTTTCATGGGGTATTAAAAATCCTACCTTTTAATTTTGTTCGCTTTCTTTCTTATCCAATTGGATTTATATATTTTATTTTCACATTCAGAACTTCAGCAAAACTATATAAAAGAAAAAAAGAAATATTCGAACCTAAAAAATTACGATATGATCCTTTGTTAGTAAAAATTAATTATTCTAGATACTGGTTAGAAACGCTTTGGTTAACTAATAATAATTTCGATAAATACATATCTAAGAATATGGAAGTAATCAATCATGACAACGTCAAAAAACTAAAAAAACAATATCCTGGTCTTATTTTTGCATTACCTCATATGGGTAATTGGGAATTTGCAATTCCAGCTGGTAATAATATTAATTTAGATTTATTAGCTGTAGCAGAACCATTATCAAATAAGTATGTTCTAAATTGGTTTAAAAAATTGAGAGAGAGTCTTGGAATAGAAATTATCATTGGTGGAAAAGGTCAAAATACTTTCAATACCCTTGAAGAGAAATTAATTAGTGGGAAAGACATATGTTTGTTGTCTGACAGAAGTGTAAACAAATCTGGCGTTGCTGTTGAATTCTTTTCTAATATTGCATCATTCCCGAGAGGACCAGTTGCATTATCTTTAAAAACGGGGGTACCAATAGTTCCAACAGCAATGATTAAAAAATCGTCAGGTTACATGCTTTATTTTCACAACCCTTTTTATGTCCCACTATTTGAAAATGAAGCTACAAGCATTCAACAAGGTCTCAAGACATTATCAAATAGTTTCGAGGAGCTGCTTTCAATGGACATCAATGATTGGCACTCTATACAACCAATATGGACAGCTGAATATTAAAGTCTTACTCGTCTGTCCTTACGATTTAGATCATCATGGTGGTGTACAGAATCAAGTTAAGTTATTAAAAAATGGACTCGTTAATAAAGGTATCAATACAAAAATACTTGGACCATCATCTTATGATTACGACATCGGAAATTCTGTCAAGATTCCGTTTAATGGTTCACAGAACCCAATAAATTTTTTTCCTAGTAAGAAAATAATTAATGAAGCCATTTCTTGGGCTGATGTCATACATGTGCACGAACCATTCATGCCTTTTTTCTTTTGGAGATTACATACTAAAAAAAAGATTATTGTTACGCATCATGCAAATATTGGAAATTTTATCAAAGCATGTTTAAAGATTTTATATTTATTTACGAGAAATAAAAAATTGTATTCAACCGCTGTAAGTAGTGAAGCTTTAAATAATGCTACGTCCTTAAACAAGGGAATAGTAATTATTCCAAACATGATTGAGATTAATAAAGATATTAGATACGAAGATAATGGTAACTTTCTGTTTATTGGTAGAGATGAAAAAAGGAAAAATCTAAAACTTTTTGTTCAATTAGCTAATTTTTATGAATCAAAATTTAAATTTATAGCTGTTACTAATAAAAAAACGGATAATAAATCTGTTATTTATCATATAAGTCCATCTGAAATAGACAAAAAATCAATAATTAGTAATGTTGGCATATACATAGCTCCAAACAACAAATCTGAAAGTTTTGGCATTACGATATTAGAGGCAATCAATCAGGGTAATGTTGCTATTTGCTCAAATATTAAAGCTTTTAAAACTTTGTTAAATGACTCTGGCATTTTTTTTGCTAAAGATAATTTTGAAGATCTTAAAAAGACAATAAATAATCTTAATGAAGAAAATTTAAATGAAATTTGGTCGAAACAATACAATTATATTTCTCAAAATTACAGCATGGACAAAGTATTGCAAAAATGGATTTATGTCTATAAAAATATATAGTTATTATTAATAGTATGAAAATTGAATCGACTTTTAAAATTAAAAAAGGTTTAGCAGAAATGTTAAAAGGCGGCGTAATCATGGATGTGGTCAACGCTGAACAAGCTGTGATAGCTGAAAAGTCTGGGGCTGTAGCTGTTATGGCCTTAGAACGTATACCTGCTGATATTCGTGCTGAAGGTGGTGTAGCTAGGATGTCATCTGTTGAAACTATCCAAGAAGTTATTGATTCCGTAAGTATTCCTGTAATGGCTAAAGCAAGAATAGGTCATTTTGTTGAAGCACAAATGCTTGAATCACTTGGTATAGATTTTATTGACGAAAGTGAAGTTTTAACACCTGCTGATGATAAAAATCATATTTATAAACATGATATAAAAACTCCATTTGTCAACGGTGCTACTGATATAGGTGAAGCATGTAGAAGAATTGGTGAAGGTGCTGCAATGATTAGAACTAAAGGTGAAGCTGGAACTGGTAATGTTATTGAA
>Ga0209036_1001216_pt1 | contig 11009 bp, 12 predicted proteins | sample MarorgKNORR_S2LV_3_FD_188222 | JGI IMG/M metagenome (GOLD analysis project Ga0209036, IMG submission 188222) | Marine microbial communities from the Southern Atlantic Ocean, analyzing organic carbon cycling - DCM_A/KNORR_S2/LV (SPAdes) (version 2) | ecosystem: Environmental > Aquatic > Marine >... | reverse complement strand
ATAGAGCTCTACCTGGCACATCTATTGAGGATATGAATAAAAGTGGATATGTAACTGAGAAATTAGCAATAGAATATGCTGAAAAAGCGGGTTTTGTTTTAATAGCAACAAGTGAAATTAACGCTAACCCTAAAGATGGAACTATTCACCCTAAAGGGGTATGGACACTGCCTCCTTCACTTAGGCTTGGTGATGAAGATAAAGAAAAATATATTGCTATTGGTGAAAGCGATAGAATGACCTTAAAATTTATTAAACCTGAATAGGCGACTAACTTTTAAATTTTTCTTTTAAAGGAGAAAAATATATAAGTGTTATAATAGCTCCATCCGTTAATGTAGCGATGTATTGGAGTACATATGTAACTTGCCCTATGATTTGGATTTTTCCTAATAAAAGGCATATTATATATCCTGCAATAGTTAACAAAAATAGAGATCTACCTATAGGTTTAAAATTATAGAGGCAATAAACCGAAACCAAATACATTAATAAAATTATTATGACTAAAACAACACCAAATTTAGTATCAAAAAAACCTGGACCTAAACTCTTTGTTAACTCTATAAGTAATGATGATTGATATTGAGTTGAAAGAATAATTAAAATAAACATACCTATGTTTAATAGTATTAAATTTTTAAATATTTTTTCTATGCTCATATTCTTATCTTTTAAATTGTATTAATAAAAGGGAAGCACTTTGTGCTTCCCTTCGTGATAATTTTTATAAATAAATTCAAATGTTTTATATAGAAACCTTTATGAGGCTTTCCTTATATCTATTTATTAATTTGAATATATTTAATTTATAATCCATATCACTAGACATTGGACCACCTCCTTTCGTTGATTAATAATAAATTCAATTTATGTCTCTTTGAACCCATATTCAAGGTTATATTTTTTTATACGGATATTCTTTGAATAAATCAGATTTAAATTTTAATCCATGTCCTGGCCTGTTTGGAGGTATTGCATGGCCATTATTTGGAATTATTGGTTCTTCCCATAAATGATTATACCATCCCATATGCTCAAGCCAGGCCGCATTGGGTATAGAAGCGTTTAAATGAGTGTTTAATTCCATAAATAAATGAGGGGCAATATTAATATTATTTTTATTTGCCATCTCAGCAATAACTCTTAGTTCTGTATAACCACCTCTCATAAGATCTGGTTGAAGATTAGATACTATATTGTTTTCAATAAAAAATTTCATATCGTGATGAGTAAAATGATTTTCTCCAGTAGCTATAGGCGTATTTATTGCATTCGCAATTTTTTTATAGCCTTCAAAATCGTCAGCAATAACGGGTTCTTCTAAAAACTCGATATTATATTCATCAATGGCTTTGCCAAACTTTATAGCCTCATCAGGGCTCCAGCCTTGGTTTACATCGATCATAATTTTTATATTATCTCCTAATTCTTCTCTCATATCCCTAACGTTTGTGACATCTTCATCATGAGTAAATCCCCAAGCAACTTGCATTTTAATAGCTGTATATCCTTCAGAAACAAACCTTTTTGCTTTTTCGATCATGCCATCGTGACCTAGGCCTCTATAACAGCCAGAACCATATACTGGTAGAGGATTATCAGACCCTCCCCAAAGTTTCCAAAGAGGTTGTTTTTTATATTTTCCTAGTAAATCCCAAAGAGCGATATCTATTGCAGACATACCCATAACGGTAATTCCCATTCTTCCATGTATGAAAGTGGCTTTCCACATATCTTTCCAAAGAGATTCTATATTTTCAGCATTTTTTCCAATTAGTAATGGCTTCAACATTTCATGAATACACATTTCTATAGTTTGCATGATTCCTCCCATTATTGGGTGTAGATAGCCCATACCTAATAGTCCAGAGGATGTTTCAATTTCCACTATTAATAAATCAATTTTTTTCATTGATACAAAGCCTATTTTAGGAGGATCCTCAAATGGAACAGAAAGCAATGTGGTTTTTATATCAGTAATTATCATTTTGTATTTTCCTCTAATTTCATTAAAAAGTCGGTTATACCTTTTGTAGTCTCTATGGGAGCTTCTTGTTGAACCCAGTGGCCTGCGTTATCAATAATAAGCTTTCCATAAAAATCGTTACAGTGTTTTCCTGGGTTTTCATAAAAGTCATATCCTTTTATAAATTTCCTAACACTATCTTTACCTCCACCAATAAAGTAACTAGGTACTTCTATTTTTAAGTTAGATAGTTCAGGTATATTTTCCCAATCCCTATCTTGATTTCTATACCTATTGATTGGTCCTCTAAAACCACTATTTTTGAATTCTTTTATATAAAAATTTAAGTCTTCTTCAGTTAACCAATTTGGGAATGGTTCAGGATCCACAAGTCCATCAAGTAATTCACTATCTTTGTCGAAGTTAGTTCTTACTTTGGCATCATGACCTTCTGCAGAAATCCAATAATATATTTTTCTTAGCGAAGCACCAACATCTCTCTCAAGTTCTGCTTCTGCGACTCCTTCTTTTTCGAAATATGTTTGGTAAAAGAAATTATCCTTATAAATTTGTCTCCACAATTCCGAATTTGAAATATTTCCTCGTCTTGAATGAGGTACGCTTAAACCCACTACTGCTCTAACTTTTTCTGGATGTAAAGCCGCTGTTGTCCAACAAATAGGAGCACCCCAGTCATGCCCTATTAAAATCGCTTGTTCTTCATTTTCTTCATTAATTATGTCAAGAAGGTCACCAACAAGTGATAACATATCATATTTTTCTACTTCTTGCGGTTTAGAACTTTGCCCATAACCTCTGACATCTATAGCTATTACTTTATAACCTAGTTTTGCTAGTGGTTTAATTTGATGACGCCATGAGTACCATGATTCAGGCCATCCGTGTACCATAATTATTAACGGCCCTTCACCATATTCCACACCAAAGATATTTATATTTTTGAGTTTAAAGGTTTTAGTATTAAATTCGTTTATCATATTATTTAACCTTATTTGTAATTATAAATTAATTATTTTAAAAATTGTTTTAAGTTAGGCTTAAAATAATTAGGCCCTTTCATCACCTTACCATCATTGTTATAAATAGGCTTATTATTTTCTCCTAATTTACTCATATTAGATTCTTGTACTTCATTAAAACATTTATCAAGATCTATACCAAATGCATGGCCAGCTCCATAAGTGACATAAAGAATGTCTGTTAACGCATCGGCAATTTCTAACATATTTTTTTCTTTTATTGCCACTAAAAGTTCTTCTAGTTCCTCATGAATTAAATCATAACGAAGCTTAACTATTTTTTCGTTAGGAAATTGTGCTTTAGTATGCACTTCTTGCCCGAAGGTTTTCATGAATGTTGCTACTTTTTGAAAATTACTCATTTTGTCTCCTAAAAGGTGGTGCACCTGGTAGGACTTGAACCTACGACCTCTGCCTTCGGAGGGCAACGCTCTAATCCAGCTGAGCTACAGGTGCTTATTAATATTCATAGACTATAATATATAAATTAGTTTTTTATATTATTAATTTTTGTTTAAAGTATTTATATGAATGAAGATAATAGAAAATACTTATGGAGCTGTATACAGAAAGCAGGTGATTATTTGGAAGGACAACTTCCGTCACATCCAAATCACCCTAAAGGAAGAAACCCTTATGCCCATGTTGCGATATGTATTAAAAATAAATTCAATATTAGCTATAAGGATATTGAGGATGATCTGTTGGAGGAAGTGTTAGATTATATTGAGTATTTAAAAAATAATCCTCAATAATCATTATATTATTCCCATATTCTATCTGAATATCTATTTAATGCAGTTATCCTTTTTATAGGAATATTTATCTCTCTGTTATATATTTCCTCATTTAACCATTTTACTTCTTCTTCATAATCGTTGGTTTCTGTCCACCAAACTTTACCATTTAATAAATCGGCTGGCCTCCATTTATAACCTCTACGTCTTAATATATTTCTTTTACTATAAGGGGCATCTATAGCTTTAATAAGAAAAGAAGGGATAGCGGCATATTCTCTAAGAACAGAAAAAACTGTTTTGTTTTTTTTAGGGAGTGTTTCAGACAATAACGCTAAGCAAGCTTCACAATCATTAAAGGCATCATGTCCGTCATAAAACCAACCATAATTCATCCCTAAAAGCTCTAGTTTTGCTGAGCTAAAACCTTCTTCTAGCCAATCAATAGATTTAAATGTGCATGCCCAAGAAATATTTTTAAAGCAATCCCAATGCTGTTCAACCATTGGCCTGTCATAGGAAGCATTATGGGCTACTATTAAATCTGAACTATTAATAATTTTTTCAACTTCTTTAGAGTCTATTTTCTTGTTAATTACCATTTCATTTGTAATGCCTGTAACTAAAGAAGCTTCTTTTGATATAGGTATCCTTGGCTCTCTTAAACCATCAAAAGCATCCTCTTTCTGAATATTTAAAATTTTTCCAGAAGAAACTTCATAATCGAACGGTAAAAGAGCTAATTGAATTACATCATCATGGCCTATTGAAAGGCCTGTAGCCTCAACATCTAAAACTATTCCTTTTTTTATTTCTCCACCTGATGGATCATTATATTTTTCTGGTAGATGAAGCTTTCGGATTAATTTCCACTCAGATATATTGATATCTGTATTAACTATTTCTTTAAGGTCATTTTTATAATGTTTATATTTATTCATAAAATTTATACTACGCTTTCATTATTTTTACTTATTGAATATTTTTTATAAGCATTTGTCATTCCCTCTTTTATTAATGGCAAACATAAGATAAATGATGTTAGCCAAATTCCATGACTATATCTTGCAACACCTTCATAAAATAAAAATACTAAATGCCCACATATTAGTGAAAAAGCGAATATTTTATTTTTAAAAGATAGCTTTTTGCTAAATATAATAAATAATAAGCAGCCAATAATAAATATATACCATGGTTCAGTATAAGAAACCCATATTCCTATATGATTATAAATATCATTACATGCATTAGGAACTAAATTAAAACATTCTAGCCATTTTTCTGGACTATTTCGCATGTTATTTCCTATTGTTGCAGAATTTGTAATAGGTACAAACTTATTACCAAAAAAGAAATTATGGTATGTCACCAGAAGAATAGGGCTAAAGCCTATACTTAAAGGAATAACTTTAGTTAAATTATTTGTATATGCAAAATTTAGAGAAAGCCCAGATAAAAGTATTATTATTGCGGGTAAAAAATTAGGGCGTAAAGAAATGGCTATAGCTAAACATAAACCTGCTTTTAAAAGCTCGATATTGGTATAAGTATTATTATCTTCTTTCCATAGAAGACTAAAAGCAGAGATAAGTGATACTATAGCTATTCCTGCTCCAAATCCTTCAATAGTATATTTAGCTAGGTAAATTTGAAAAAAACTAAAAGCTTCAAATATAGGAATTATAAAAAAGCAACTTAGCATTATTAGTTCCCATTTTTTATTAAATATTCTTTGAAGTAGAGAGCGTATTACCAAGGGAGTTAATGAAATTATAATTAATAACCCAAAAATACTTTCACCAAAAAATATCATAGAAGTGGCTAATAGATATCGCATTCCAGGCATCATATAAAATATATCTTCGCTACCTCTAAACCATTCACTAATATTATTATTATAAAGCGCTACTAACATATCGCGTGCGAAAGAATAATGCGTTAAGCCATCATTACCCCTTCCCATATATGGCATGCCTGAAAAGCTTGATGGATGTCCTCCTCTAAAATATTGATCAGCCATATATATTAAAATACAAGAAACAGACAAGCCAATTAGTGTAAAATCATATCTGTTTAGATTAGTTAGTAACAATATAATTATTATTGCTGAAAAAATTGATAATAAATATATTAGAGTATGTTTGTTACTATTTATTTGAATCGCAAGTTGATAATTTTCATCAAAGTCTAAAGCATATAATTTTAAATATTTATTATTCTTCCAATAATTACTATCTAATAATATACATTTATTTTCTTGAGAAGAGTATTCTACCCATTGGTTATTTTTTTCAATTAATATTTTTCCTGTCCAACATAGTTGTTCATCAATAAAAGTATTAGGCAATAAAAAAGAAAAAATTAAAGGATAATAAGCGCCCGAAGAACCAAGGTTATTTCCAAAATAATTATATTTTGCATTATTAAGTACGCCAACTCTTAGATCGAATCTATCCTTAAAATTTATATTTTTAATAGTTCTAGTCATTTTGGGGTTATCAAAAAAAGCATCAGTAGAAAAGGCCCAAGGATTATTAGTTTGTTTTGTATTGTTGGGATATGATTCAAATGGCTTATTTAATCTATCCCATTCATTTTTTGCCAAATTGGAAATTTTATTTGGTAAATATTTTTCTAAATATTTATCATTAGGTGAATAAATTTGTTCTCCCATATGAATTTTTTCATTGTATAGGTTTATTTTTACACAAATTAAACTAAATACAACCGCTGTTGATATAATTAATGTGTTGGAATTGAATTTGGTTTTATTTAATATTATTGCATAAAACACAGCCAAAATGGCAATAAATGCACCCCAATTAGCGAGAGGAAAACCAAAACATAATATAATTAATGATAATAATATTATATTTAAAAAATATTTCTTCATTATCTAATATTTTTCCAATAATTATATGCTTCTATGATCATATCTTTATCTGATAGTTTAGGCTTCCAACCAATCTTAGAATATGTATCTGAAATATCAACGATATAATTTTTATCAGCAATTTTATATTGTTCTTTGTGAAGTATAGGTAAACCCATTTTCTCAAAGATCAGTAAAAGTATTTTTAAAGGAAATGCAGGAAAAGGTAATATTATAGATTTTGAGTTTACTTTTTTAATAAGATAATTAAGTAAAGTCTTCACATCAGGACCAACCTCTGAACCTAAATTTAATTCACAATTAGGAATTTTTTTTTCTACTGAAAGTAAAGTTGCTTCACTGCAGTCTTTTACAGATACCATTTGATAACAATTTTTTCCATTTCCTACTAAAGGTACAGGTAGATTATGAAATATAGATTTAAATAATTTTTTCATAATCCCTAATCGTCCTTTTCCCATTATCAATCTTGGCCTTAATATTGTTACTGCTAATCCTTTTTTCCTTGCTAAAAAACAAAGTTCTTCAGCTTCTAATTTACTTTGACCATAAGGCCCGATAGGATTTTTAGGGTGATTAGTTGTTAAAGGTACAAAATTTGGCATACCATATACCATATCAGTTGAAAAAAAAATTAATCCCCTTACTTTATATTTTAAACAATGATTAATTACGTTTTGAGTGCCTTTAACATTTACTTCTCTAAACCAAGATAATTTATTTCTTTTAGGAATTTCCAAATGATACTGTCGTGCAGCTAAGTGTATTATGATGTCATCTTTATCGAATCTTGGCAGTATATTTTTTGATATATCACAATATACTTTTTTAACATTTATATTTACTTTATCTAAAGAGTCTTTTAAGTCGGCAATAATTATTTTGGAATTAGGGCTATTACGGTCTATTAAATCTTCCGCTATTTTTAGACCCGTTAATCCTGCTCCACCGATCAATATCCATCTAGACATTCTTAACTTACTCTTGATGAAAATGCTAAAATAATTAGTCCTAATGAAATAAAAATTAAGGCTATTATTCTAGTCAAATTAATATCTTCTTGGAAAATAAGCCATGCTAGTATTGTAACTACAATATAGCCCAATGCTTGGAAAGGATATGCTAAACTAACATCTACTTTAGATAATACCCATAACCATAAAATAATAGAGATACCATAAGCTATAAAACCAAAAATAATGTATGGATTTAAAGAAATAGATATTAAAGTCTGCATTAAATTATTTTTTAAATCTATATTATTAAAAGTTTTCATTCCTGCTTTTAGTAAAATTTGAGCTAATGCATTTAAAAGAACACTTGATACTATAAATATTAAATTAGTTAACATCATTATTTGTTAGTTCCAAAAACAATTCTTCTAAATCTGGTTCTTTAGAGTTTATAGACTTTATTTTTGACCCACTTTTATAAATTTTTTCAATTATTTCTCCTTCATTAATAGAACTGGGTTTAAAAGCTATTTTTATAAGACTATTATTTAAAACTTCCAAATCTACGTCTTCTAATTTTATATTATTTGCATCCTCCTCCTCTAACAAAATTATTAATTCTTTCTTATCTAATTTGTTTAACATTTCATTAGTTTGCCCTTCGGCTACTATTTTTCCTTTATTTACTATCGCTAAAGAGTCGCACATAGCTTCGGCTTCCTCAAGATAATGTGTAGTTAAAATAATAGTAACTCCGGCTTTATTGAGCTTTTTTATTTCCTTCCATAAAGACTGTCTGAGCGCAACGTCTACTCCAGCTGTGGGTTCATCTAATATTAAAATAGGAGGTCTATGAACCATAGCTTTGCCAATCATTAACCTTCTGCGCATTCCTCCAGATAAACTTCTAGCATACGCATCTGCCTTATCTAATAAACCAACAGATTCTAATATTTCTTCTACACAATTCTCTTTTTTGGGAACTCCATAATAACCACTTTGATATTCTAGAGTTTCTCTGGGCGTAAAAAAAGGGTCCAATATCAGTTCTTGAGGTACTACACCTATTGATAATTTTGCATTTCTTTCGTTATTATCTATGTCATTCCCCCATACACTTACTTTTCCCTCCGTTTTTTTTACTAATCCTGCAATTATATTAATTAAAGTAGACTTGCCTGCACCATTAGCGCCTAGTAAACCAAATATTGATTGTTTAGGAATATTTAAATTTATGCCTTTTAAAGCTTCAAATGCATTAGCTTTTTTAAAATTATAAATTTTTTTCAAACCATTTATTTCAATAGCATAATTTTTATTATTCATAGCCATTTATTTTATTCTTTTATATACTATATTTATTTGACATAAGTGTCGGTAACATTTTCATTCATTTAATTCAATATATTATAAGAAGGTTTTTTATTATGGAAACAAATACTAAAAAAAATAAAAATGGAAAAATGGAAAAATTTGTTTGTAGCGGAGGAGATGGGGGCAATGGTCACCCAAAAATATATTTAACTATTGGAGAAACAGAGCAATCAATCTCTTGCCCTTACTGCGGTAAAGTATTTACAAAGTCTTCTTAGTCTTAATAAATATTAATGATATGATAACTCCTGAAAAGGCTAAAAAAGAAGAAAACAAAAAGGACTTATCATAAAATATTCTATACAAGTCTCCTGATACAGAGATCGATACAGCTAAGAAAGCTCCCATAGATATTGCTGAATATAAAGCCTGGCTTTTTGCCTGAGCTCTTACAGGCATAACTTCAGATATAAAATTTATCGCAGCAAGATGAGTTAGTCCAAATGTAAAAGCATGCAATATTTGTATTAAGGCAATGTACAAGATAGTGTCTGCATATGCCATTAGAGTCCATCGTATAATTGCCATTACTCCTGCTATGATTATAAAAATTTTGGGGGAAGTATAATTTTTAAATTTATAAAAATAAGCTAATAAAATGATTTCAAAAACAACACCTTCCGCCCATAAAGCACCTATTACTGTCTCTGATAAACCAATACTTTTCCAGTAGATAGTTGAGAAACCATAATATATTCCATGACTACTTTGTATGGCTCCACACGCGAGTAAGAAAGGAAAAAAATTTCTATTTTTTAATAAAGCATAAGTACTAAATTTTTTTCTAGCGGGTAAAGAAGGTATAGTAGGCATAATTATAATAGATAAAAATAAAAATAATGCACCAATAGTCATTAATATTGGGACATATTTTAATCCATATTTTTCTATTATTATACCTCCAAAAAAAGCAATGATAATAAAAGAAACAGAGCCCCATAATCTAGTATTTCCATAATCAAAATTATATTTTTTGATTGCAGTTGTGGTTAAACTCTCAGTCAGTGGCATTAAGGGAGCAAATAATGCCCAACTGGTAATTGCCATAAAAGCAATCAGGTAGAGTGAATTAAAAATGTTTAATGAGAACAATATAATGGTAGAAATAAATGATAAATATAGCATAGGTATTTTTCTATTACCGTATTTATCTCCTAGACCTGCAAAAAAAGGGTTTGCTAATAATTTAGTTAAAACGGAAGTAGCTAAAATGATAGCAATGTATCTTTCTGTAAAACCTTTCGAAGATAGCCATAAAGGAAAAAATGGAGCATTAATTCCAATAACTATAAAAATTGAAAAATAAACTAAAGAAAATTTTGCTGATATTTTTTTTATTAACATTATATGCAAATAGCAATATTTTATTTTATTTAGCAAGTTAAATTTAATAATGAATAATAGAATAATAATTCATAAAATGATAATTTATTAAAATAGGAATTATTTATGATTACTGAAGATAAATTAAATACTGAAAAAAAATCTTTAACATTGGTGGATGGTTCAGGATTTATTTTTAGGGCATATTATGCTTTACCTCCATTAACTAGAAAAGATGGAACTCCTATTAATGCGGTAATGGGTTATTGTAATATGATATGGCGCCTTATTGCAGAAACTAAAACTGATTCTTTAGCTGTAATATTTGATACTGCATCTAAATCTTTTAGAAATGAAATTTTTGAAGATTATAAAGCAAATAGATCTGAGGCTCCAGAAGATTTAATTCCTCAGTTCTCTCTAATTAGGGATGCTACAGTAGCTTTTAATATTCCTTATATAGAATTAAAGGGTTATGAAGCAGATGATATAATAGCTACATATGCCAGTCAGGCTTCTAAAGCTGGTTGGAAAGTAGATATTATCTCTTCAGATAAAGACCTTATGCAATTAGTGAATGATAACGTAAAAATGATTGATCCAATGAAGATGGTTAATATAGGAAGGGAAGAAGTATTTAAAAAGTTTGGGGTTTATCCAGAGAAAGTAATAGATGTTCAAGCATTAGCAGGAGATAGTACTGATAATATTCCAGGT
>Ga0209036_1001215_pt1 | contig 11009 bp, 10 predicted proteins | sample MarorgKNORR_S2LV_3_FD_188222 | JGI IMG/M metagenome (GOLD analysis project Ga0209036, IMG submission 188222) | Marine microbial communities from the Southern Atlantic Ocean, analyzing organic carbon cycling - DCM_A/KNORR_S2/LV (SPAdes) (version 2) | ecosystem: Environmental > Aquatic > Marine >... | reverse complement strand
TTAAAAAATATTGCTTATCCTTGAAATTTACTTGTTGATACTGATTTAAGTTGCATGAAGAGATAAAAATGCACGCCATAGACAAAACAAGCTCTTTTTTATACCTCATAATTTATTTATCTTATATTAAAAATTTCTAAAGTTAAGAAGATAATTTAAATTACAAAATTTATAAGCTTATCTTTGATAAATATAATTTTTTTAATTGTATTTTCATTCAAATGATTTTTAACATTGTCTTCTTCCATGGCAAGATTCTTGACCTCATCTTCTTCTAAACTTTTACTTATAACCATTTTTCCTCGAACTTTTCCATTGACTTGGATAATTAACTCAAACTCATCTGCTTCTATGATATTTTCATCAAATTCCGGCCATGATGATTCGATACTGTCTCCATCGAAAAAGAAATCTTCCCAAAGGTATTCACAAATATGAGGCGCAATTGGAGAAAGCATTTTTAAAGAAAAAACTATGGCTTCATTAAGACAGAATTTCTGAGCATCTGATGCGTTTTCATTTTTAAAATTATCGGGTATATAATTTAATAGCTCCATTATGGCTGCAATAGCAGTGTTAAATGAGAATCTTATTTCATAATCATGCTCTACTTTTTTTAAAGTAGCGTGAGATTTTCTTCTTAAATCAACCTCATCTTTTTCAAATTCAAACCCACATTCAAAATTAATATATCTTCTTCCTTCAACAAGACTCCATATTTTTTTTAAGAATCTTGCAGCACCTTCTACTGATGATTCACTCCATTCAAGACTTTGCTCAGGAGGTGATGTAAACATCATATAAAGTCTCACGGTATCAGCTCCATACTTCTCTATGTAAGGCTGTGGATCAACAGTATTCCCCTTAGATTTTGACATTTTGGCACCATCTTTTAGAACCATTCCTTGAGTAAGCAATCTTTTGAATGGCTCATCTCCTTCGACTAGTCCTATATCTCTTAAAGCTTTATGAAAAAATCTTGAATAAAGAAGATGAAGAATCGCATGTTCGATCCCTCCAATATATAAGTCCACAGGGAGCCAGTATTTAGAATTTTCGTCAAATATTTGCTTATCATTATCTGCTGAAGTAAATCTAGCATAATACCAAGATGAATCCATGAACGTATCAAAGGTATCACTTTCTCTCATTATGTTGTCACCTGCATTAATGAAGTCAGAGTTTTGACTTAGGGGTATTGGCTGTGAATTTTTTCCTAATTTAGGAAGTTCTATTGGCATTTCTAATTCATCAATAACCTTTGGAGAGCCATCTTCGTATACTACCGGGATTGGACATCCCCAATATCTTTGTCTACTGACACCCCAGTCTCTAAGTCTAAATTGAATTAATTCTTCTCCAGAATTCAATTCAATAAGTTTAGTAATAATTCTTTTCGAAGCTTCTTCAGAAGACAGACCATCAAAAGTATCAGAATTTATTAGAGTTCCTTTTTCAACACTTGGCAATTCATCATTTTCATTTTTTATAACTTGTTTAATTACCAAGTTATATTTTTTTGCGAACTCATGATCTCTCGCATCGTGGGCTGGAACTCCCATGACCACACCAGTCCCATAATCAAGCAAAACAAAGTTTCCAATCCATACCGATAGTTTTTCTCCAGTAAGGGGATGAATTACTTTAATATTAGTATCAATTCCTAATTTTTCTGCTTTTGCCATATCAGCTTCAGCAGCACTAGTTTCTTTACATTTTTCAAGAAAGCTTAAAATAGAATCATCATCTTCAGACAATTTTATTGCCATAGGGTGATTTGGAGAAATAGCTATAAAAGATACTCCATAGATTGTATCTGGACGAGTTGAGAAAGTTGTTAGGAATTCGTCACTTCCATCAATCTTATACTTAATTTCAGCACCATTAGACTTCCCAATCCAATTTTTTTGCATTAACTTTACATTTTCTGGCCAATCGAGACTTTCTAATGAATCAAGCAGTTCATCTGCATAATCAGTAATCTTAATAAACCATTGATCGATTTCTTTTATTTCTATTTGTGCCCCAGAACGCCAACCCTTTCCATCGATAACCTGCTCATTAGCTAAAACAGTTTCATCAACAGGATCCCAGTTAACTAATGATTTCTTTCTATAAACCAGACCAGCATCAAAAAACTTTTTAAATATCAGTTGTTCCCATTTGTAGTATGAGGGGTCACAAGTTCGTAACTCTTTTGACCAGTCATAACTAAAACCTAAAGATTGCAGTTGTGTTTTCATGTTTTCTATATTCTGATCTGTCCAATCAGATGGATTAACCTTGTTTGCTATAGCAGCATTTTCAGCAGGCAATCCAAAAGCATCCCATCCCATTGGTTGAAATACATTAAAATTTCGCATTCTTTTATATCTTGAAATTACATCTCCAATTGTATAATTTCTTACATGCCCCATATGTAACTTTCCTGAGGGGTATGGGAACATCGATAAACAGTAGTATTTTTCTCTATCGTCTACTTTAGATAGATATCTTTCTTCTTTAAACCATTTCTCTTGAACAGTTTCTTCAATAATCTTATGGTTGTATGTAGGACTCATATTATTTTACAAATTCGTTTTACGTTAGCTAGTCTTCTGATATTGTTGCTTGATAATTCTTATCAAGCTTAATATCTTCCTGAGTAGATCGAGTATTTTCATTAGAATGTGATCTATTTTGACCTTTTGATATTCTTACAGATTCTTCGCCCTGACATACTTCGATTTCATTTAAACTTGATTCTTCTAACATCTCTATGAGTGTTTTAATTTTTCTAATATCCATATATTTACCTATTTAATATTTAATGCTTCTTTCAGTGCAAGAACATATCCGTCTGTTCCGTGTCCGCTAAACACTTTTTCAGCAATATCACTGAAATATGATTTTTTTCTAAAATCCTCTCTTGAATCAATATCTGAAATATGGACCTCAAAAAAGGGAATTTTAACTGCTAAAATTGCATCTCTTAATGCAACACTGGTGTGTGTGTATCCAGCAGGATTGAAGATTATTGCATTCGTTTTCTCTTTAAAAGCCTTGTGAATTTCATTTATAAGTTCATGTTCTGCATTGCTTTGAAAAAATTTTATTTCACAATTTATATTTTTAACAATTCCTGTAAGCTTTAATTCAATATCGTGAAGAGTTTCAGAACCATATATACTTTCTTCTCTTAAACCAAGTAAATTTAAATTGGGGCCATTTAATACTAGTATCTTCATTTAAATGATTTTAACTGAAATTAACATAAATTAAACGATTTTATTTAAGATTTATAGTTTGAATCGGATAACAAAAACCCTTATCAGAACAACCTTGATAAAAAATTTTTGAATTTGAAGTCTGATCAGAGTCTTTCAGAGATATTCTTAATGTTTCCCTTATTATTTTAGTCTCTCCAAAAAATTCATCCTGATGAAAAAGAATATCAGCCTCATCTATTTTATAATCAACAGGCAGATCATCCTTCTCAATCGAAATTGAACTAAGGTATAAGTAATAACCCTCTTTAATATCCCAACTTAGGCTTAACTTATTTTTTTCTTTAGATGAGGAGAATATAAATACATCCTCAGCTAGGTCAATATGATTATCTTTTAGATCATAAAAAAACGCATTTTGCTCTGCATTAACAGATATCAATATAAGAAAAGAAGAGATAATATATAATGTTTTTTTCATAGTTGGCTAGAATAAACCCCACAAAATATAATGTGAAGCTTTAGTTGCACTTATAATCAACTATTTATGATAAGAAACTTTTTTATAAATGTATTTTTTTTGTTGCCAGTTTGGGTAATTGAATTAGTTAGTTTGTTTAGCAAAGATATAAAAAGAGATTATTCTTTTGATGCACAATCAAAAATTCTTTTTGCTTTAATGCCAAAATTTGATTTGCATAAAGTTGAGGATAAGGAGATACCCAAGGTAAGAGATTTAATAAACGAAAGAAGAAAAAACATTCGACTTGCAGAAAAGACAAAAAAGAATTTAGAAATTAAAGACCATTTCATCGGAAAGAATAAAAATCTCCTTTTAAGAGAATATATTCCGTATAAGACTGATAACGATAATATTATTTTATATTTTCATGGAGGTGGCTACGTTTTAAATTCTGTGGATACTCATAATGCAACTGTTTCATATTTTTCAGAAAAATTAAGAACAAAAATTTTCTCATTGGAATATAGCTTGTCACCAGAAAGAAAATTTCCATTTGCAATGAACGAAGCACTTGATTCAATCGATTGGCTAATTGAAATAGGCTATAAAATGGAAAATATTAGTTTATGTGGTGATAGCGCTGGAGCTCATCTTGCAGCATCGATAACGCATCATCTCGCAAATGAAAATAAAGAAAATGTCCATAGTCAATTCTTGATTTATCCTATGTGTGATCCAGGTTGCAATTCAGAATCATCAGAACTATTTAAAGAGGGATACCTACTTACTAAAAAAGCAATGGAGTGGTTCTGGGATAAGTTTAGAAGAAATTTGCAAGATGACGAAAATAGCTCATTTAATCTTTTGTTACTTAACCCTGAGTGTAAGATTCCAAAAACAATAATTATTACTGCTGGATTTGATCCATTGTCCGATGAAGCTGAAAAATATGCCTTTTTACTTCATCAAAATAACAATTATGTGAAACAATTACATTATCCGTCTCTATTTCACGGCTTTGCATCAATGACAAGATTAAAAGCAGCACAAAAAGCGGTTAATGATTTTTTATCAGAATATAAAGAAATACTATGAATAATATTGTTGAAGTTAAAGATTTAAGCATTGATTTTAAAATCAGAGATGGGGTATTTCGCGCAGTGGACGATATCAGTTTTAATATTCAAGACAATAAAACATTGGCTTTGGTTGGAGAGTCTGGTTCAGGAAAATCAGTTACAGCAATGTCAATAATGCAACTTCTTCCAATGCCTCAAGCATCTTATTCCAATAAATCATCTATAAAATTTAATGACAAAGAAATTATCACTGCATCCAAGAGCGAGTTATTGTCATTGAGAGGAAATATTATCTCAATGGTCTTTCAAGAACCAATGACCTCATTGAACCCCTATCACAAAGTAGGAGATCAAATAACTGAATCAGTCCTCCTCCATTCGAAAGTATCAAAAAAAGATGCTAGAGATGAGGCAAAAAATTTAATGATGTTAGTTGAAATTGATGATGTTCAAAGAAGATTTAACTCATATCCTCATGAGTTGTCTGGCGGACAGCGTCAAAGAATTATGATTGCAATGGCTTTGGTTAACAAACCAAAATTATTGATTGCAGATGAACCAACGACAGCTCTTGATGTTACTATCCAAGCTCAGATTTTAGATCTTATGTCTAAATTAAAAAGAGAACTTGGGATGTCCATCTTGTTCATAACACATGATTTAGGCTTAGTTAAAGAATTCTCTGATCAAGTATGCGTAATGCAAAATGGAAAAATAGTTGAAAGTGGCGACACCAAAGATGTTTTTGATAATCCAACTCATGCTTATACTCAAAAATTACTTAACGCTGAACCACAACCAAAATCTAATATAAATTATGACGAAACTCCTCTAATAGAGATAAAAGATTTAAATATATTTTATGACATGCCTAACATAAATCTTTTTAAAAAAAGTAGATTCCATGCAGTTAAAGACACATCACTTAATATATATAAAAATACGACTATTGGTTTGGTTGGTGAATCGGGCTCTGGCAAATCAACCCTGGGCAAGGCTATTGCAAACTTAACAAAATTTGAAGGTAATATTTTTTATGATGGAAAAGATATAACGAAGTCTTCAAAAGAATTAAAAAAACATATTCAAATTGTTTTTCAAGATCCTTATGGATCTTTGTCTCCCAGAATGACGGTTGGTGAAATTGTTGGAGAAGGGCTTGGAGTTCACTTCAAATTATCAAAAAATGAGTCTCAACAAAAAATTGATAAAGTTTTAAATGACGTTGGTATTGAGTTAAATGCAAAGAACAAATATCCTCATGAATTTTCAGGTGGACAACGCCAAAGAATTGCTATTGCTAGATCTCTCATTATGAATCCTTCTTTTATGATTTTAGATGAACCAACTTCGGCATTAGATAGATCTATTCAAATTCAAGTTATCAATTTGCTCAAAGACATTCAAGATGAATACAAACTAACATATCTTTTTATAAGCCATGATTTAAAAGTAATACGATCAATGTCAGATTATATTTTTGTAATGAAAGATGGAAAAATTGTAGAATCAGGGATATCAAATGAAGTTTTTGACCAACCAAAAGAAAAATATACTAAAAAATTACTCTCAGCTGCGTTAAGATACGCATCCGATTGAGAAAATGAAAGTAAAATGAGCTCCAGAAAATATTCAAAAGAACTTGTTGATGGCCCAAATCAGGCAGCATCTCGTTCCATGTTGCGTGGAGTTGGATTTACCACAGAAGATTTCTCTAAGCCTTTTGTTGGTATTGCTTCAACTGGCGCTAAAGTAACACCTTGCAACATGCACATAAATAAATTGTCAGAAATTGTTGAGGGTTCTGTAAATACCTCTGGTGGCAAAGGAGTCCTATTTAATACTATTACGGTTTCTGATGGAATTTCTATGGGAACTCAAGGAATGAAATACTCTCTTGTTTCAAGAGAAGTAATAGCAGATTCAATTGAAACAGTAGTAGGTTGCTTAGGATATGACGGCTTAATAACTATTGGTGGATGCGATAAGAATATGCCAGGTTGTTTAATTGGTATTGCTAGATTGAACAGACCTTCTATTTTTATATATGGGGGCTCCATAAAACCAAGTAAAGAAAATACGGACTATGTAACTGTTTCTGAAAAAGTTGGTGAATACTCGAAAGGATCTATTAAAGAGGAAGAATTAATTCATTATGAGAAAATTTCTGTTGAAGGACCTGGCTCATGTGGAGGAATGTATACAGCTAATACTATGGCATCTGCTATTGAAGCATTAGGCATGAGCTTACCTGGAAGCAGCAGTCAAGATGCTACTTCTGATTCAAAAAATAACGATTGTATTGATGCCGGTCAAGCAATTATGAATCTATTGGAAAAGGACATAAAACCTTCAGATATTATGACTAAAGAGGCTTTTGAGAATGCAATAACTATTGTCATTGCTCTTGGAGGATCCACAAATGCAGTTCTTCATTTATTGGCTATGGCTCATTCTATTGATGTAGATCTATGTTTAGATGATTTCACAAAAATTGGAAAGAGGACTCCGGTTTTAGCAGATTTAAAACCTTTTGGTAAACACTACATGTCTGAACTAAATGCACGTGGAGGGATACAACCTTTAATGAAAACTCTTTTAGAAAAAGGTTTATTGCATGGCGATTGCATCACAGTTACCGGAAACTCTTTAGAAGAAAATCTTAAGGATATTGAATCCTATAAAGATGACGAGATTATTAAAACATTTGAAAACCCAATCAAAAATGATAGCCACCTTAGAATTTTATATGGAAATTTAGCTAAAGATGGAGCTGTTGCAAAGATTACAGGTAAAGAAGGTACTTCTTTTGAGGGCAAGGCTAAAGTTTTTAATTCCGAAGAAGAGGGAGTAGATGCAATATTATCTAATAAGATTAAAGAAGGGGATGTCGTTGTAATTAGATATGAAGGACCTAAAGGAGGTCCGGGTATGCGAGAGATGTTAAAACCAACTTCAGCAATAATGGGATTAGGTTTAGGTAATAAAGTTGCCTTTATTACAGATGGAAGATTTTCTGGAGGTACTCATGGATTTGTGGTTGGGCATGTTTCGCCAGAGGCTGCTGAAGGCGGATTAATAGCACTAATCGAAGATGGCGATACTATTTTAATTGACGCAGACAAAGATGAACTATCGCTAAAAGTTGATGAAGATGAAATTTTAAGTAGAGAATCTAGTTGGAAAAAACCTGTTAATACTCCGAAGAAAGGAGTACTTGCCAAATATGCTGAAAGCGTAAAATCAGCAAGTTTAGGAGCAATCACTGATTAATATGTTTATTAAAAGGAAATACCCTAGTACTCGTCTTCGTAGACTTAGAAAAAATTCAAATCTAATCGATCTTGTGTCAGAGACTAATCTTTCTTCAAGTGATTTAATACAACCAATATTTATCAAAGAAAACTTCGCTGGTAAAGAAGATATTAAATCAATGCCAGGCGTATTTAGGTTTGGCATAGAAGATGTTTTAAAAGAAATAGAAGATATTATTAATTCGGGAATAAATTCTATAGCTGTTTTTCCAGTAATTGAATCAAGTAAAAAAGATAGCCAGGGCAGTGAGGCAATTAATATAGATAATTTTATTTCTACTTCAATTAAAAAAATAAAAAATCAATTCCCTGAACTTGTTCTAATTGCTGATGTAGCTCTAGATCCTTATACAGATCATGGTCATGATGGTATTTTAAAGGGCGAAGAAATCGCCAATGATGAAACTGTAAAAATATTAACAGAACAATCTATATTACTAGCAGATGCAGGAGCAGATATAATCGCGCCATCAGATATGATGGATGGAAGAATTGCCTCAATAAGAAAAGAATTAGAGAAAGAAAATTTTAAAAATACAATATTATTGTCATACGCAGCCAAATATAACTCAAAATTTTATGGACCCTTTAGGGATGCGGTAAACTCTGCATCAAAACTAGGCAAGTCTTCAAAGTCTTCTTATCAAATGAATATAAATAATAAAGAAGAAGCATTGCATGAAGTTGCAATAGACATAAATGAGGGAGCAGATATTGTAATGGTTAAACCAGCAATGCCTTATTTAGATATCATTCATCTAATCAAAGATAGCTTTAAAATACCTACATTTGCATATCAAGTGAGTGGAGAGTTCAGTATGCTAAAAAATGCCATTAATGAGGGATGGTTAGATGAGGGGGCTATGTTAGAATCGTTAATCAGTATCAAGAGAGCAGGAGCGGACGCAATTCTCTCATACGCTGCAAAAGAAATATCCAAGGAGATAAAAAATAAATGAGTAATGTTATCGAAGTCCAGAATAAGGATGATTTTATTAATAAAGTTTTAAATTCAGAAAAACCAGTATTGGTTGATTTCTGGGCTGAATGGTGCGGCCCATGCAAACAACTTGGTCCTCTCGTAGACGAGGCGTCAATAGAATTTCAAGACAAGATTGTTGTTTGTAAGATGGATGTTGATGCTAATAGAGAAACTGCTGCAGAATATGGAATTAGATCAATACCAACATTAATGATTTTTGAGAATGGAGAGCTTGCTGGAACAGAAGTTGGCGCAATAACTAAATTACAGTTAGAAGAATTTATAAGATCAAAAATATAAATTTTTTATATCGCTTTGCATCTTAGCTAAAAAGAGTTATCATTTTTATTCAGAGTTAAAAAAAATCCTTCATAAAATACCTTTTCAACATAAATACAGTGGAATAGATATATGAATCTTAGTGAAATTAAAGATAAGCCTATAAGCGATTTATTAGAAATCGCCACAGAGCTTGGTCTAGAAGATCTTGGCCGTCTTAAAAAACAAGAAATAATATTCCGTATTTTCAAACACAAAGCTTCTGAAGGTATTGATATATATGGAGGCGGTGTTTTAGAAATTTTAAATGATGGATTTGGATTCTTAAGATCTCCTCAAGGTTCATATTGTGCTGGTGAGGACGATATATACGTATCACCAAGTCAAATAAGAAAATTTGGGCTCAGAAAGGGAGATTCAGTAGCTGGAAAAATTAGAACACCAAAAGATAAAGAAAGGTATTTTGCTCTTATTCAGGTAGATACCATTAATGGAGAAGAACCAGCAAAAACAAAAAATAAAATTCTTTTTGAAAACTTAACACCTCTGTTCCCAAACGAAAGATTAATGTTAGAACAAGGAAGCGGATCAAACGAAGATTTGTCTTCAAGAATAATTGATTTGATTGCACCAATAGGTAAAGGTCAAAGGGGCTTAATTGTTTCTCCACCAAAAGCAGGTAAAACATTAATGCTACAGAGCATCGCACATTCTATAAAAAGCAACAATCCTGAAGTTGAATTAATCGTCCTTTTAATTGATGAAAGACCAGAAGAGGTCACTGATATGTCTAGAACTGTAAAAGGTGAAGTAGTTGCAAGTACATTTGACGAGCCTCCAACGAGACATGTTCAAGTTGCAAATATGGTTATAGAAAAAGCAAAAAGATTAGTAGAACATAAGAAAGATGTTGTTATTTTACTGGATTCTATTACCAGACTAGGCAGAGCATATAATTCTGTTCAACCTGCCTCAGGAAAAATATTAAGTGGTGGAGTTGATTCAAATGCACTTGAAAGACCAAAAAGATTCTTTGGAGCTGCAAGAAACCTTGAAGAAGGTGGAAGCTTAACTATTCTTGCAACAGCTTTAGTTGAAACTGGTTCAAAAATGGACGAAGTTATTTATGAAGAATTTAAAGGCACCGGTAATATGGAAATTCATCTTGAAAGAAAGATAGCTGAGAAAAGAATTTATCCAGCAATCAATATAAGAAGATCTGGAACTAGACGAGAAGATCTTCTAACGTCAGAAGATGAACTACAAAGAATGTGGGTGCTAAGAAAAATTCTAGATGAAATGGAAGATGCTCAAGCTATTCAATTCCTTATTGATAGAATTAAGACTCACAAAACCAATGATGAGTTCTTCTCGTCAATGAAGAACGGTAACGGAAAAAAAACTAAATAGCTTTTTTCACTTCTGAATATAGATTATCTGAAAAATAATCGATAATTTTTGCCTGATGACCCATCAAACTGACATGCTCTTTTATTCTTTTTGAAATACAAAAGAAAGTTGTTTTCTTATTGATTTCATAAAGATTTTCAAAAAATATTTTTGCACCATAAACACTTGTAAAAATTACCGCATCAGCTTTGTTGAATTTATTTTTAATTAAATCATAAGAATCAAGTTTCTTCCTTTTGTAACATATTATATTTTCGCAATGCGAACCATGTTCGC
>Ga0209036_1001212_pt1 | contig 11031 bp, 10 predicted proteins | sample MarorgKNORR_S2LV_3_FD_188222 | JGI IMG/M metagenome (GOLD analysis project Ga0209036, IMG submission 188222) | Marine microbial communities from the Southern Atlantic Ocean, analyzing organic carbon cycling - DCM_A/KNORR_S2/LV (SPAdes) (version 2) | ecosystem: Environmental > Aquatic > Marine >... | reverse complement strand
ATTTTCATCTTTATCAAATTCATCATGTTGAGTGGAGATAACAATTGTGTGAATTGCAATTGGATTATCATTATCATCATATTCTATGGTAACCTGTGATTTTGAATCTGGTCTTAAATAGTCTAGTATTTTTTCTTTTCTAAGTAGAGAAAGTTCTTTCAAAATTTCATTTGATATTTCAAGAGTAAGAGGAATCGCATTTTCAGTTTCATTGCATGCATATCCAAACATGATTCCTTGATCACCAGCACCTTGTTCTTCTTTTTTATCATTAATAATCCCTCGAGAAATATCTTCAGATTGTTCATGAATTAAAGACATAACCGCACATGACTCACCAGTAAATTTATATTCTGAATTATTATAACCCACTGATGAGATTATATCTCTAGCAATATTTTGAACATCAATGTATGCAGAGCTTGAAACCTCTCCTGATAAAATAACCTGACCAGTAGTAACCAAAGTCTCAATTGCAACTCTACTATTTGGATCAAATGCAAGAAAATGGTCTAAAATACCATCACTAATTTGATCTGCTATTTTATCCGGGTGCCCTTCACTAACAGACTCTGATGTAAATAGATATGACATCTAATTAATTTTATGAGGAAGAAAAATGAAGGATTTATAGCAAAAAAAATACTGCTTTAGCAATTTTTTAATGAGGTTGCAATCAGTCAAATCCTTCCTCTGTTGCATCAAAATTATAAAAACATATTAATTTTTCAAATTATTCTTCTTTTTTCTTTAAAAAAAAGCTATTACTTTGCGATTAAAATATTATATGAGAATAGCTATTTCAGGAAACATCGGAGCAGGAAAAACAAGCCTAGTAAAACTAATTTCAAAAAGCCTTGGTTATACACCTTATTATGAAGATGTTATAGCCAACCCTTATTTAGATGATTTTTATAATCATATGGAGAGATGGTCATTTAATCTTCAAATTTATTTCTTAAATAGTAGATTTAAACATGCTCTTGAAATGAATGATGGGAAAAAAAACATAATTCAGGATAGAACAATATATGAAGACGCATATATTTTTGCACCAAATTTAAATGCTATGGGATTAATGCCTAAAAGGGATTATGAAAATTATCTATCCTTATTTGAGACTATGATTCATCTGGTTAAAGCTCCTGATTTACTTGTTTATCTTGAAAGTAGCATTCCAAATCTTGTTAATAAAATCCATAAAAGGGGAAGAGAATATGAAAAAACTATAAGTATTGAATACCTCAGTAGACTAAATGAAAGATATGAGGCTTGGATTGCAAACTACAATAGTGGTAAACTTCTAAAAATAAATGTAGATGATATAGACTTTGTTGAGAATAAATCTGATTATAACAAAGTTCTTGAAATTATTAAAAAAGAAATCTAAAGAAATAATAAGTAAATTATTTTTGCATTATTATATTTGACAAAAATTTAAAATTATGGACTATATATATCTTATCCCTGCAGCTGGAATTGTTGCATTAATGTTTGTTGTTATAAAGAATCAATGGGTTGCCAAAAAAGAAATTGGTAACGCTAAAATGAAACGAATTGCAGATAATATTGCCGATGGTGCAATGGCATTTTTAAAAGCAGAGTATAAAATTTTGTCTGTTTTTGTTTTATTTACAGCTGTTCTATTAGCATATAAAGGAATTAATGAAGGTAGTAGTTGGTTAGTTGCAGTATCATTTATTGTCGGTGCATTATGTTCAGGATTAGCTGGATATATAGGAATGAAAGTTGCTACTAAAGCTAATGTAAGAACAACAAATGCAGCTCAAGATTCGTTAGGTAAAGCCTTAGAAATAGCATTTTCAGGTGGATCTGTAATGGGAATGGGTGTTGTAGGTCTTGGTGTACTGGGTATAGGATCTCTTTTTATTCTATATGAACCAATGTTTGATGATATTAATACAGTGATTCAGGTGATTTCTGGGTTTTCTCTTGGAGCATCTTCAATTGCTTTATTTGCAAGAGTAGGTGGAGGAATTTATACAAAAGCTGCAGATGTTGGGGCTGATTTGGTAGGTAAAGTAGAGGCTGGAATACCAGAAGATCATCCACTAAACCCTGCGACAATTGCTGATAATGTGGGAGACAATGTAGGAGATGTAGCTGGAATGGGTGCTGATTTATTTGAATCATTTGTTGGTTCTATTATTGGTGCAATGGTCCTAGGTGCTGCTTTTGTTGGATTAACTGAATTCTCTGGAGTAGAGCTTAATGCGGTTTTACTTCCACTATTTATTGCAGCTTCTGGTATTATAATGTCGATAATCGGTACCTTCTTTGTTAAAGTAAAAGAAGGAGGTAGCCCACATAAAGCATTAAATGCAGGAGAATTTATATCAGCAGTATTAATGGCTATTGTGACATTTCTACTGATTCAAAACTTACTTCCAGAGTCATGGGTAATGAACAATGTTGAGTTTACATCTCTTGGAGTTTTTTATGCAACAATTAGTGGTCTAGCTGCAGGTCTTCTTGTTGGTAAAGTAACTGAGTATTATACAGCAACTGGTAAAAAGCCTGTTCTATCAATTGTAAATCAATCAGAAACTGGTGCTGCAACAACAATTATTTCAGGACTTGGCGTTGGTATGATTTCAACTGCTCTTCCTATAATTTTTATTTGTGCTGCTATCCTTATTTCACATCATTATGCAGGACTTTATGGAATTGCTATAGCTGCTGTTGGAATGTTAGCAAATACTGGAATTCAGTTAGCTGTTGATGCTTATGGTCCAATTTCTGACAATGCTGGGGGGATAGCTGAAATGGCTGAATTAGATCCAAAGGTAAGAGAAAGAACAGATAAGCTAGATGCAGTGGGTAACACAACAGCTGCAATTGGTAAAGGTTTTGCGATTGCATCTGCAGCATTAACTGCATTAGCATTATTCGCTGCATTTATGCAAACAGCAGAGATTAATTCAATAGATATTTCTAAACCTATAGTAATGGCCGGTTTATTACTAGGCGCTATGCTTCCATTTGTTTTTTCTGCACTTTCAATGAAAGCTGTTGGAAAAGCTGCAATGAGTATGATTGAAGAGGTTAGAAGACAATTTAATGATCTTCCAAAATTAAAAGCTGCATTAGAAATTATGAGAAAATATGATTCCGATTTATCTAAAGCATCAGATGCTGATATGAAAATTTTTAATGAAGCTGATGGAGTAGCTGAGTATAGTAAATGTGTAGAGATTTCTACGCAGGCTGCATTAAGAGAGATGGTCCTGCCTGGAATAATGGCAATATCTGTACCTGTTATAATTGGTTTTACTGGTGGTGCTGAAATGCTAGGAGGTCTATTAGCTGGCGTTACTTCATGTGGAGTATTAATGGCTATATTTCAATCAAATTCTGGAGGTGCTTGGGATAATGCAAAGAAGATGATTGAAGAAGATGGGAGAAAAGGGACTGAAGCTCATAAAGCTGCAGTTGTAGGAGATACTGTTGGTGATCCATTTAAGGATACTTCAGGACCTTCTTTAAATATCTTATTAAAATTAATTGCAGTTGTTGCTCTTGTAATAGCTCCTTTACTTTAAATAGAGTACTTTTTTAACTGCTTTATAAACATCGTTACTATCTGGAAGCCATTCTTTTAGAAGAACGGGAGAATAAGGTGTAGGAGTATCAGCATTGTTTACCTTTTCAACTGGAGCGTCCAAATAATCAAAAAGTTTGCTTTGCACAGTATGAGATATGTCGGTTGATATATTTCCAAAAGGCCATGCCTCTTCAAGAATTACTAATCTATTTGTCTTTTTAACTGAATCGAATATTGCATCATAATCTAGTGGTCTAATTGTTCTAAGATCAATTATTTCACATTCAACACCTTCATCTGCTAGTTTATCAGCTGCTATATATGCCTCTTTAATTATTTTACCAAAAGAGACTACAGTTACATCCTTACCTTTTCTTTTAATATCAGCTACTCCTATAGGAAGTGTATACTCACTTTCTGGAATTTCTCCCTTATCTCCATACATCTGTTCAGATTCCATAAATATAACTGGGTCATCATCTCTTATTGCAGATTTTAATAACCCTTTAGCATCATAAGGGTTAGATGGGACAATTACTTTTAATCCAGGACAATTAGCAAACCAGTTGTCAAATGCTTGTGAATGAGTTGCACCAAGTTGACCTGCTGAGGCAGTTGGACCTCTAAAAACTATTGGAATAGGAAATTGTCCACCTGACATTTGTCTAATTTTTGCAGCATTATTAATTATTTGGTCAATTCCAACTAACGCAAAATTAAAAGTCATGAATTCAATTATAGGTCTAGAGCCAACCATAGTTGATCCAACTCCAACTCCTGCAAAACCAGCTTCAGAAATAGGAGTATCTAGAACCCTTTCACTTCCAAATTCATCTAGCATACCCTTTGATGCTTTATATGCACCATTATATTCAGCTACTTCCTCACCCATCAAATAGATACTTTGATCTCTTCTCATTTCTTCTGACATAGCTTCACAAATAGCTTCTCTAAATTGAACTGTTTTCAATATGTTAAATTTTAAGCGAATTTAATCATAAAAAAAATATTTCCTATAATCCTTTTGATAGAATTAAATTATATTTAATTAATTTGTGATGGGAAAAATTATATGGACTTAATTAAGCTTGAAATTCATGGAATATCATATAGTGAAAATCTTTCAGGTGCATTTGCTTTAGTCTTAAACGAATCTAAGGGACAGAGAAAACTGCCTGTTGTAATTGGTGGCTTTGAAGCTCAAGCTATTGCTTTAGCTCTTCAAAAGAATATTAAAACTAGTAGACCTCTAACACATGAACTTTTTAAAGGTTTTGCTGATAAGTTTGAAATAAAACTAAAAAAAGTAATAATTCATAAACTTGTTGATGGTGTCTTTTTTTCAAATATGGTATGCGAAAAAGATGGAAAGACAGTCACTATTGATTCTCGAACTTCAGATGCTATTGCAATGGCATTAAGATTTAATGCTCCTGTATTCACATATGAGTCTATTCTTAATGAAGTAGGTTTTGAATCTGATTTTAAGTATGACAAAAAGATTGATATCAATGACGCAGATCCTTTTAGTAATCTAGAAAAAGATGATGATGAATCGTTAAAAGAAATTAATTTTAATTCAGAAGACGTTAAACTTGAAAATATATCACTTATCAAACTAAAAGAGATGCTTGATATGAGTTTGGCTAAAGAAGACTATGAATTTTCTGCAAAAATAAGAGATGAAATTAAAAGCAGAAAAAATAAAAAAAAATGAAGCAATACCAAGACCTACTTAAATATATAAAAGAGAATGGCGTAGAAAAAAAAGACAGAACTGGGACAGGAACAATTAGTGTTTTTGGTTATCAAATGAAATTTGACTTAAAAAAAGGATTCCCTTTAGTCACTACAAAAAAACTGCATCTTAGGTCCATAATTTATGAACTAATATGGTTTATAAATGGGGGAACTAATATCAATTATTTAAATGACAATGGTGTTAGTATATGGGATGAGTGGGCAGATAAAAAAGGTGACTTAGGACCAATTTATGGAGCTCAATGGAGAAATTGGAATAATGATGGGGTAGATCAACTAAAAGATGTTATTTCCAGTTTAAAGCAGAATCCTTCAAGTAGAAGAATGATTGTTACTGCATGGAATCCTAATATTATTCCAAATACAAAAAAAACTTTTAGTGAAAATGTTAAAGAGGGAAAAGCTGCTCTCCCCCCTTGTCATGCATTTTTTCAATTTTATGTTGCTGATAACAAATTATCTTGTCAGATGTATCAGAGAAGTGCAGATGTATTTCTTGGTGTTCCATTTAATATTGCTTCATATGCACTTTTAACATTTATGATTGCTCAAGTGTGTGAGTTAGAAATTGGAGAATTTGTTCATACCCTTGGAGATGCTCATATTTATCTTAATCATTTAGAACAAGTAGATCTTCAACTATCAAGGGATCCTCTAGAACTTCCCAAGCTTAAGTTAAACCCAATAATTAAAAGTATTGAAGATTTTAAATATGAGGATGTTGAAATTATTGATTATAAATTTCACCCCCCTATAAAAGGAAAAATATCAATATAGTTCCTCATGGAAAATAGAGAACTGACAATTATAGCAGCTGTATCAATAAATAATGTTATTGGTAATAACAATAAATTAATCTGGAAACTTTCTAATGATTTAAAAAGATTCAAAAACTTAACAACAAATCATTCTGTAATAATGGGTCGAAAAACATTTGAATCCCTACCAAACCCATTGCCAGATAGAGATAATATAGTAATAACAAGAGACACAAATTATTCAAAACCAAATATTCAAGTATGTAGTTCGATAGAGGATGCAATCAATTTAACAAAAACAGATACGCAACCATTTATTATTGGTGGAGGGGAGATCTATAGTCAAACTATTAATATAGTAGATAAAATAGAGCTGACTAGAGTTCATAAAGAATTTGATGGGGATGCATATTTTCCAGAAATACCTTTAGATATATTTGAACTTATAAATAAAGAAAATTATAATAGTGATTTGGAAAATGAGTTTGATTATTCCTACTTAACATATAAAAAAAGATAATTATGAATGCATATGTTTTTCCTGGTCAAGGATCTCAAAAACCTGGAATGGGTCTAGATTTATACGAAAATTATGATGAGGCTAAAATCTATTTTAACAAAGCCAATGAGGTTCTAGACTTTAATATTACAGGATTAATGTTTGAAGGCTCAAGTGAAGATTTAAAAAAAACTAGTGTTACCCAACCTGCTATATTTATTCACTCTGTTATCCACTCATTAATTTCAAAAAACTTCAAGCCACAAGCTGCAGCAGGTCATTCATTAGGTGAGTTTTCTGCATTATCTGCTTGTAAAGCTATCTCATTTGAAGAGGGGTTAAAATTAGTTTCAATAAGAGCTAATGCAATGCAAGCTGCATGTGAAAAGAATCCTGGGAGTATGGCTGCTATATTAGGTGTTGATGACTCTATAATAGAAAGTGTATGCTCAAATATTAAAGAAATTATTCAACCTGCAAATTATAATTGTCCAGGACAATTAGTAATTTCTGGTGAAACAGATGCTATTAAAGCAGCATGTGAAGAATTAACCAAACTTGGAGCTAAAAGAGCAATAATTCTTCCTGTAAATGGAGCATTTCATTCAGAACTAATGAGTTCTGCAGCTGAAGAACTTGAACATGCAATTAATCAAACAGAATTTAATAATCCTATTTGCCCTATATATCAAAATTATAATGCTAAGCCTGAAACAAATAAAAACTCAATAAAAAAAAATCTTTTATTGCAATTAACAAACCCTGTTTTATGGACTCAATCAATTAATAGAATGATTAAAGATGGATATAACAATTTCTTTGAACTTGGCCCAGGGAATACTCTTCAAGGATTAATACGCAAAATAGACTCTGAAGTAGCTAGTGAAAAACTTGAAATCTAATCCTTATAGATCACACCGTTTTTCATAACAAACTTAACATCCCTCATAGTAGCTATGTTTTCTAATGGATCATCATCAGTTGCTATTATATCTGCATAGAACCCAGGAGCAATTTGGCCTAACTTATCAGGCATGTCTAATAACTTTGCATTGGTAATAGTTGCAGATTGTAAGATATAATCAGATGGAATTCCTACTTCTGACATATAAATAAATTCTCCTGCATTTTCTCCATGAGGAAAAACACCTGCATCTGTTCCAAAGGAAATTGGAACACCCATTTTATATGCCTCACCAGTTGTTCGCTTATTTTGAATACCAATCTCAATTGCTTTTGGTATTATAATTTCTGGGTAGAAACCTGGAATCTTTGCCATTTTTGCTACATGTTCTCCAGCACTTATTGTTGGTACTAAGTATGCATTCATCTCTTTCATTAATTTCATTGTTCTTTTCTTCATAATTGATCCATGCTCTATTGTTTTAACTCCAGCTTTAACAGCTCTATACATCCCTTCATCTCCATGCGCATGAGCTGCAACATGCATTCCATAATCTTTTGCAGTTTTTACAATTTCTTTAATTACCTCAATAGTAAATTGTGGATTTTGACCACTTTTTGCAAGACTCATTACACCTCCTGTTGCTGTAATTTTAATCAAGTCTGCACCATTCTTATATCTCTGTCTTACAGCTTTCCTTGCATCATCAATTGAATTTACTACTCCTTCCTTAGGACCTGGATCCCCCATAAGAGATTTTTTGTATCCATTAGTTGGATCTGCATGACCTCCAGTTGAAGCAAGACTTTTTCCAGAAGTAAAAATTCTAGGGCCTATTACAACTCCTCTATTTATTGCATTTCTAAGTGATATATTAACACCAGAGCCGCCGACATCTCTAACGGATGTAAATCCTGCCATTAGAGTTTTTTTTGCAACAATTGTTGATCTAAATGCAACATCAGCTTCATTCTCTTGGAATCTGTTTATATAATTATCTTTCCCTCCAGATACACTTTCCATGTGCACATGAAAGTCAATTAAACCTGGAATTAAAGTTTTAGATTTTAAATCAATTACTTTTATATCATCCTCTTCTGGAGAAATAAACCCTTTTTGAATAGAGGTTATAATATTATCATCTATAATTATTGTTTTAGTATTTTCTATTTTCCCTGATTTTGAATCAAATATTTTTCCAGCGTGAATATAAATCTCTTGAGCACTGAGATTGGTACTCATAAATATTAGAAGTATATATATTTTTTTCATTTCAAAGTTTAATTGCTGTAATTTATAGAAATTATTTCTAATTATTAGAGAAAAACTCCTTAATTGAGTTACAAATAAAATCAATTTGAGACTTAGATAATTCTGTATGCATTGGAAGAGAAATTACTTGATCTTTAACAATATTAGTGTTTTCAAAATTTTCACTTTGATTAAAATTGTTTCTATATGCCTTTTGCTCATGAAATCCTAATGGATAGTATATTCCAAATGGAATCTCTTTTGATGAAAGAAATTCAGCAAGTTTATCTCTTTTTCCATTTTTTACTTTTATAGTATACTGATGAAAAACATGAGAATCAGAATCAGATTCTACATAAGGAGTTTCAATTTCACTAATTGATTCAAGCCTAGAATTATACTCAGTTGCTGCAGCAATTCTTCTTTTATTATATATATCAAGATACTTTAATTTGACATTTAAAATAGCCGCTTGTATAGAATCAAGTCTAGAGTTAACTCCTATTTCATCGTGATAATATCTTTTATACATACCATGATTTACGATTCCCCTCATTTTAAAAGCTAAATCATCTGAATTAGTAAAAATTGCTCCTCCATCTCCATATCCCCCTAAATTTTTTGAAGGAAAGAATGATGTTGTTCCAATATCACCAATTGTTCCAGACATTACTTTTGTTGAATTTGATAATTTTACTTTTGATCCAAGAGCTTGCGCATTATCTTCTATTACAAATAATTTATTTTCTTTTGCTATTTCCATAATTTCATTCATTCTACAAGATTGTCCATATAAGTGAACCGGTATTATAGCTTTAGTTCTACTTGATATTCTATTTTTAATCATAGCTGGATCTATGTTGAACGTTTTAGAATCAATATCAGCCAAAATTGGTTTTAGACCCAATAGAAGTATTACTTCAATTGTAGATGCAAAAGAAAAATTAGTTGTGATTACTTCATCTCCTTTTTCTAGCCCTAAAGACATTAGCGCTACCTGAAGAGCATCTGTTCCGTTCGCACATGGGATCACATTTTTTGTGCCTAAAAAATCTTTTAAATTTGTCTCAAATTCCTTAACAATAGGTCCGTTAATAAAGGCTGCAGATTTAAGAACTTTCTTAATTTCTCTGTTAACTTGCCATCTAATTTTTTTGTATTGACCTTGGAGGTCAACCATGTTTATTTTTCTCATTTTTTCAAAAAACAAATTTAATAAAGTATTTTTGGAAAAAGTTTTAATTGCACTTTATTTATAACATATCAATTAATATTATAATTGTAGTATTACAACCTTTTAGAATCTTTTCTAATAGACTCAATGATTTTTTTAAAGATAGAGCATCTTCGTTAAAGTCAATTGAGCAGAAAATTAAACCAAATGATAAGACAATATGGTTCCATGTTGCATCATTAGGGGAGTTTGAGCAAATTAAGCCAATAGTTAAAAAACTTAAGTTGCAAGAACATAAATTAAAAATATTAATAAGTTTCTTCTCTCCTTCTGGTTACAAAGCCTCATTAAGCTATAGCCTAGCTGAAAGAATATACCTTCCTATGGATACAAAAGAAAATGCAATAAGTTTTATTAATAAAATAAAACCTAATGTAGCTGTATTTGTAAAAAATGACATTTGGATAAATTATTTAGTGGAACTAAGAAAAAAAGGAATACCTATATATTCAATATCAAGTAAATTTCACAAATCACAATTCTATTTTAAAATATATGGGAAGTGGTTCCTTAATAAACTTAAGCAAATAGATTATTTTTTTGTTCAAGATGATGCTTCTAAAGAATTATTAAATTATAATAATATAAATAATGTGACTGTTACGGGAGATACGAGAATTGATAGAGTCAAAGAGATAGCTAAAGAGGATAAGCAATTTAATTCTATTGAAATGTTTATTAATAATGATATCTGTTTTATTGCTGGAAGTTCATGGGAAACAGATTATACAATTTTTTTAAAGTCAATAGTTGAGAGAACTAATCTTAAAACAATAATCGCTCCTCATAATATAGTTGATTCAGAAATAAGAAATCTCGAAAAAATGACAAAATCAGCAGGCCAAAATTAGGATTAATGGCTTTAGCTTTCCCTGAGATAGCTCCCTTCTTCAGCTAATCTGATGTTTCAATTGCAACGACAACTCAATCCATTTGCGAGTTTTTTTGAAATTCTCGGGATACACCTCCAAAGCGGACAAATACCGTGCCTGGCTAAAGAAATCTGTTGTAGATGAATGTCCACCGGAACTGTACGCATGCGAAGTTTGCCGGGAACTA